>Ga0209980_10001106_pt1 | contig 14820 bp, 9 predicted proteins | sample CR02metaG_FD_183611 | JGI IMG/M metagenome (GOLD analysis project Ga0209980, IMG submission 183611) | Deep subsurface microbial communities from Mariana Trench to uncover new lineages of life (NeLLi) - CR02 metaG (SPAdes) (version 2) | ecosystem: Environmental > Aquatic > Marine > Ocean trench >...
GGTTCACAATCGTATCAGAATCACTCGAGCCCGAGAGTCGGCGGAACGCTGTTCGGCGGAAGGCTCTGATAAGCTCATGGAAGATCATGAGTCGCTTCCTCGTCGCAGCTAGTCTGGTTATTCTGCCTGCGGTAGCTCGAGCCGATCGCATCCACTTGCACAACGGCAAGACCTTCGATGACGTGGTGCTGGTTTCGCAAACCCAGGCTCAGGTTCGGTTTCGGGTCGCTTCGGGTGAGATGAGTCTGCCCTCGTCGTGGGTCGCCTGGGTGGAAGAGGCGACCGGGACCTTGGAGGAGTATCTCGACCGTCAGCAGAGCCTCGCTGCAGACCCTGCGCCGGCGGCCGAGGCATACCTTGCCCTGGCTCGTTGGGCCCGGGCTCGAGGCCTGGGCCATGGATTCAGGGAGTCGATTCTGATGGCCGGGGAGTTGGAGCCGGGCCTCGACGGCCTGCCACCCTTGATGGCGACAATCGGCTACTATCGCGATCCGAGCGCCAATGTCTGGGTTGCTGGCCGGCCTGCCGGCCAGCGTGCGGCGCGCCCGGTGCCCGATCCGCCGGGGCCCCGCGGCTCCGACGCGGGCTCCTCGGAGAACGCTGACCTTGGGGTCGCTGCCGGCCTGACCCGCGCGATCGAGGCGCTTGCCCAGGCGGAACTGGAGAGGAGCCGCGCGGTCAACCCGCCCAGCGAACCTCGTTTCGAGAGGCCTGAGCGAGCACGAACCGTGTTCTATCCGCTGGTTTCGGCGTCCGTGGCTCTTGTGGCCCCTGGTTGGGTTTTCCCGGGCGTGCCGCTTCGGCCCCCCGGCTCGGATCCTACGAATCCAGTGATCCGCAAGCCCGCCAACCCATTCGCCAGGGCGCTGCTCGCGCGGCCTCCCGGAAGTCTTCTCCCGGTTTCGGCGTATCAGTACTAGCCCTGCTGGGCGGAACGCCGGTGAGAGGTCAGGCTAGTGAGAGGTATCGGCACTTTCTGTGCTAGCTCCCCCTCGGTTGACAGCGCAAGCCCGACATCCCATGATCGCGCGATGGAGCTGGCGGGTAAGACAGCGCTCGTGACCGGCTCGGCGCGTCGACTCGGCAAAGCCATCGCTTTGGAGCTGGCATCGCGGGGCGCTTCGATTGTGGTTCACTACGGCAGCTCCGAGGAGGCGGCAAGAGAGACCGCTGCTGACATCGAGGCTCTTGGGGTGTCGGCTTGGCCGGTTCAGGCCGACTTGCGAGCGCCGGCCGATATCGAGCGGCTGTTCGATCGTATCGAGGAGTTATCGCGGGGCCTGACGGTGCTGGTCAACAACGCTTCGAGCTTCGAGAGTGAGCCTTTTCTCGAAATCGACGTCGAGAGCTGGGACAAGGTTCTGGCATTGAATCTACGCGCGCCCTTTCTGTGCATCCAGCGGGCGACGGCGATGATGCGTGCCGCTGGCGGAGGCGTCATCATCAATATCGCCGATCGCAGCGCCTTCGAGCCGTGGAAGAAATTCGCGCATCACGGCACTAGTAAAGCGGCTTTGGTGCAACTGACGCGGGCAGCCGCCCACGAGCTGGCTCCCGAGGTGCGCGTGAACTGTGTGGTGCCCGGCGCGATCCTGCCGCCGCCGGGAATTTCTGAGTCAGGAGAATTCTGGCGTAGGAGAGGCGATGTCGTGCCCCTTGGCAGAACCGGCGCCAAGGGCGAGGTGACCGCGGCGGTGGTCTTTCTGGCGTGCAACGAGTTCATTACCGGTGCCGTCCTACCGGTTGATGGTGGCGAGCACCTGAAGGCGCCGCGAGCCGTGTCATGACCGCCGCTTTGGGCACCGCGAGGAGAGCATGACAGAGCAAGTGAGCGATCGAATCTTGATTCGGGACCTCCTGGTTCGAGGCGTCATCGGCCTCAATGCGTGGGAGCGTAAGCAGAAACAGGACATCTTGATCAACTTGACGGTCTTCTCGGATCTCCGTCGCGCGGGCGCAACCGACGACGTGGCGAATACGCTCAACTATCGGTCGATCACCAAAGCAGTGATCGCCTTGGTCGAGTCGTCGAGTTTTTTTCTCGTGGAAGCGCTCGCGTCCGAGATTGCGCGGCTCGCAATCGTTGATTTCGGAGTTCTCCGGATTGTAGTGAGAGTAGAGAAGCCGGGCGCACTTCGATTCGCGAGTTCTGTCGGCATAGAAATCGATCGATCCAAAGTCGATTTCAAATAGCGTACCCGCGATGCCGGTCTCGGTTCTGGTCTCCTGCGGGTCAAACATTGATCCTGAGAGAAATCTGCGCGCCGGGCTGGAGCAGCTGGCAAGCTGCTGCGAGGTGAAGGCGACCTCGAGGATCTTCGTCACGAGGGCCGTGGGCAGCTCGGCGATGCCGGATTTCTATAACGCCGCGGTTGAACTCATTACCGAGTTATCGGCGGCCGAACTCAAGTTCGGAGTCATGCGTCGGATCGAGGGGCAGCTCGGCCGAAGCCGGTCGGACGACCGCAATGCGCCCCGGTCGATTGACCTGGACCTGAGTCTTTTCGGTGAGGATGTGATCCGAAACGAGCCTCTCGGCCTGTGGATCCCGGATCCCGAGATTCTGAAGCGAGTTCACATTGCTCTGCCTTTGGCGGAGATCGCACCGCAACGGCGCCATCCCGTTTGTGGGGAGACGCTGAGCGTCATCGCCGGACGCTTGTTGGCGGGTGCGGCTCCTGACGAGATTCGGCCCGTCCTAGCCTGACCTTCTACCCAAGCCAGTCTGGCTACGGTAACGTTCCAGCTCTTAGGTTTTGGCCGCAACCAGGGGCACCAGGGCCTCTTTCCAGGCTTCCTCGACCCGGTCCACGAAGACCAACTCGACCTCGCCTTGGATGTCTGCCGGCACGGATGACAGATCTTTACGATTGCCGATCGGAAGGAGCACTTTCTTGATCCGAGCGCGATGTGCCGCGAGCACTTTCTCCTTGACGCCACCGACCGACAGAATCTTGCCGCGCAAGGTAATCTCACCGGTCATCGCTACGTCGTGACGAACCGGCCGTCCCGAGAGCAGGGAAGCCAGGCAGGTCGCTACCGCGACTCCGGCCGAAGGTCCATCCTTTGGAATCGAGCCGGCAGGGAAGTGAATATGAAAATCGCTGGTTTTTGGGAGTTCATCCGGGATTTCGAGTTCGAACCCGTGTGAGCGAACGTACGAAAATGCCGTCTCGACGGACTCGCGCATCACGTCGCCCAGCTGTCCGGTGATCTTTACCTGTCCGGTGCCCGTCATTCGAGTCGCCTCGATGAACAGGACGGCTCCACCGGCGCCGGTCCAGGCCAGGCCCGTGGCCAAACCGACCTCGGCTTGGCGTGCGGCGAACTCCTGTTCAAAGAGGGCGGCGCCGAGGAGTTCCTCGATCTGTGCCCTTCGAATCTGTAGCACTTCGGGCAGTGCCTGCTTCTCGGTCGCTCGGCGGAAAGCTACCTTGCGGCAGATCGTCGCCATGCACCTCTCGAGGTTACGGACCCCGGCTTCCGAGGTATAGCCCCGGATCAGGCGAACCAGCGCCGACACTGTGAGCTTGATCGATTTGGCTTCGAGCCCGTGAGCCTCGAGCAGTCTGGGCAGCATGAATTTTCGGGCGATAACCTGCTTTTCCGCCTCGGTATAGCCGGCGAGTCGAAGCACCTCGAGCCGATCACGCAGCGGTTGCGAAATGTTGTCGAGGACGTTGGCCGTCGCGATGAAGAGAGTTTCCGACAGATCGAAAGGCACGCCCAGGTAGCGATCGACGAAGGTCCTGTTTTGCTCCGGATCGAGAACTTCGAGGAGGGCCGCTGCTGGGTCTCCGTGCAGGCCCTGGCCGAGCTTGTCGAGCTCGTCGAGGAGAATGACGGGATTACAGGCCCCGGCCCTTTCGTAGGCCGAGATGATCTTGCCCGGCATGGCGCCGACGTAGGTTTTGCGATGGCCGCGAATCTCGGATTCGTCGGATACTCCGCCCAAGCTGAGCGACACGAATTTTCGGCCCATGGCTTCGGCGATCGACTTTGCCAGGGAGGTCTTGCCGGTGCCGGGAGGCCCGACGAGACACAGAATCGGCCCGGAGATCTTCCCCTTGAGCTTGACCACCGAAAGGTACTCGAGCAGGCGCCTTTTGACCTCCTCGACGCCATGATGTCGGCGTGAGATGAGGCGATCCACCTTTTTCAGATTCAGGCTGTCCCGCGTGCGCTCCCACCAGGGCAGGCCGAAGACCGTCTCCAGGTAGTTGCTTTGCACCGGATACTCGGCCGCTTGCTCTGACATCAGAGCCAGGCGCCCGCACTCGCGCTCGACGGTACGCTTCGAATCACTGTCGATCGGCAGATCCTCGATCATCGTTGCGTACTGCTCGGCCTCTCGCTTCGGTCCGGTGGTCTCGCCGAGGGTTTCCTGGATCACCTTGAGCTGCTCACGCAGGAAATGGTCGCGCCGTTTTTCTTCGAGACTGGCGCGGACTTTCTGGTCGATGTCCGCTTCGACCTGGTTGCGGGCCAGCTCGCGATCCAAGATTTCGCCGAGCAGTGCAAGCCGCTTCACGGGTGCCACCGCATTGATCAATGCGCGTTTCTCGTCCAACGGAATATTCAAGAACGAGGCGAGGAGGTCGGCATAAAACCCCGGCCCGGAATCCGCATTCAGGCGCAGAACATCGACCGTTTCGGGGCTGTAGCGCTTGTCTATCCTGGTCAGACTTTTGTATGAGGAGAGAGTCGACTCGAGCAACGACCTCACTTCTGGACTGGTTTCATCGATTTTCTCGCGAATCGGTCGAACTCGACCGATCAGGAAAGGCTCGGTGACTTCGAGTCGCTCGAGTTCGACCCGAGCCAGTCCGTGGCACAGGATCTGGAGGCGACCCTCTCCCAGGCGGAGTTTCTGGACCACCCTCGCGGCGACGCCGACGCTCTGGAGGTCGGTTGACCGCCGTGGCGTGGCGCCTCCATTGGAGAGGCAGAACAGCCCGATCATGTCCTTTTCTTCCTCCAGGCTCTCCGCCAGGCGCAGACTTCGCTCGTCGGCTATTTGCAGGGCCGCGACGCCGGAGGGGAACAGCACCGTGGTGACCAGCGGATAGATCGGCAGCTGCTCCGGTATGACGGGCGCCGAGTCACCGTTTTGATACTGAGAGGAAGATTCCGGCATGGCATGGAACTCTTGGTAACGAGGATTGTGACACAACGGCCCAGTGCAGTTGTGAAATACGGAACATACCGTAAACAAAAGGAAAATCCTGTAGTACGCTGTCGGTGTTTGGGAGGAGAGAGAACCCTGAGAGACTCGAATTCTGGAGGAAAAAGGTCGAGCCGCGGGCCGGCGGGCGCCAGCGGCGCCAGAGGCGAAGACATGGTCGATCTGCCGCTACGCCCGGGCTCGGTCCGTGCGGGCGACCTGGAGTTTGATCCTTTGGGGACCAGCCGGGTCTCTGGTAACGCTGGTGACGCTGCCGACGATGCTGGTGATCCCGCCGCCGGCTCCGCCCAACTGGGAGACTCGGGAACCCCGGGAGGGCCGGGGCGGCAGGCCTACCACGACCGACCCCGACGCCGTCGGGGTCTGGTCGTTCTGATACCGCTCTTGCTAGCCGGGGTGATGGTGTGGCTGCTATTTCCGGATCCTCCCAAAGTCGATTTCTCGGTCGGCCGCGTGGAATTTGGAACGGTTCGGGTGGGGGAGTCGACCGCAGAGACGGTGATTTCGGTCACCAACGTTGGCGAGCGCAAACTCGTAATCAAGGCCTTGACGTTCGTGAATCCGGTCGAAGCCGACTATCGGCTCATCGAGGACGGGTGTCTGGGGCGGAAGCTCGAGAGCCAGGCCGGCTGCGAGGTGCGCCTGGCTTTCCAACCCCAGTCGCCGGGTGATCGATCGAGTTTTCTGCGCTTCGAAAGCAATGATCGGACCGGCCCGGGCCTGGCTCTCGAAGCGACGGCGGTGGCGCCCCAGCTGGGGCTCGCGCCCTCTGCCGTGTCGTTCGGCGTCGTGGCTCTCGAAGCGGGCCCCGAATCCCGCGAAGTGACGCTTTCCAACCTCGGCTCTGCGACGCTCGAGCTGCGACGGATTCACATAGACGGTTCCGCGGCGCAGGATTTCTCCCGCAGCAGACGGTGTCCGAGTTCGACGCTCGAACCAGGGGAGGCCTGTTCGTTCGAGGTCCGATTCGAGCCCTCGGTCTCCGGTCCGAGGCGCGCCACCTTGGTGATCGATAGTGACGCTCTCGGCGGTCCCGGACGTCTCGAGGTCGAGGGGGTCGGGCTCTGGGAAGGCCCGCCGCTCGATCCGGACGCGGCGGAAATGATTTTCGCAGAACAGAGAGTCGGGAGGCGTGGTGCTCCGAAAAGCGTAGTGTTTTCCAATCGAACCGGTGGGCCGGTGTCCGTCGATCGAACCCGTGTTTCCGGGAGTACCTCGTTCGCAGTCGTGGAGGACGGTTGCCGGGAGCGAGTCGTAGCCTCCGGCGAGAGCTGTTCGGTTGTGATGACGTTCCTGCCGGTACGAGAGGGCAGTGCTCGGGGCGTCCTGACCCTGTCTGCGGCCGGCGCCAGCGAGGACGTCGCAGTGGATCTGCGTGGACGCGGTGTGACGCCGCGGTTGCAAGCCCTGGTGCGCGCGGTCGATTTCAAAGAGCAACGCCTCGGATTCGAGAGCGCGCCCCGGCGAGTGCAGGTTCGAAACACCGGTTCCGCAACGCTTTTGCTGCGATCGGTCTCGATCATCGGCCCGAACGGCGCCGAGTTTCTGCTGGGTACCCATGAGTGCGTGCGCAGCCCCCTGCCGCCAGGTCAGGCATGCTCGATCGCTATCGGATTCAATCCGACCGGGAGCGGCACTCGGAGAGCCGTGTTGTCGGTCGATCCGGGCTTCGAGCTCGAGCCGATCTTAGTCGGTCTCGAGGGTTCCGGAGTGGTGTCGGCTCTGCGGGCCGATCCGGGGCGCCTGGATTTTCGTCAGACCTACCTGGGAGGTCTGGAGGCTCGGAATCTGACGCTTACCAACGAGGGTTCGGCGAGACTGGAGATTCGAGGACTGCGATTCGAGGGTAGTGACGCGGCGGCCTTTGACCTCGGCAGGATGAGTTGTCCCCTCGATTCCGGTATTGCCTCAGGATCCAGTTGCAAGGTCGGGATTTCCTTCGAGCCGGTGACCGCGCGGCGCTACCGCGCCCAGCTGGTGATCGAGTACAACGGCCCGGACAGTCCGGCGCGAGTCGAGCTGGCTGGCGAAGGCAGAACCCCTGCGCCGGCGTTTCGGATCTCGACCGACTCGCTCGACCTCGGCTCTGCCCCGGTCGGAGGCCGGAGCGAAATCGGAACGGTGGTTCTCAGCAACCCGGGCGCGGCGTGGCTGCCATTGACCAGTATTTCCCTGCGAGGGGTCCATGCCGAGGACTTCCAGCTCGTCGCGGGCACCTGCGACGGCACCAGCGCTTTGGCACCGAACGGGAGTTGCACCGTGGGAATACGCCTGGCGCCGATAGAGGAGGGCTCTCTACGGGCGATGATTCTCGTGCGTCACGGTGCCGATTCAGGTAGCGCCACCGTGACGCTCACCGGTCGGGGTCTCACTCGGCAGGAGTAGCGGGGCCTGGGACGATCCAGACCGGATCTCGCAGCCCGTGGTCGAAGTCGATCCAAGCGACCGACGTCAAGAATGTAGCGGTCGAACTCCGTGTCGACCGTCTTGCTGCGACGGACCCGAACGGTCGAGACGGAGCTCGACCGCTACAAACCGATAGACCACCGAGCGGCGAGACCAGAATTCGGAACCCACCGTCTCGCACGAGGTGGTCTCTTTCCGGCACCGATCCGCGCTAGAGAACCAAGGTTTTCTAGATCAGCTCCGGGTCGGCCATGATCTCGACCAGAGCCGGGCCGGGGTGGGCAAGTGCGTTCTCGAGCGCCTCGTCGAGGTCCTCGGTTGCCTCCACTCGCACGCCCATCGCGCCGCAGTTTTGAGCAAAGAGCGCGAAGTTGGGGTTGTGCAGCTCGGTCTGCCAGACATCGAATCGGCCCGAGCGCTGCTCCTTAGAGATTTTTCCGAGCTCGGAGTTGTTCAATAGCACGTGGGTGATGTTCATGCCGTATTTGACCGCGGTAGTCAGCTCGGCCAGATACTGGCCGAAACCGCCGTCGCCCGAGACCGAGATGACCTTGCGGCCATGGAATCGCGTCCCTTCTTCCTGGGTGGCCGCCCATGCCCCGAGAGCTGCCGGAAAACCGAAGCCGATCGATCCCAGGTAGCCGGACATCAACACCGCTTGGCGTTCGCACTCGAAGTAGCGCCCAAACGAGTAGGTGTTGTTGCCTACATCAACACAGATGATCGCGTCGGCGGGAGCTTGACGGGTGAGCGCGGCGAAGATCGACGCCGAGGTGACTCCGCCGTCCTGTTCTTCTCCCTCGCGCTTTTTCTTCTCGTTGCGCCAGATCTGCCAGCGCTCGGCGATCTCGCCTTTGCGATCCGAGGTCCAGGTCGTCTGCGGCAGTCGCTCGAGCAAGAGCTTGGTCGTGACGCCGATCTCGCCCAGCAGCGGCACCTCTACCGAATGGAACTTGCCCAGCATCATCGGATCGTAGTCGACCTGGATGATCGGCCGCTTGGGCGTGATACCGGTGTGGTTCGAGAAGCTGGCACCGAACACGACCAGGGAGTCCGACTCGTTCATGAAGTAGCTGGCGATGGGGGTACCGCTGCGGCCCAGAACGCCGCAACCCAATGGGTGGCTGTCCGAAATCAGGCCCTTCGCTTTGAAGGTGGTCAGAATGGGCGCGTTGAGGCGCTCTCCCAGCGCGATGATTCCATCCATCGTAAAACGCGCGCCGTGCCCTACGATGATGACCGGGCGTTTCGACGCCTCGAGCAGATCGATGGCGTCGCCGAGGGATCTCTCCGGGGGCGCGATTGTTTGTTCGGGAAGGCGCCCCTTCGGTCCTCCGGGCTTTGCGTCTCCGATCGGGATCACCTGAACCTCGTCCGGGAAGATCAGGTGCGAGACGCCGCGATTGAGAATCGCGCTCTTGCAGGCGAGATTGACCAACTCCGCGTGCTTGCTGGTGTGGAGGACGGATTGGCTCCACTGGGCGACTTTGCCGAAGGCGGCCGCGAGATCGATTTCCTGAAAGGCGCCGGGGCCGAGTACTTGGGTGTCGACCTGGCCGGTGAGCGCCAGCACCGGCGCTCGGTCGACGTTGGCGTCCCAGAGTCCGGTCAAGAGGTTGGTCGCGCCGGGACCTGCGATGGCGAGGCAAGCCGCCGGTCGTCCGGTGAGCTTGCCGTATGCCGATGCCGCGAACGCGGCCGCGCCCTCGTGGCGAATGCCGTAGTAGGCAAGGTTTCCGGCCTCGGCCTGGCGCCTCAGAGCGTCCGCCAGCCCGAGGTTCGAATGACCCACCATGCCCCATACGTGCCTGATGCCCCAGGCAACCATGGTCTCGACCATGACGTCCGAGACCGTCCGCACGTGCACCTCCTGCTCAGCCAGTCCCACGTAGACGCCGTCGTTTCGGACCTCGACCGGGAACGTACGTACGCCGTCATCGAAACCGGGAGCCTTGCCGGTCAGGGGATCGAAGTCCCAGCCGTGCCAAGGGCAGCGCAGCAGGCCGTTTTCGATCGAGCCCTCTCCGAGTGGCCCGCCCTGGTGCGGGCAGCGATTGTCGAGGGCGCCGTACTTGCCCTCGAAATGGGTCACGCAGACCGTTTGATGACCACAGGTGACAGGGGTGACCCGGCCTTCGGAGAGTTCGTTGGGCTCGAGGACCTTGAGCCAAACGGTTTTGGAGGTGTCGTTGGATGAGTTGTTCATGGTCGAGAGGATATACGACGACCGGCCAGAGATCGGGGACACGATTCCTTCGGGTCCCCTCCCGACTGGTTTTCGGAGGTGCTTTTCGGAGCCAGTGACTTACCCGGCCACTTCCGCCAGCCTCGCCAGCGCGCTCGGCAGATCGGGGACGGTTTCGAGGACCTTGGCCCAGGGATCGGTCTTCATCCGCCGCAGCCGCGCCGGCACCGTCTTGATGGTGAACCTGGCCGGGTCGAGCCTGGCGTTGACCTCATTCCAGCGCAGCGGCGTCGAAACCGGAGCGCCCGGGCGCGGCCTGACGCTGTAGGGCGCCACGATCAGCTTGCCGTAGCCGTTCTGGAGAAAGTCCAGATAGACCTTGCCTTTGCGCCGGGAAGGTAGACGCGCGATCGAGGTCTCCTCCGGCAGCCGGTGCGAGATCACCTTGCACAAGACCTCACCGAGCTGTTTCGACTGGTCGTAGGTGAGATTCGACCCCAAGGGAATCAGGACATGCAAGCCGGTGGCGCCGCTGGTCTTGGGGAACGACGGCAAGCCTATGACCTCGGTCAACTCGCGGATCGCTCGTGCGGCTTGGATCACAAAACTGAAGGGCGCATCTTTGGCATCCAGATCCAGGACGCACCAGTCGGGCTGTTGCAAAGACTCCACGCGGCTGTGCCAGACGTGGAGCGGAATTGCGCCGAGATTGACAAGGTAGCGTAGCGCCTGCTGGTTGCGGGCCAGATAGTAACGTGCCTCGTCGCCGTCTTCCTCGCTCCAGATATCGCGGGTAACGACCCAGTCCGGAACGAAATCAGGCGCGTTCTTCTGGAAGAAGGATTTGCCGTCAATACCGTCCGGGTAACGGTCGAGGACCACCGGTCGGTCGCGCAGGAATGGCATCAGCCACGGGGCCACGCTTTGGTAGTAGGTATCGAGATCTCCCTTGGTGTAGCCCTCTTCCGGCCAGAACACCTTCCCGGGTCGGGTCACAGCGATGGCGACGTCCGGGATCTCATCGACATCCGAGAGCGGCTCCTCGGGTACTTCCACCTGGCTCAGGTTGCTCGAGTTGCTCGGCTCGGGTGGCAGGTCGTCGCGGACGCACTCGATGGGTTTCTTGTCTTCGCGTAGTCGGAGGAACGCCGGATGGCGCAGATGCCCGACGTGGGTGTATTCGATGTACTTGACTTCCGCGACCAACTCGGGCTCGACCCAAACGTGCTCTTGGGATCTCATGGATTTCGGCGATTGCGGAAGTTGGCCGGTGACGGCCGGAGTCCGGCGGACAATCCGATCGAGTTGCGCACGCAGCTCCTTCAGCAGCTTGTCGTCGAAGCCGGTGCCGACGCGACCCGCGTAGATCAGCTCGTTGCCGTTGAACTGTCCGAGGTGCAAAGCGCCGAAACCGGGTCGCGAAGACTTCGGCTGGGTGAAGCCCACGATCACGAAATCGCCGCTCAGTTCGGCGCGTACCTTGATCCACTTTGGCGACCGGCCGCCACGGTAAATCGACTTCGCTTCTTTGGCGACGATCCCTTCGAGGCCCATGCGGTGGACCTGCTCGTACATGGCTTCACCACGTTCTTCGATATGGTCGGCGTAGCGGATCGGTCCCGCGGGCGGCAGCGCTAGCCGCAGCATTTGTTTGCGTTCGATGAGAGGAAGGGCGCGCAGATCGTAGCCTTCGAAGCCCAGAAGATCGAAAGCAAAATAGGTCGCTGGGTAGGGGAGGGTGGCCTGCAGGATGTCGCGCCGGCGCTTGAGGAGCGCCCGTTTCTGCAAGAGTCGAAAGCTGGGTTTACCGGCTTCGTCGAGGACCACGACTTCGCCGTCCATAACCAGGTTGTAGGGCAGCTTGCTCAGGAACCGGACGACGTCGGGGAAGACGGCGGTAGCTTCGCGTTGGCTCCGGTAGTGAAGATGGACATTGGGTTTGGCGCTCGCGATCGGCTGATCGCGTCCGGCGACGACCCGGAAGCCGTCGTACTTGAGCTCGAAAATCCATCCCTTTTTGGAGAACGGCTCCGGACGAAGCTGGGCCAGCATGACCTTCACCTGTTCGGGCCTGACCGCGCGACGCCGGGCGCCCAGTTCCTCGAGTCGATTTGTGATCTCGGCCTTTCGGCTGTTGCCGTCGCGAAGCTCTTCGACCGTTAGTCCTGAGAAGATCGACCGTTCACCCATGCCCTCGGCATCGAGTCCGGTGGCGTGCACGTCGGGCTTCTTCATCATCAGCCACTCTCGTTCGGTCTTGAGCCGGAACAGCGTGAACAGACCGCGTAGCTTGTAGCCGTGGAGTTCGAAGAGGAGCTTGCCGTCGCGCAGACCTTCCTCGGGATCGATCTCGTGAACGGCACGGCCCTGATCCCAGAGAACGACCGCTCCGGCGCCATAGTTGCCCTTGGGGATGAAGCCCTCGAAGTCTCCGTATTCCATCGGGTGGTCTTCGGTAGCGGCAGCGAAACGCTTGGTCTCGGGATCGAGGGACGGCCCCTTCGGCACCGCCCATGAAACCAGCACCCCACCGATCTCGAGGCGGAAGTCGTAGTGCATGTTGGTGGCGGCGTGCTTCTGCACCACGAACAGGCCCGGTCGCTCGAAGCTCTCCGCTCCGAACGGCTCCGGAGTGGCCCCTGCTCGACGTTTCTCTCGGTATTTGGCAAGCCGGCTCTTGCGGTCGCCATGTTGCCCCTTCGGCATGGCGCAATGGTAGCGTTCGGAGCGTCGAAAAAACCGGGCACCGGACGGGGACTTACCTTCGACGGCGTAAGATAGGTCTCGAGAGAGAGACACCGTTGATACCGAAAGGCGAGCAATGGGGCGAGATTGCAGGGGTCGCCAGGGGCGATCTAGCGGTCACCTCCTACGCGGTGCTTCTGGCCGCGATGGCACGTTGCGGGCGTACAGGCAGCCTGCGGCTGGTGCGAAAGCCGGTCACCAAGGAGATTTTTCTTGTTGAGGGCAGTCCGGTCGGCTGTCGCTCCAATTTGGTGCACGAGACCTTCGGACGCTTTCTGCTCGGCGAGGGGCTTCTATCGGAGGAGGACTACCGTAGTGCGCTTTCCGACTCGCTGAGTCGAGAGATACCGTTGGGCGAGATATTGGTCCAGCGCGGCCTACTGTCGCCGCAGGAGGTCTACAAGAACTTGCAGAAGAACCTGGCGCGCAAGCTCCTCGATGGCTTCACCTGGGGCCGCGGCGAATACCAATTCGTCGAAGACGATGGTGCGTCCGACACGACCGTCAAGATCAACGCGCCGCAACTGATTCTGACCGGCGTGTTGAAGTTGACGTCTCGAGCCGAGATCAACACCGGCATCGCGAGACTTCGCGAAGAGCCGGTGAGTCTCGATCCGCAGCCGATCTTCGAAGACAGTCAGCTTCGCTTTGCAGGTCGCACCGAGCGGGTCGTGCAGGCTCTGAGTTTGCAGCCGCTCGGTCTGGAGGAATTGGCTTCGGTCATCTCGCTTCCGGGCGAAGAGGTCGATCGCATCGTGTACGCACTGGCGCTGCTTGGTCTGGTGTTGCCAGCGAGCGAGGTCGCCAAGAGAAAACTCACTCGGTCGGTCCAACGAACTCAGCCGGAGGTGGCTGCCCGGCGGCGTCCCTCCGACATCGCTATTGAGAGCGATCAGGCGCTGCTCCTTCGGCAAACCAAGATTGTCGAGGCCTATCTGTCGTTCCGGCGCAAGGACTCGCTCGATTTTCTCGAGCTGGAGGAGACCTGCACGGTGCCGGAAATCGACAAGGCCTACTTGCGCGCTGCGGAGACTTACGCTCCCTGGTCCCTGACGGCGATGGGAGCGACCGATTTCACCGAGCAGGGCGAACTCCTGTTCCTGAAGGCGGCAGAGGCCTATGCGGAGGTGAGGAACAGTGAAAGTAGGGGCGCGCTCATTCACCGCCGAAAGGTCGTTCGCGATCAGGAGGCCGATCGAAAAAAGGCCAGATTCGCCATCGAGACGGATCTTCTGGACTCCGAAGAGCAGTTCAAGCAAGGACTGGTCTTGGCGGAGAAGGGCGAACTCAGAAAGGCGCTCGAATTGCTCGAGTTCGCCGCCGACTGCGATCCCCAGAGCGCCCTGTACCGTGCCGAGCTTGCCTACCGGCGCGACCAGTTCGAGCCCAACCGGTTCCGCAAACAGTCGATCAGCGATCTCGAGGAGGCCGTCCGGATCGACCCGGGTTGCGGAGAGGCCCACTATTACCTGGGGCTGCTTCTGGGAAGCGAGAACGACCTTGCCGGGGCCGAAGCTGCGCTGCGCAAATCAATCAAGCTCATGGCGCCCGACCGCCGTCCGATCGACGCATTGCGAGAACTCTCCGGCAGGAAGAAGCGGTAGTGATCCACTCCACTGCGGCCTCGGTAGGACAAGTGATACCTAATAGGGTGGAGAAGATTTCGGCAATGAGTTCAATGGCCCAAGAGCATGGTTTCGAGCCCCTTGCGGGGGAGCCGAGCGCTGCTACGACAGTGGCGAGAATCGGCCGCTTCGAAATTGTCGAGGAAATCGGCAAGGGTTCGATGGGCGTCGTCTACCTGGCCCGAGATCCGATGATCGGTCGCTGGGTTGCGGTCAAGAAGCTCACCGGCATTCAGGGCAAGGCTCTGGATTCCGACACCGTTCGGCGCCTCTTGATCAACGAGGCACGCAACGTAGGAGCGCTCGAGCACCCGGGCATTCTTACGGTTTTCGACGTCATCGAAGACCGCGACGGACGAGTCGAAGCTCTTGCCATGGAGTTCGTTCGCGGCAAGAGCTTGCGCCAGCGCCTTGACGACCCGGAGCCGATCTCGCTCAAGTACGTCAGTGAGGTACTGACTGCGGTTGCCCAGGCCCTGGACTATGCCCACGAAAGCGGCTGTATCCATCGGGACGTGAAGCCCGCAAATATCTTGCTGGGCGATGACGGGGTGATCAAGATCGCCGATTTCGGCATCGCGGCGCTGCGGGGAGAAGACCTCGCGACTGAGCTCCGCAACCTAGGTACACCGAATTACCTGGCGCCCGAACGGGTGATGGGCCAGCCGGGCGAC
>Ga0209980_10001109_pt1 | contig 14807 bp, 10 predicted proteins | sample CR02metaG_FD_183611 | JGI IMG/M metagenome (GOLD analysis project Ga0209980, IMG submission 183611) | Deep subsurface microbial communities from Mariana Trench to uncover new lineages of life (NeLLi) - CR02 metaG (SPAdes) (version 2) | ecosystem: Environmental > Aquatic > Marine > Ocean trench...
GTCAGGAACGGAAGAATTCTCGGTCGAGGCGCTGGAGATATGAAAGCAGGGTTAGCCGTTTCCCTTATGGCAGCGGCGCTGATCAAAGAGATGGGGGTTAGATTACGGGGTTCGCTGACCCTTGCGCTGGTCTCCGATGAGGAGACGGGGGGTGTATGGGGGACCCAATGGTTGTTGAATAACGTTAAGGCCGTTCGAGGGGATGCCTGTTTGATCGGCGAGTCCTCGGGCGCATGGGCGGTCGGTGTCGGCGAGAAGGGTGTGCTCTGGTTGAGGGTCAGGGCCTCAGGCGTCTCAGGCCATGCCGCCTATGGACAGGGTGAAAGCGCCATCGAGAAGGTTCTTAAGGTCCTTGAGGTCATCTCGAGACTACATGGAAGAAGGATAAGGCCACGCCGAGAGATCGAGACGCTGATTCGCCAGCAGAGGCTAGCCGTGGAGAAACATTGGGGGCCGGGAACCGGGACGATGGCCGACAAGATTACCGTCAATGTGGGAACGCTGCGTGGCGGTGGTCAGGTGAATCTCATCCCGAGGAGCTGTGAAGCTGAGGTCGATATACGGGTGCCTCCTGGGATGACCACCTCGACAGTGGAGAGAGAGGTCAGGCAGCGTGTCAAGCGACTCCGGTTGAATGGAGTTCAAGTTGAAACACTGAACCGGTGCGACTCGTATGTGACTCCGGCGAAAGAGAAGCTCATCACGATTTTGAGGGCCAATTCCCTAAGGGTTTGCGGGAGTGAGGCGCTTATGGTGCTCAGGTTGGGTTATACCGACGGCAGGTTCTTCCGGCGTGCAGGAATCCCGACGGCCATTTATGGACCCACGGTGCACAATATGGGCGGGCCCGATGAATGGGTCGAGGAAGAGGAGCTCCTGCGAGTCGCTCGGGTTCATCTAGGCATTATTGTTGACTATCTTGGAGGCAGGACGACGTAGGACCCAGTCATACTATCTTTCTTTCTCAGACGTAACCTCAATAAGTTAGATTTCGGACATGTCTAGTCCTTGTCAGTGACATAAGTCGTCATTTTGGTCAATATATGCCAGGCTCTGGTCCTCACACACAGAGCAGTGCTAGAACCCGCCAAAACAGATTTTCCTTTTAAAAACAAACGCTTTCGTCCCATCGGAGGAATATACCTCATTTGGCACGATTTCTGCTCTTTTCCTCCTTTATTAATTGGTTACAGTCCCCAAAAGCTTATAAGTAACCATAGCCAGGATTTTGAAGGTGGTTGGTGGTAGGTGCCACCGTCTGCCTCCTATTTTATTAATTTGATTGGACTTTTTCCGTGATCTTGTTGCTTTTGACCTCATTTCTAGCGTCATTACCTAAGGAACTTGGATATCTTATGCTGTCCAAAATTGTTCGGCACAGAGCGGACTATCTGGTGCGCAAGATTCTGAAAATTCAGCCAATAGCTATTTATTATCAGTCACGGCCAAGGCCCAGGCGGGGGAAAAGGGGATAGATCTGGTGAATGCGGGTTGCGATTACACCGCCAAGCCGTTCTTCCCCGGAAACCTGCTCGCCATTATTAGGAGACCACTCAAGGGCCAGTGGAAACAAATTAGATACGGGAAAATATTGAAGAGAGTCGCTTTTCGGTCGTAAGCCACAGTGGCAAGGATCAATGATGGTTCCAACAACCCTGGGACAGTACTTGTTGAGAAACAATTTTATCACCGAGGAACAGCTCGCTAAGGTCCTGGATCAACAAGTTCAAAAAGGAGGCAATGTTCTTGAACATCTTTTAACTTTTGGATTTCTAGACGAGGAAAAACTGATCTCTCACCTGGCGGAAAAATTTGGTCTGCAAGAGCTAGGAGATACCGATCTCTCCAACTGCAATGAGTTGCTCAATAAGATCCCCGCTAATCTGGTATTGAAATACGATATCCTTCCCATAAAGCTCTCAAAATCCGCTCTTACTATTGCCACAGCCGACCCATTTAACCTCACCGCGTTCAACGAAGTGAAATTTCTCACCGGGTTCAACGTCAATTTGACGCTGGCTAAATACACGGAGATTAAAAAGGTCATCAAAAAGCACTATGAAAATCCGATTTCCAGCAACGCACTCAACTATGATGATCTTTTAACTCAAGTAAAAGAGGATGAGGTCAGGGTTATTGCGGATGAAGAGGCAATCAGCATCCAAAACCTGGAGAAGATGACCACGGAGGCACCAATCGTACTCCTGTTCAATACTCTTCTAATTGATGCGATCAAAAAAGAGGCGAGTGATATCCACATCGAGCCGCAAAGAAAGGCAATGCGGATCCGTTTCCGAATCGACGGAATTCTACACGAAGTGGTTCGCCTTCCCCTCAACATGAAGGACGGTTTGATCTCGCGCGTAAAGATACTGGCGAAACTCGACATTGCAGAGCGGCGTGTGCCCCAGGATGGTAGAATCAGGGTTAATATCATGGATAGAGAGGTGGACATGCGGGTTTCGACCCTACCGACCCCATTTGGAGAGTCCGTGGTCATCCGGCTACTCGATCGCCTCAACATGCTTCTCGATCTGGACCTCATCGGATTCAATCCCAGCACTTTGGACTCCTTCAAAAGCCTGCTCTACCTGCCACACGGTATGATCCTGGTAACCGGCCCTACAGGAAGCGGGAAAACAACGACACTCTATGCCGCTCTCAACAAGATCAATACACTGGATAAGAGTATTTTCACGATAGAAGACCCGGTGGAATACGAGCTTCCGGGGATCATACAGGTCCATGTTAATACTCAAACAGGACTTACATTTGCTCGGGGGCTGCGTGCCATGCTGCGACAGGACCCTGATATCATTATGATAGGGGAGATACGCGATGAAGAAACAGCGGAGATTGCAATACAGGCCGCTCTTACCGGGCACCTGGTCTTCTCCACTCTTCATACCAATGATGCCGCAGGCGCTATATCACGACTCCTGGAAATGGGCATTCAGGCGCATCTGCTGAAATCCTCTCTTTTGTGTATCATGGCACAAAGACTGCTGCGCCGACTCTGCCTGGCTTGCGTGGAGAGCCGTCAAACTGAGAGGGGGCTTGCCGTCGTGGGGGGAAAAACAAGGGGTGACAACCTTCCAGTGGCTCCTTTTACCCCCGTTGGCTGTGAGAAATGTTCCAATACGGGTTATCGTGGAAGAATAGGAATTTATGAACTCCTAATGATGAACGACAAGATCCGTAGCCTCAAACTTGAACAGATTGATTCGAATACCGTTAAGGATGTTGCCATAAGCAGTGGTATGGTAACTCTACGCCAGGACGGACTGGAAAAGGCACAGGCTGGACTGACCACAATGGATGAGGTCCTGCGGGTTATCCCCGAGGATAATTGACCGTGGGCTAATACAGTTAGCCCCGATCCGAAAGTAATCAGTCCCAAAAATCCTCACTAATGCACATCAGGCCGCAACCAAGACCTGTTTCAAGCATGAATCAGCAACTCACCTTTAGTGTAGTTGCAGACCGACGATAAAAATGCCGGTAACTGGTGTCCTAAGCCGCTCAACACCGGAAATCCCTCGATTATTTTTTCGGATCGGGGTTAGAGCAATCCTCGTATTTTTAAGTGTTCAATGCGTTGTTTGATTGTCTCCCAAAAGTCTTGAATTGGTATCGAATTGGGAATCGACAGGGGCTCCTCACTCAAGCGGGAAAGTCTCTCATTTAACGTAGTAAGTTCCAAATGGATTCGCTTATAATCCTGAAGGTGGAGAAGGCAGTCTAGTATCTTTTTGTCGATTGCTGTCAGGCAATCATCTAGACCGTTAACCTGCTGGGCAAACAACTCCTTAATGCTTTCGATGTTGGCCTGGACAATCTGTTCCTCAATCGGTCTAATCCGCGTCTGGATCTCATTTTTCATTTCGAGCAGGGCTTGTAGCAGACGATCGTTTGCCTGTTCTCTTTTCATAAGATCCTCCTCAATGGGGTCCGCCCCTTCTGTCCTGTTGATATAGTGGTGCACCAGGGATTCAGATATCTTTTTCTTGATTCTGGAAAGGACTGCCTGTGTTGCCCGAATTTCTTCATCTAGGCGTTTTTCATCACTGAGTAGTCTTGCTAGTTCTTCAATGGGTTCAAGGGGAGTCATCTTGGATTTTCCCTAACTGTTACACAGACAGAATGCAAGAGTTGTATATATTATGCCGACATCCTTCCGGTTCTTCCACCAAAACTGTTCATAAATTGTTGATAACCGAGAGTAGATTCAACACGGAGGGCGAAAAATGGCCTGCGGCAACAGATTGCTTATTTAATAGGCACCTCAAAGATATTAAAATCAATAACTTATCCATATTACATTATCAGGTTACCCCGCGGCTTGCCGCGGATACAAAACCGATGGGGTTTCCCCCGTGGAGTCGCGGCCATTACTCCACAGGGGGGAGAAGCGGTAGCTCTCCTCTTTGGTCGACCACGGGGTTCAAACCCCGTGGTCGATATAACTTGATTAGATTGCAGTAGATATCAGGCTTAAAAGAAGTCACTCTCTTGAAGAGGGTTGGCCAATCCACCAAAAGCCCAAGGGGTATCTGGAGACTCAGGCTATTATAATGACGGCTACCCTGCATGAGTCTATTTGCCCACCTTGTCGAGGAGACGCCCAAAACCGTCGATCGTACTCGCACAATTCATCCCCCGTAATGCCTCCCATACCCAGGCCTGTGTATTTGTTACCACAGGTTTCCCGTACTCCCTTTCAATACGTTCAATGATAGTGGTAACCCGCCACTTATTGCAAGGCATATAGAGGCCGTCCACATCTTGATATTCGTTAAGAAGGGAAGAAGCAAGATCATACCCCGTCTGGGGTGGAAGATCCCAAATCACTTTTGAATTGTCATACCCCAGTCCTCGGCAAGCCTTCACCTGAATCCTCTCACCCTCCATAAAACGAACCAGGCGAGCGTCCTGATCTTCAGGAAAAGGCGAGGCTACGACAACACGTTGTAGCCCCAGCGCTTGACAGGCATGGATCACTGCAGTGAGGACGGTTGAGGCTGGAATCGAGGTGATCTCTTTAATGGTCGCAAGGATCAACTTATCCGACCCTGGGCCCTTGTAAGAAAGAAAGAGTTCCCCGGTTATCATCAGGAAATCCAGGGGTTGCTGAACCAACTCTCGAACAATGCCGATAAAGGCACGCTCCACATTTCGAAATTCACTGTCTACATATCGCCCCACCTCTAACGGTCTACCCACTATGGAAATGCCGTCCGGTAAAATCCTGTAGGCATCGACTAGAGTAGTCTCGCTCAGGTTTGGGGATATCAGACCTATCCGTTTCAATTTAGGGCTCCTCTATTACATACGCCACGCACTAATCAGATCAAACATTTCCTGGAGATAACAGTGAAAGTGACTTTGCTCCATGATGCTTGACCCAGTACTCACCTCTATAAAGGGTTTCGTCATTTCTCGCAAGTTTTTTCACTCAGGGCCTCTTACGTAGTTTACCCCGTACCACCTGTCGAGCCCTAGACCTAGGCTCGGGCCGAAGGTTGCCTCAAGGTCGAACAACAGAACACCCCCGCAGTAAGTGCAGGGATGACTGTTCGGGACTTCTCTCTGTGGAGTGGCGGTCCATTACTCCACTGGGGAGACCCCAAAGCCACGAGCGTAAGTCCGTGGTACGGGGTTTACCAGGTCTTGGCTGTTCTCCCAAAAGGTCAGTGAGATCCCCTCGTCTGGGTTCTCTAAACTCCGGAGCAGCTGTTTACCTCGAAATCCCTCCATCTTGGCAGTAGTGGGAATCACCGTTTCGTTATAGTAACGCGCATACTCTTCCCATTTCCCCAGCCTCAGTTTGCCCAAAACATTCTGACAACCATAAGTCCCTCATGAGATCAGATTTTCGTCTTTATTTTATTGATTATAAGATCCAGGGTAATCCCTCCCTAGAGATTGTGAGGTCTCGGCAAGGTTAAAAGTCGAATCTTCAGATAGTTTTCTCACCCGTGGCCCAATACGCCCGACCTGAAATTGATTCTCTTGTCATGGAATTCCCCTTGGCGTAGTATATTTTTTATCCGCCTTCGCAGAAGGCCACGGCTGTTAGGCCGTGGATGATTGCGAAAGGCGGACCCTCCGAGGCTCATAGAGCGAAGGAGGGTGCTTCGGGGGATTCCGCTGAAGAAATGAAGGATACCACCGCCGTAAGGCGGTGGAGACTTCATTGCATCCTTCGGCATGTATTTTTTCCTCCCTTAATAGTCCTAGTAACTCACTGACTTTTACCCAAAGGGACTGTAAACAAAGAATCGATCAGAGTTTCTATGATTTCAGCACGATGGCGGATAGGGTGAATCTATGAAATTCACTAAGACCAAATTAGTTCTTGAGACTGCGTTGTTGGGAATTTGCAGTGCGGTGCTTTATTTTCTTCTTTTTTACTTTGAGGATACCGTGCTGGGATGGTCCAAGGGATTCAAAAAAGAGGGGTGGTTTTTTATTGCCCCCATAGTCATCGCTTTGGTTTTTTCGGTTGTACATGGTGCATTTACCGGTCATTTCTGGGAACTGTTGGGAATCCGAGCCAAGGCGAGAAACAAATAACAGGCGGAATATTTGTGGAGTTTATCGACCTAAGTCTAACTAGTGTCCTTTTTCTCTTTTTCGTTGGCTTTATCGGTGGCTTAGTGAGCGGGTTTATCGGCTCCGGGGGAGCATTCGTACTGACCCCAGCGATGATGAGTATGGGCCTGCCAGCCATTGTCGCGGTCGCAAGTAATATGTGCCACAAGTTTCCAAAAGCCCTGGTAGGTGCCGTCAAGCGTGCCAGTTTTGGGCAGGTAGATGTAAAACTAGGTATTGTAATGGGTATCCCGGCAGAGATAGGGGTGACCGTTGGGATAAGTGTGCAGACCGCCATCAAGGGAGCCTATGGAGATGCGGGTTCTAACCTTTATGTGTCTTTGGTGTTTGTCATAGTGCTGGCGATAGTGGGGGGTTATGTTTTACGTGACGCTTGGAAATCTAACAAATCGGGGAACGAGGATGAGGAACAGGTGAACAAAGTGGCGCGTTGGCTACGATCGGTTCATATCCCCGCTACCATGGTGTACTTCAGGAGTATCAATGCGAGAGTGTCGATTTTGTTCATCCTTCCCCTGGGATTTGCTACGGGCCTGTTAGCAGCTGCGATTGCCGTGGGGGGATTTATCGGTGTCCCTGCCATGATCTATGTATTGGGTGTACCCAGCCTAATGGCTTCTGCGACAGAATTGGTCATTGCCTTTATCATGGGTATGGGAGGATCCATTGAATTTGCCTGGAGCGGTTTCGTGGATGTTCGACTGGCCATGGTGATTCTCGCGGGGTCGCTCTTTGGCATTCAGTTAGGGGCTATGGGCACGACCTACGTCGAGCCCAATATGATCAAGTTGGTTATGGGCGTGATTATGATTCTCGTCTTGTTGAGTCGTGCCATCGTCATTCCTGTTTATCTTTCCACCTTGGGATACATTGAAAAATTGACAGAGGGTACTATCAGCGTCTTAAGAGTCGCCAGTTTCAGTACGTTAGCACTGGCCCTAGTGGTGGGGGGAGGCATAATCCTTTTCTCCTTGTGGCGTGGAGTTCGGGCAGAAATAGAACGGCGAGAAGAAATAGAGAAGGCGCTTGTGGTGGAATAATCAACGCGGAGAAAGGGTCCGTTTGCCGGCAAATCTAGAATCCACAGGCTGCGGATACACGGAAGATGAGGTGAACCTATACTTTTAGTTATCCGTTTGGGTCTTATGGTTCGAACCAGTAGGCAGGATTGTCTTTAAAGATCCCCTTGGGGATCTTGGCATAGACGAGGTTCACTATGTCCACATCTTCGCCGATTACCAGGTCCACCGACAAGCTCGCTAGTGCATAAGCATCTGCAGAGCTCAGGTGCTTCTCTCGCTCGAGAAAGTTGACGGCTTCTTGGACGGCGATTTTTGTTGCTTCGTTAAGATCAACGCTCATCCCTATGGTGATGTATTCTGTGGATGTTTCCGCCATGGGCGACTTCAGCTCCTTGCCCTTGTGAAGGATAAACTGAAGGGTAGGTGTGAGAGAGATCTCCAGGGCTCCTCCATCTACTTCACCGTCGCCCTGGATGCCGTGGCCGTCCCCTGTGAAAAACTGCCCTCCCTTATTAAATACCGGCAGGTAGAGGGTAGAACCTTTGACAAGTTTCTTGAGATCCATATTGCCACCCCAGGCACCTGGTGGTGTCGAGGAGACCAATCCTATAGTCCTCGGTGGGGCTACGGCCATGATCCCCATGAAAGGATCGAGCGGTATCTCAATGTCTCCTGAGAAGAGGGCCACGTTCCTGTCCAGGTCGAGGTGGATCACCTTTGGTGTGGGTCCCTTGATTAGGTCTGGCAGAACCCCTCTCCCCGGCCCAGTGTTGTTGACCCCGTAAGAGACCCGAAATTTGATATCCAGGACGCGCACTTCCAGCATGTCCCCGGGTTCTGCCTCTTCGATATAGATCGGGCCCGTGAGGAAATGGACGCCTGCGCCCTTGGGACGTATCACCTGGGAGTAAATTACCATGGCATCCGGAAGGACTTGATCAGGCACTATCCCGTGGGCGCCGAAATATTTTACCGGGTCCTGGCTGGTGGTAAGCCCCTGGTGGGACAGGGTATCGATCCGGACGACCTGGCCCGACTTGATAGTGAGCGCTGCCGGCAGGTTGGCTGCCAGGTAGCCCCACAAAACGGTTTCGGGTGTAGAGCTCAAGGTAGCATCAGGGGCACTTTGGCTCATTGTGTGTGGTCCTCGCGTATCGATGGTTCGAGCTGTCGGACTACGACTCATGGCTTGAAGGGTATCCGAAAACAGTCCGCTGTGTCAATGTGGTGGCGCTTCCATACACCCCCCATTAATGAGGATTACCATAGGCAGACCGATCGACGATGATGAATACCCCGGCAACCAATCTCATCACGCCGAGCTTGAGTGTCACTTGTAGTTGACATCTAGGCCCGTCAGCAAGACAATCCGTCTCGATAGGGATAAAACGGATCTCAAGAGTTGGGTGAACTCTTATACCAATGATTAAATGATTCTCATTGGTGACTTGGTGTTGTTAGGAAATTCTGCCTAGGAGGTTTTTATGAGCTATTGGTCGAAGGTGCGTGTTGAAATCGATGAGATGGTCAATCGTCAATTTGAAACCCCCGAATACCGGAGGCTGTTTGGTGTGAAACTCACGCCCTCAAGGCAGAAAATTTTGGATCTCCATTATCCTCACTATATAAAAAGCCGGCGGGATTGTTGGTCCGCTGCGCAGAATAAAGCCCCGCTTGACGTGAAAAGGGCCATCTGGGAGCACGAGAAGGACGAGTTGATCTTTGACAAGAGGCTGGGCACGGCCCACCTGACGGATGAACAGATGGAACATGCCACCGGAGAAGAGAACCTCCTGCCCGGGACACAAGCCGCCTTATGGGCGTGGTTTTCTCTATCGACGACAAGGCCGTGGCTTGAGTGCCTGATGGTCAACCACATCACGGAACGGAAAAACAACTCGGAAATTGTCAAAGGGGGAGGGTATACGACGCGGATGGCCATGAAGAGGATCAGAGAACTCGGCGGGACAGTGGAGACCCTGGACGCGAATACTAAAGTGCATATGACGGCGGATATCGAGCATTGCGAAATGTTTGAACCCATATTTGAAAAATACCTGCTAGATGAGAGGACGGCTCAGGCCGTGATCCGGGCCGCCGGCGACAGCCTCATCTTGGATCGGGCCTACCGGGGGACCCTGGCCTCTGCCATGCTGGAAATTCCGGATTCTAAGGCCGCTTAGTCTTCAGCGCGCAAACGGTATTACCCAGATGAGCATGCCCAGCAGATAGCAGATCAGGCTGGCGACGAGAGTAAATGGTATGCTCCAGATAAAAAACTCCCGGAGTGATATTTTGCGCTTCTCCTCCCGCTCACAGATGTTTAAGGCCACGTACAGGGCTGGGGCTCCAGCCACGGTCAGGTTACTCCCGAGCGTCCCTGACCAGACCAGCATCCACCACAGAGGCCAGGTCTCAACGCCCTGCTGCCCCAGGTCGCGAATGGTATAGAGGAAAGTCAGAATGTAGGCATCATGTTCTACGATACCCACAATGGGCACCGTCACCCAGTATAGAAGGGAAGCGCCCAGGATCAGGTTCTCTTTGAACAGGGGTGTCAACAATGCGGCCAACTTTCCCAGAAGTTCAGCCTTCTCCAACCCCCCCACAAGTGCGAAGAGCGAGATGTAAAAGATGATCGCCCGCCAGTCGAGCTCCTTGAGTATCTCCTCAAAATCGGGTTTCTGTATTCGGCGGCCAAAGATCTCCAGGATCAGGATCAGTACCAGAGCCCCGCTCAGGGCGATGAACCCTAATTTGACATCCAGGACTTGTCGAAACGCCATCGCTACAATCGTGGCGAGGAATCCCCCGACTACTATGAACGCAAACAGTCGATCGGGCAGCTGAGCATCGATGGGTAGCTGACCTGCGGTTTTGGACTCATTTTGATTTGATGATGAGGCGGTGCGAAAGCCGTACAGGTACATGGCTCCGAGCGTCACCACAAAGGTCACCATGAGAATCGGAAACGAAGAGGGTCGTCCGGCCTGCCAGATGAAGTCCAGAAATTCCGCACCCGAAACACTGTGCAGCATCTGAGGCGGCAGATCTCCCAACAGGAGTGCCGTGCCCATAAAGTTGGCACTGAATCCGATCATCAGGATTACCGGTGTGAGGGGAAGACGCAGGTGGCTGATGATGGGCAACGCCACAGGGGCCAGCATCAGGATCACGACCACGTTGTCTACTACGACGGAGAGCAGCCCCGCCATCATGGAAAGGATCATGACCAGGAGTCCCGAATGTCCACGTGACAGACGCAACGCCTGAACTGCCAGCCACTCCGGCACGCCCGTCTTGCCAAAGTAGCCTGCAATCACCCAGATGCTCACCAGGATAGCCATGACGTTCCAATCCACGGACAGGAACGCCTCCACCTCGCTCATCACCCCGGTCCAGACCATGGCCAACACCCCGAGCAGGGCCGCCACGGAGCTATCGATGATTCCCGTGATCACGACCACGATGGTCACCAGGAAGATTGCCAGGGTCAGCCACGCTGTCATTTCCATCGGGAGATTCCCTTTTCGTGTCTTGGAACTGGGTTCACATCCGCTCCGGTGAAGGGGTAGGTGAACAGATCCTTTGCTCGGTACAAGACAGAGGCAACGTCGCTCAACTTATCGAGCAGGGCCAGAGCGGACAGAGTCTTGTCTCTATGACGGCGGGTTCTCATTGGGCAAGTAATAGGCCTGTAGTGCCGGTCTATAGGACCGATTTGGTCGAGTTGTTTGGGTCTTTCATGCCTACGTTGTACTGGGGGTCGACGCTCTGCTCCTGGAATAAAGCATCGCTACAAATCGATAGGCCAAGTGAGCAAACTTGGAATAGGGGATGTAGACCAGGAGGCTGAAGATAAAGACCAGATGGATGAAGTAGACCCAATAGGCTAGGGGAGGGATGTCTGCCAATCTCAGGATCTCAGAGAGAAAACCGGTAAGGGTGGTTAAGGTAAGAACCCACAGAAAGAGCCAATCCCAGTATGTGCTTTTCCCGCCTTGTTCGCTGCCTTTGAGCCTGTGATACAGGAAGATCCCACACGCTGCCAGCACCGCAGCTCCGCTCACGTTACCGAGGATTTTTACCGGGTGCCAGAGGGGCCAGGGCGTCAGATAGCCAAAAGCGTAGATACCAATTCCAACGGAGGTGGTTGTAATCACCAAGCCAAGGAACCCATAAAAAACCGCCAGGTGACTCTTGTGAATATGTGACTTGTAGCTTTCTCGCGTCCCTACTCTATCTTCCTCACACTGTTTGAACTTCCTGTGCATGAGCACATCTACCAGTGTAGGGATGAAGCCTTTCACGGGGCCACCGTTTTCTGATGCTAAGGAGTAGTCGTTCATACCCTTCCAGTACCGTAAGCCTCCGATTATGGCATTGACTGCAGCAGCACCCACTCCCAGGCTAAAAATAACCTCGATGTAAATAATCGGCAAGAACTTGGAAAAAACAATCTGGCCGGTGGGAAGAGAGGTCAGGTTCCCCAGCAAGGCAAGCACGGCTAAAAGTATGAGCGCAGGAAAGGCAAAGAGGAGTGGTAAGTACTTAGCTCGGCTTACGGCCTTACCCATAAACCCGGGAACCGAGTAATGGGTAATGCTGTAGTCCCTCAGTGTGGACATCACATCGGCAGGCTTAGCATCTCTCGGGCAGTACGTGTTGCACAGGTTGCATTGATGGCAGAGCCACACAGCCGGATCGATCAGAAGCTTATCTTTCAACCCCCACTGGACCCAGATCATCTCTTTACGAGGAAACGGATCGGCATCGGTGGAAATAGGGCATACCACCGAGCAGGTCCCGCACTGATAGCACGAGGTCAGATCGTGTGCGCCGAGACTTAGGATATCCCGTTTAAACTCCAGGTCAGGCTGAACCAAAGTTGCATCTGCCATCCTATTCCTTCCTAGAATCGTCTTCTGAGTTTTCAGCTATTAGCCTTCAGCAAAAAGAGGAGGTACCGAACGCTAAAATCCTTTAAAGGGATTGAGCCCCACTTTCTTTATTCGATCGACAAAGTCGCTCAGCATCAGCGGAATTTTGTCCGAGTCTGATATCTCGACTTCCATGAAATTGATCCTCTCCGGTTCGAGTGCTAGCCGGTTCAATGTCTCTTGGACATTCTCCATTCGCTTGGCCGACAGCTCGCTTCCTTGTATATAATGGCACTGGTAGTCCTCGCCCGCCTTGCATCCCATCATGGCTACCCCATCAAAGCCTCGCGATAGAGCATCAGTGATCAGGATGCTGTTAACCGAACCCAGGCATCGCACGGGAATCACCCTAATACTAGCTGGGTAGTTGAGCCGACTGATTCCCGCCATGTCTAACGCGGGGTAAGCGTCGTTCTCACAGGCGAAAGCAAGAATTCGCGGTTTTTCTTCATCGTCTTCGGGTATCTCTACCGCCTTGATCATGGAGGAAATCATGTCAACGGAATAGTCATCAAACGAGATGATTTGTACCGGGCAACTCCCCATGCAGATGCCGCATCGCCGACACCGGTTTGTGTCGAGTACCGGATGTCCCTTTGCATCTACTTCCAGGGCACCGAAGGGGCATTCCTGTGTGCATCTCCCGCATGAGGTGCAATTCTGCATGAAAAAACTCGGGTAGGAAAGATCGCCAACCCGCGGATGGACAGCCGCCCCAGCCGATGAATTTTCAATGCATTGGATGGCCTTGAGTGCTGCGGCTGTTCCATCGCTTGCGCTCGCGGCTAGATCCATAGGCTGCCTGACACAGCCTGCGGAATAGATGCCCGTCCTACGGGTCTCGTAAGGAAAACAGATGAAGTGTGAGTCTGCAAACCCGTACTTGGTAGTGGGTAACTCTTTACCCTGGAGGTACTCAAGATTCAGGCCGTCGGAATCTAAGATGGCTGGCACCATACCAATGGCAAGGATAAGCATGTCTGCTTTTATCCTGATGGTTCCTCCCAAAAGCGTGTTTTCCACCTCTAGGACGATGTTTTTCTCTTCATCTTCTATGACCCCCTTGACCTCGCCTTGGGAAAAGAAAACGCCCTCGTCCTTCTGTACTCTCTTATAGAAGTATTCATATTGACCCGGGGTGTTCATATCCTGATAGAACAGATAGACGCTCGAATTCGAATAGCGCTCTCTGAGATAGGTAGCCTGTTTTAACGACACCAGGCAGGTGACATTGCCGCTGTAAGGGAAATGCTTCTCATCCGCCGAACCTTCGCATTGAACGATAGCTACGTTTTTCACATCCCTGCCATCCGAGGGGCGTGAGATCTTACCCTCCGAGGCCATCTCCTCGAGCATGACGCTCGTGATAACATTCTGAAATTTACCGAAGCCGTAGTTTTCGAACTGTGTCGCGTCGTAAGGTTTCCAACCGGTCGCAAGGACAATCGCCCCCACTTTTGCAACCTTGACAGTCGCGTCCTGCCTTAAGGTAACTGCAAAACTGCCAGGCTGTCCGGAAATCTTTTCGATCTGAGCAGAAACGTATGTCGTGATATTCGGGTGACCTTCAACTTCCCTGATCCTTGCTTCTATGCCCGTATCTTCCAGATCCGTATAGGGAGGATGCTTGGGAAATTGCCTCTTCATTTTCACAGCAAACCCACCGAGGCGCTGAGCCTTCTCCACAAGGACGACTTTGAAACCAGCTTTGGCCGCATCCAGGGCAGCCGTCAATCCTGCGACTCCTCCTCCAACCACCAGGATGGTCCTCTCGTTCGCCTCGGTGTATGGAGTCGGAGGTTGGGTCTTCTGTGCTTTGACGATACCCATCCGGAGGTAATCGCCGGCGAGGCTCTGGGTCTCTTCATTATTTGGCATGTGACTCCAGGCCACCTGCTCCCGGATGTTCACACGTTCCACAGTCGCAGGCTTGAGAGAGAAGACGTCTGTATTCACCCTGCCGGAACAGGCAGCAATGACAACGGAATTGACCCCTTCCTTTTCGATATCGTCTTTAATGAGTTGGACATCCTCCAGGCAGAAAGCAGGTGAGGTCCTAACAACAGGAGCCTGGGATTCCTTGGTGGCGATCTCAATTAACTTCTCTGTGCTGAGGCAATCCCCGATGCCGCAGCCTTTGCAGATGTAAACTCCAAGCTTTTTATCCATCATTCCTATTTTCGATTTTCGATTGCCGATTTTGGATTGAAGCCTGGTTCATTAAGAGGCT
>Ga0209980_10001110_pt1 | contig 14805 bp, 16 predicted proteins | sample CR02metaG_FD_183611 | JGI IMG/M metagenome (GOLD analysis project Ga0209980, IMG submission 183611) | Deep subsurface microbial communities from Mariana Trench to uncover new lineages of life (NeLLi) - CR02 metaG (SPAdes) (version 2) | ecosystem: Environmental > Aquatic > Marine > Ocean trench...
AGGTTCGAGATTAAGTCAGATACGAATACGTCGCGGGACTCCTCCTAGTTCCGATGCGGACATGCGGCGTTTGCAGAGGGAGTATCAGATTGTTAACTCACCAATCCATGGAGATGAAATCCGAAACGGGGTGCCGGTATCTGTCGATGTGCGGGGAGATAGGTCAGGAGGGCTTATTGGGTACAAAGCTAAAAATCATGCGGGGTTAGTTGATATTGACAAATTCCAACACTATGCGATAAGTGATTTTTGGGAACCGGTCTATGCGCCTACTCGGAGTGGGCTAGTATTAAATCCGCAGGATTTTTATATTCTTGCATCACAGAATGACGTAATGGTCCCACCAACACACGCGGCCGAAATGATCGCTTATGACACTCTTGTCGGGGAATTTCGAGTTCACTATGCTGGGTTTTTCGACCCCGGTTTCGGGCATCCAGAAGCGGGAGGCGAAGGATCGCGAGCTGTTCTAGAAGTTCGCTCCTATGAGGTTCCGTTTGTGATTGAACACGGACAAGTGGTTGGTAGGCTGGCTTATGAGAGGCTAACAGCGGTACCAAGCCAGCTTTATGGCGCCGCCAACGCATCGTACCAAGGTCAAGGCATTAGGCTAAGTAAGCACTTTAAATAAACTGCTCTTTCTATCCAAATTTCGCTAATGTGCGTTAATATATTCTCCAGTGTAGGTATTTGTAATGTACTACTAGAGAACGATAAGATTAATTCTTATACGCGTATATGCGCGTATTATGGTGCACTTGCTCACAAGTTTAATAAAAACCGAGTTCTTAATTTCCTTATCTATTAGAAGATTCTTTCATCTATGTAAACGGTTTTCTATTGCGTCTAGGATGGGATTAGAAACGTAGACTTTCCCCCATTGTCTCCCTGTAGTTTCTGTCAAAATATTTTTTTCTTCAAGAATAGATAATGCCATTCTTGCCGTAGGGTGCGACTTTTCTAGGATTTTGCATGCCTTCGCTACTGTTATATAGAGATTGTGGCTAAATCAGACGGGGGCATGTTCGGCAGATAGGGGGTGACAATTAGTGAACCCGACAAATGTATAAACACACAAATGTTACACTTTATTACACCCAATTGTCCCGCCAGTGTTCCATCGAAAACAAAAGAGACTTAGGTTTTACGCTAAGTTCCTTTGTTTATTGGTGCTGTTGGGAGGAGTCGAACCTCCGACCTACTGATTACGAATCAGTTGCTCTACCAACTGAGCTACAACAGCCGGAAGGGATATGAAGCCCAAAGATTATAGATGTTTGGAATACAGCCAGCAAATTAGAATGCGTTGATATAGATGCAGAGGAGAGTGAGTATTAGGCAAGCGTTTTTAACCACGCCAAAGGTGCATATTTTCAACCAAGCTTTTGTTGTGTTTCGAAAGCCAGGTGTTTGCGGGCGATCTGTCCGTAGATTTTATAGGCCATCTATTGCTCGCATTGCTAAACAAGCTGAGAATAAGGTTCTTTTCAAGATGTTTGGATCGCAGTCGGCAGGACGAGGAGGCCAGACCTTGGCTCTAGGTGCTTTTTATAGAGCACATTTTTGCAATATTTTCAGCTAATTTCGGCTAACATCGTCAAACGTCTAGACATTCCTACAAAATTACGGCAAAATTGTTGCACGATGTTAGAAGCTGTGCCAGCAAAAAACATTCTAGTCCTCCATGGGCCCAACCTGAACCTTCTGGGTATCCGCGAACCAGAAGTCTATGGTAGCGATACGTTAGATGAAATTAACAGGAGTTTATGTAAATTAGCGAAAGGTGCTGGCGCAAATCTGGTTAATTTTCAGAGTAACAGTGAGGCTGAGTTAGTAAACCGTATCCAACAGGCAATTGGAGATGGAACCGACTTTATTATCATTAATCCGGCAGCGTATACTCACACTAGCGTTGCATTGCGCGATGCCTTGGCGGCTGCACAGCTGCCGTTTATCGAAGTTCATCTTTCCAATATCTTTGCTCGTGAATCTTTTCGCCGCGAATCGTATTTTTCTGATCTTGCGTTGGGTGTTATCAGCGGCTTGGGTGCCAAGGGCTATCACTTAGCGCTAGAGTATGCGCTGAATGCTCGTTAATTGGAGTTCTATAAATAGAGATGTGATCTTTTTGATTTGATATAAAACACTTGCCGAATTATGGCTTGGTGCTATCTATGAATGGCCTCGTAGTTTTCTTTGCAAAGTACTTTGATCAATGACAATTCGCGCAATTACTGCGCAACTATTTTAAGTATATTTAAAAAACAAGAAGCATTTAAAACCCACAATTCTTGGCAATGCAGTATTGCAACGAAATGGGGTAAATACGAAAACCGTACAATAGTTATCCAAAATTTTATTATTTATATGTGCCTTAAATAGGATATCGCCCTGGGAGGGCTGTTATGGATCTGAGGAAACTTAAGAAATTAATTGATTTGGTTGAAGAATCGAGCATCACCGAATTGGAGATCACCGAAGGAGAGGAAAGGGTTCGTATTAGCAAGTCTGGAGTTGGAACGCAGAGTCATGTTGCTGTGCCGCCGTCCGTGGCATCTGCCGCACCCGCGTCAGCAACCATAGCTACAACGGAAGCCGGAGAGAGGTCACCAGAGGGCCATGTAGTGAAATCGCCTATGGTAGGAACGTTTTATCGTGCATCCACCCCTGGCAGTGACCCATTTGTGGAGGTAGGGCAGACGGTTAAGGTGGGCGATACCTTGTGCATCATAGAAGCGATGAAACTCCTCAACGAAATTGAATCCGACAAGGATGGCACTATCAAGGCAATCTTGATTGAGAATGGTCAGCCTGTGGAATACGGTGAATCATTGTTCGTGATTGAATGATTTTCACAGGATCATTTTTTTGGGGGTTAGAGGGTTAAAAGGGCAATTTGTATCCTCTCCGGTCAAAATAGAGTCGACCTAGATAAATATGTTTGAGAAAATACTTATAGCCAATCGTGGCGAGATCGCTTTGCGAATTCAGCGCGCTTGCCGGGAGATGGGTATCAAAACGGTGGCAGTGCATTCCGAGGCAGATACCGAAGCAAAATATGTAAAACTCTCCGATGAGTCTGTTTGTATCGGGCCAGCGCCTTCAGATCAGAGTTATCTCAATATCCCTGCAATTATCAGCGCAGCAGAAGTAACCGATTCCGAAGCCATTCATCCCGGTTACGGATTTCTTGCAGAGAATGCTGATTTTGCTGAGCGGGTGGAAAAAAGCGGATTTGTCTTCATCGGTCCACGTCCTGAAACTATTCGCCTAATGGGCGATAAGATTAATGCTAAAAACGCCATGAAGAAAGCTGGTGTACCTTGTGTCCCTGGTTCCGATGGCGCATTACCGGAATCTCCTGAGGAGGTTAAGGGAATTATCCGTGCCATTGGTTATCCAGTTATCATAAAGGCATCAAGTGGTGGTGGCGGGCGTGGAATGCGAGTGGTGCACACTGAAGCGGCGCTATCGAATGCGGTCATCATGACTCGCAACGAAGCACAGGTAGCATTTGGTAATCCCATGGTATATGCAGAAAAATTTATGGAAAATCCGCGGCATATCGAATTCCAGGTTCTGGTTGACGAGCATCGCAACGCTATCTACCTAGGAGAAAGGGACTGTTCGATACAGCGCCGCAACCAGAAAATCCTCGAGGAAGCACCAGCTACTGGTCTTCCTACAAGGTTGTGCGATAAGATAGGATCCCGCTGTGTTGATGCTTGCCGCCGCATTGGTTATCGTGGTGTAGGTACGTTCGAATTCCTGTTTGAGAAAAAAGAATTTTATTTCATTGAAATGAACACGCGTCTGCAGGTAGAACATCCCATCACCGAGGCAGTTACCGGCATTGATTTGGTACAGCAGCAGATTCGTGTTGCCGCAGGCGAAAAGCTTCACATTCGACAGCGGGATATCGTGCAAAAGGGGCACGCCATCGAATGTCGAATAAATGCCGAAGATCCTTATAATCTCATTCCAAGTGCTGGCCGTATTACTCAGTATCATGCACCCGGTGGCCCTGGCATTCGTGTTGATTCTCATGTTTATCATAATTACGTGGTGCCACCGCACTACGATTCCTTGATCGGTAAAGTAATCGCCTATGGTGATAGTCGTGACCAAGCTATTGCTCGTATGCGTATTGCGCTGTCGGAAATGGTAGTTGAAGGGATTATGACCAATATTCCATTACATCTTGATTTATTGTATGACGCAGCTTTTTTGCGTGGTGGCACCTCCATTCATTATCTCGAGCAGATGCTGGCGCAACATAACAAGCAAGGTTAGAGATAACTTTTCGTCACATATTGCTTGGATGCTCACAGATACAGACAAAATAAACGCGATACGGCTCATATGCTAAGCGGGGTTGGCTCACCCAAACAGATTTTATCCATGCTTTAATATGTCTTGGACTGCGCTCACTATTGAGACTGACGCCGCTCATGCCGAAGCATTGAGCGACACATTAATTGAACTTGGGGCCTTGTCAGCAGACATTCACGATGCCGCTATCGGAACTCAGCACTAGCAGTTCTTGTTTGAAGAGCTAAATGAATTCCCAGAAAAAATCTGGTCTACGGTAGAAATAACTGCTCTGTTTAATGCAGGCGCAGATGTGCCTACAATCGTGCAAACTGTGGAACAAGCCTCCCAGCTTCCCTCTCTCTCGCCTACCTATCGCTTGAAGCAAGTGGAGGAACAGGGTTGGGTGCGGCTTACGCAGTCGCAATTTGGTCCCATTCATATATCATCAAGGTTGTGGATTGTGCCTAGTTGGCATCAAGCGCCTGATCCTGCAGCCATTAATCTGAGCTCGATCCTGGGCTAGCTTTTGGTACTGGTAGCCATCCTACTACTCTGCCTGGCTGGACGAAAATTTACGAGGCGGCGAAGATGTTCTCGATTATGGTTGTGGATTCGGCATACTAGCTATTGCTGCGCTGAAGCTGGGTGCGGGTCGTGTGGTAGGAATAGATATAGATCCTCGCGCGGTTGAAGCAAGTCATAACAATGCTGCGCGCAATCAATGTAATCGAAAGAAAGCGAAGTTTTATACAACTAGTTTTATGACCAGGACAGATCAGACAATCGATGCGTGGGCTGATGTGGTTTTGCAAATATACTTGCCAATCCCCTGATCATGCTTGCTCCGACACTGACGTGCGCTACTAGTAATAAAGGGTGCATTGTGCTTTATGGCATACTTAAAGAACAAGTAAAAGAAGTAGAGCGCACCTACCTGCAATGGTTTAGGATACGATTCGCAAGGGAGCAGGAAGGCTGAGCGCTACTGATAGGAACAAGAAAATGAAATTATTTTTGGAAAACAACTATTATGGCGCTGGTAACTCGTTGTCCTAACTGTGCCACTGCCTTTCGGGTAACCCCACAACATTTGGAGATGCAAGGTGGCAACGTACGTTGTGGACATTGTTCCCAAGTTTTCAATAGCTTTTCCGCTCTGACTACGGTGAAGGAGTCAGAAACCGATGATTTCTTAAAGGCGCCGGATACGGGAGCACAAAAAAACACACGGGAGGCAACATCTGCGAACGATCTTTCGGCACCAGTTTCATCTGACCAAACGGTGTTACAACCTGATTCTGGAATAACTGCAAAAGTAGGAACTTTGGAGGCACTGTCCACAGAGATGTCAGTTGAGGAAGAGTCGATTCCGGAAGCATCAGATGTGACTAATGCATCGCAGGAAAACTACACTTTCGATGCCGTGCTGCTCCCTAGGTCCTCGCGTATATGGGGGCTTGTTAGCATATTTTTTTTGGTCGTACTGACGGGGCAGATTGTCTATCTATATCGTACGGAGCTCTCTATAATCGCGCCTGGTACCAAGCCATATCTGGAACAATACTGCGAAATTTTAAATTGTACGATTCCACTACCGAAGCAAGCGGAGCTACTGAGTATTGAGTCATCAGATATGCAGATGGGTACTGCACAACGCCCTGGCGTCATTACGCTTACTGCAACAGTGCGCAATCAAGCCCCTTTTCCCCAAGCATTTCCCTCATTTGAGCTCACCCTCACCGATACCCAAGATCAGGCTCTTGCAAGTCGTATTTTCACTCCCGTCGAGTATCTTGAAGAAAATATCAATCCTTTTAAGGCTATTACGCCTAGTAACGAAATCAGCATAACGCTATATATTGATAGTGGAGACTTAAATGCAACTGGATACCGGTTGCTTTTGCTTTACCCTTAGTCCCCTTGTACAATGTTTAATTATTATCGTGACGCACTTGTCTGAGCCGATATCGGCGTTAAACAAAAAACACCCATTAATTATTGGTCTGTACTTAAGCGACGGCTGGATTATATAAAGAGCCGGTCAAATCAAGTATCGGCTTTCTTGACAGAATGACAACCGAAACCTTGGTCGAAATCAAAGATCTAAATTTTTCCTACGACAAGCGCGCTGTCCTTAAGGGTATTAATATGACCATGGTGCGCGGCAAGATTATTGCTGTTATGGGTGGAAGTGGTTGCGGCAAGACTACATTGTTACGTTTGATTGGAGGTGCGGTAACCCCGTCCTCGGGCTACGTCAAAGTTGCCGATCAAGTGGTGCATGAACTCGGCAGAGATGAGTTGTTTCTTCTGCGTAGAAAAATGAGCATGTTGTTCCAGTTTGGTGCGTTATTTACAGATTTGTCGGTGTTTGACAATGTAGCATTCCAGATGAGGGAACATACTGACTTGCCGGAATCTGTGATTCGCGATCTGGTGCTTATGAAGCTGCATGCAGTTGGTCTGCGCGGTGCTCATAATTTGATGCCGGCAGAGCTATCGGGTGGAATGGCTCGACGGGTAGCACTGGCTCGCTCGATCGCGCTTGATCCGATGCTCGTCATGTACGATGAGCCATTTGCAGGACTCGATCCTATTTCACTGAGCGTCATTGGAAATTTGATTCGACGTCTAACGGATGCATTGGGCATGACCTCAATTGTAGTGACGCACGATGTGCATGAGTCTTTGAAAATTGTAGACTATGTTTATTTTATTTCTGATGGGATAATTGCTGCACATGGTACGCCAGCAGAAGTGCGGGGGTCTGTTTCGCCCTTCGTTCATCAGTTTGTGCATAGCGAGGTAGATGGCCCGGTCCCGTTTCACTACCCTGCCGAGACATATGCAACCGATTTGAATTTGGAGAGCAGCTTTGCCTAGACGCATCGTCATTGGCATCCGGGGCGTCGGTCATCGAGTGATAGACAGTATTTGGCGACTGGGCTACGCAAGTCGTTTTTTTACGTTGACGTTGCTGAAATCGGGCACCAGCATGCGACGTTTCAGTCTGATCATTCGGGAGCTTTATTTTACCGGCGTGTTAACGCTGATCATTATCCTGGTGTCGGGACTGTTTGTTGGCATGGTACTTGGTTTGCAAGGGTATGAAACATTGCAAAAATACGGTGCAGAAACGGCCGTGGGTACGCTGGTGGCGTTATCCTTGGTGCGGGAGCTAGGGCCGGTTGTAGCCGCATTATTGTTTGCTAGTCGTGCCGGTTCTGCCATTACAGCAGAAATTGGTTTAATGAAAGCCACCGAGCAACTGGATGCGATGGGGATGATGGCGGTGGATCCAATTGCGAGGGTGGTTGCGCCACGATTCTGGGCCGGGGTGATTTCGATGCCGTTCCTGGCGGCAATATTTTCTGCGATGGGCATATTCGGTGGTTACTTGGTTGCAGTGGTACTTATCGGAGTGGATGAGGGTTTGTTTTGGTCACAAATGCAAAGCGCGGTGGATTTTAGGTTCGATATTGTCAATGGTATTATTAAAACTTGCTTTTTTGGTGTGGCTGTAACGGCAATTGCAGTGTTCGAGGGCTATGATGCGCAGCCTACGGCAGAGGGGGTGTCCGGCGCAACTACTCGCACTGTGGTAACTTCAGCGCTTGTGATATTGGGGCTAGATTTTGTTTTGACCTCGTTCATGTTTAGAGGAGTAAGCTGATGCAGCGGACGACAATGGACTTGTGGGTAGGGCTGTTTGTTATTGCGGGAATTGGTGCGCTGCTAATATTAGCGTTGAAAGTAGGAAACCTGGGCACCTACAGTGAAGCACAGAGCTATACCCTGGTTGGATATTTTGAGAATGTTGGTGGCTTGAAAATCCGTGCACCGGTAAAAAGTGCTGGTGTGGTAGTAGGACGCGTGATGGATATACAGTTTAGCACGAAGACTTTCGATGCTGCAGTAACTATGAAGATAGACAACCGTTATCAGTTTCCCAAGGACACTTTTGCGAGCATTCTTACTTCAGGGCTTTTGGGTGCGCAATACATTGGTCTGGCTGCGGGTGGCGATGAGGGCATGTTGAAGAGCGGTGACAAGATCATGAAAACTAATTCGGCAATGGTACTAGAGGAAATGATTGGACAGTTCTTGTTCAACCAAGCGTCAGAGGATGGCGATGGTGGGGATAGTGGCAAGTTTTAAACGTAGCTACGTTGTTGTCCTTAGCCTGGTTTTTTGTGTCAAATGCATAATTAATTTTAGTGAGAGAGTTCAATGAAAACATCTTTTGGTATAGCTGTATTGTTATCTACGTTGTTACTGGCGCCCACCACGTGGGCGATTGAAACCAGTCCCGATATTCTGGTAAATAATACTGCGCAAGAGGTTCTCGCAATTATCAAGCGGGATAAGGGCATTCAGTCTGGCAATAAAGCCAAGATTCTTGCTCTGGTTGAATCTAAAATATTGCCCCATTTCAATTTTACTCGCATGACTCGGCTTGCCATGGGCAAGAATTGGTCTAAGGCTACACCCCAGCAGCAGCAGGAACTGCAGAAACAGTTTCGTACCTTGCTGGTACGCACCTACTATAAAGCCCTGTCGGTTTATAGCCACCATACTATAAAGGTAACTCCGCTTAAAGCTATTACGGGAGATTACGCTACGGTAAAAACTCAGGTAATGCAAACTCATGGCAACCCTGTATCCATCGACTACAGTATGGAAAAAACTAGTACCGGTTGGAAAGTGTACGACATAACAGTGGCTGGGGTAAGTCTGGTCATTAATTACCGCAGTTCTTTCAATTCCCAGATTCGCAGGGGTGGAATAGAGGGACTGCTCAAAACACTGTCCAAGAAAAATCGTATGTTGGACGCGAAAGACAAAGAGAAAAGTGCTGCGCTAATTAAACAACTCAAGACAACGTGAGATGATTTTACGTGATGGCGACAAATTGTGTGTCCAGGGACCGATAACCATAGGCAATGCCGCGGCCGTGATTGAACAGGGTATCGTTTTATTTGATCGCCCTGACTTAGTGATTGACCTGGCACAAGTAACTGAGGTGGATTCATCGGCCGTCAGTATGTTATTGGAATGGCAGCGTAAAGCACATGGACTTAACCAGCAGTTGTATTTTTCCAATATACCAAAAAATCTGAAGAATCTTGCCCAATTATATGGTGTTTCTGAATTGATTCCGCATGCATAAACTACAAATTATTTATGAGGGCGTATATAGCGCCATAATAGGCGTCTTTAAAGGGCACAGATAGAACTAGTTACACACTTGTCTTTATCCATGCAATGAGATAAGCGGACGATCCGTGTAGCGAATGTGCACGGAATCCGTGACAAATATTTTCCCCAATGACCCCGGCGATTGAATTCAAGCAGGTGTACAAACGCTTCGGTGCGGCTAATGCTCTGGTGGGTGTAGATCTTGAAATCAACGTAGGTGATTTCTTTGCTTTGCTCGGTCCCAACGGCGCAGGCAAGACTACGCTAATCAACGTACTCGCGGGGCTGACGCTGGCCAGCAGCGGTAGCTCCTACGTAATGGGGCACGATGTTGTGATTAACTATCGTGAAGCCCGCCGTATGCTCGGGGTGGTGCCGCAAGAGTTGGTGTTCGACCCGTTCTTCACAGTACGAGAAACCCTGTCCATTCAATCTGGCTATTATGGCCTAAAAAACAATGATTCCTGGATAGACGAGATAATTCATAACCTGGATCTTACGGACAAGGCGAACGCCAACATGCGAACGTTATCGGGCGGCATGAAGCGGCGTGTGTTGGTAGCCCAGGCGCTGGTACATAAGCCGCCTGTGATTGTGCTGGATGAACCCACCGCTGGGGTAGATGTGGAATTACGCCAGGCACTTTGGCGCTTCATCAAACAACTGAATCGCGATGGTCATACTATTGTGCTTACCACTCATTATCTGGACGAAGCAGAAGCGCTATGTAGTCGAGTTGCCATGCTAAAACAAGGCAAAATCGTCGCCCTCGACAGTATCAGAAATCTCATTAATAGCATCACCGGTTGTTCGGTACGACTGCGATTATCGCCGGATGTGCTGCCCTCTGTGCTACAGCCGCTGATGGAGAGTCATGATGAAGGTTGCTACATTCTGGCAGTTAACGATTACTTCCAGATCGAGAGTGTGCTAGCAGCATTGCGTGTAGCGCAGGTGCGGGTGCTGGAAATGCAGTTGTTACAGCCCGACCTGGAAGAGGTTTTCGTGAAAATCATGGGCAGCACTGAAAACTTGGAACCTGTATGACCGGTTTTTATACCCTGTTCTGTAAGGAATTGTTGCGATTTTGGAAAGTTGGCCTCCAATCCATATTCGCACCAATGCTGGCCACACTGCTTTATCTGCTGATTTTTTCCCATGTGCTAGAAGAACACGTGCAGGCTTACCCCGGTGTGGCGTACACGGTTTTTCTGATCCCGGGCCTAGTGATGATGGCCATGCTGCAAAATGCTTTTACCAATTCGGCATCTAGTCTGATTCAGTCAAAGGTATCCGGTAGTATTGTGTTTGTCTTATTGTCGCCACTGTCTTACATAGAAATATTTCTGGCCTATGTGCTGGCATCGGTAGTACGTGGATTGCTAGTGGGGATGGGTGTTTATCTGGCGACACTGATTTTTTTTGAATTGCCGTTACGATCATTTTTGTGGGTCTTTCTATTTGCCCTGATGGGCAATGGATTACTGGGAGCGTTGGGTATTATTGCCGCTATTTGGGCTGAAAAATTTGATCAGCTTGCTGCATTTCAGAATTTAGTTATCTTGCCACTGACGTTCTTATCCGGCGTGTTTTATACAATCCATTCGTTGCCACCCTTCTGGGAGAATTTGTCCCACTTCAATCCTTTTTTCTATGTGATCGACGGTTTCCGCTACGGCTTCTTCGGCGTTTCAGATATTTCACCCTATGTCAGTCTTGCGATTGTGGCGGGGTGCTTTCTAGCAGTATCATGGATGACATTGCAAATACTCAAAACCGGTTACAAGCTTCGCCAATAAAATTTTTGCTCTTTATGAATCAATACAAAGCAATTGAAATGCGTTGAATATTATTCGAAGAAAGGAGTCCAGAATGGTTACACCAGAAAGCATAAAAACTCATATTGAAACCACCTTACCGTGTGAGCTAGTGCATGTGGAGGGTGACGACGGCCAACATTTCAATGTCATTATTGTCAGCACTGAATTTCGAGGCAAGAACATGGTGCAGCAGCATCAACTGGTTTACCGCGCGCTAGGGAAAAGAATGGAGCAAGAGATTCATGCGTTGTCCATGAAAACGCTGACGCCAGAACAGTGGGCAGAAAGTAATTAGAGCTAGTGTTAGCGCTTTTCACCCAACCAAATTGGTTATTTAGAAGCTGTTAGATGTAGTTAAATTAAAAATGCAGTAACGTGAATAGCATATGATTCCTATGTTGATTGAGTTTCATAAATTTATCTTGAGTTTGTGTTACTTGAAAAGAAAGAAAATGGCCTTATATTAATTACTGAGAACTGTTGCAAGTATTTCCAGTATTGTTAGTAGGAAATAATTATATGGAGGCTATTATGACAATTACTCGTTATGAACCATTAGGCTGGCTAAATCAATTACAAAGAGAACTGGAGCGCACTGTTATATGGGGTTCCAGTGAGGGATCTATAACCACAGCAGCTTGGGCGCCGGCTGTAGATATCAAGGAGGAGTCTGATAAATATGTCCTGCATGCAGATCTTCCGGGAGTCAAGCCTGAGGAAACAGATGTGAGCATGGACGATGGGGTACTTACCATCAAGGGCGAAAAGAAAACTGAAGAAATAACCGAAAAAGAAGGCTACAAACGGATTGAACGTACTTATGGTTCTTTCCACCGGCGTTTTAGCTTGCCCGATACGGCAAATTCGGATGCGATATCAGCAAAATCTAAAGATGGTGTATTAGAGATCATTATTCCGAAGCGGGAAGCTGCCCAGCCAAAGAAAATTGCAGTCACATCCGTCGGATAAATTATAACAAAATGAAACGGGGCCTGAAGGCCCCGTTTCTTATGGCTAATTATACGACCGGCTTCATCACCATTCGCATTTTTTGCATCGCTTTGACTTCGATTTGGCGAATACGCTCAGCGGATACTCCTAACTCATCAGCGAGTTTATGAAGTGTTAAAGCGCCCTTTTCCCGTAGCCAGCGGGCCTCGATAATGCGACGGCTACGCGTATCTAAGTTAGCCAGTGCTTGTTTCAATCCTTTGTCCAGAAGTTGCCTATTTTGTTGCGTTTCCAACACCTGTGAAGGTTCAGAACCGTTGGTAAGATAAGCAATAGGACTGAAACCATATGTCTCATCATTGTCTTGGGACAGAGGCTCAATCGAAATGTCACGCCCGCTAAATCGAGTTTCCATTTCCACCACTTCTTCGGCTTTGACGCCCAATTGCTTTGCCACGGCATTAACTTTTTCCGGGTTCATAGTGTCCAGACCTTGTTTCATGCTTCGCAGGTTAAAGAATAATTTGCGTTGCGCTTTTGTAGCTGCAATTTTTACTAGTCTCCAGTTTCGTAGTATGAACTCATTGATTTCCGCCTTGATCCAGTGCACTGCGAACGATACTAATCGTACACCACGTTCTGGGTCATAGCGTTTGACCGCTTTCATCAACCCAATATTACCCTCCTGAATCAGGTCAGCCTGTGGCAGGCCATAGCCTTTGTAGCCGCGAGCGATGGAAACTACCACGCGCAAGTGGGATAGCACTAATTGGCGTGCGGCTTTTATGTCGTTCTCGTCCCTCAGGCGTCGTGCGAGGCAGATTTCCTCTTCCTGGGAAAGAATAGGAAAACGACTAGCAGATTGGATATAGCTTTCAATACTGCCGCTAGTCGCAGGCAACGCTAAAGCAAAAGTCATAGTATTCCCCTTCATATCTTAGTAGCGCTGATTTTAGCACTCTATTAGTAAGAGTGCTAATTGTCTCGAAAAGTTCCCAGGGGCAGCATGATAACTTTTTGAACTATTTAGGTTCTATTTGCCAGAGATGACTTGCAACTGACAGCCACGCTCCTAACCAGCCTAGCCAGGATGAAAATAGTAACAGACTGATACTGTCTTCGAAAGAAAGATGGTACAAGTGCAAATCGAACGCAAAGAGCTGTACCAAATTCGTCAATTCGCTATTTATTAAGTGAATTACAATGGCAATGATAAGCCATGCAATAACTCCCCCTGCTACCCCTTGAATTGCACCAAAATAAAGAAATGGGCGGCGTATGAAGCCACTGGTTGCGCCAATCAATTTTGACACCTCGATCTCGTCACGTTTCGTAAGAATTTGTAAACGAATGGTGTTGAAAGTTACTACTACTAACGCAAAACTCAGTAGGGCAGTAAGCATCAGTACTGCTAGCTGCCCAAGTTTGAGTAGTGCGTCTAACCGCTTCGTCCAGGCAGAGTCGAATTGTACATGTTCTGCCTTGGGCCATTTCTGTATTTCGGCATGTAATTGTTCAAGTACTTCGGGTGCGGCACTCTTGGCATTAATTATGAAAGCATCGGGCAGCGGATTTTGCGTTAAGCTATCCACTACGTCCGCCAGCCCACTTCCTTGCTTAAGCTGTTTCAAAGCGCTGTCCTTGGAAATGAACTGGAAATTAGCTACTTGCGGATGCTGCTTTAGGCGTGATTCAATTTTTGCTATCGTAGCTTTGTTTGCATCCAGCTCTAGAAACAGGCTTAATTGTGGTGTCCCTGACGTCTGCCCAGAAATAGTCTGAAGGTTTCCCAGCAGCATGTAAACCCCTGTGGGCAGACTAAAGGCAACCCCTATTACGGTAATGTTGAGCAGGCTGGCAAACGGCGTGCTTGCTAACCGCCGCAGTGCTAGGAAAAAGGCATGCCAATGATGAGAAAGCCACGCGTTCATGTCGCTAGTTCCCCGTGATTTAGAGCTAGAGTGCGTTGCTGGAAGCCGCCAAGTAACCCTGTATCAGGAATGGCGATTAGAACCGTTACTCCCACCTGATGAAACGACTTGAACATATTCATGATGTCCCGGGTGTAGTCAGCATCAAGATTAGCAGTCGGCTCATCAGCGATCAGAATAGAGGGACGATTAACTACAGCACGGGCAATACATAATCGCTGCCGTTCACCACCAGAGAGTGTAATAGGGCGCGCTTTTTCTCTGTCCAGCAATCCTACCTTGTCAAGAGCAGCGCGCACTCGTCCGGTTGCTGACCTGTGATCAAAACCGCAGATTTGCAACGGCAATAATACGTTATCGAATACGGAACGATCAAACAGAATTTTTTGATCCTGGAAAACCATCCCAAGATTGCGCCGCAGAAATGGAATTGCACGGCCCTTGAGCGTACTAACATTCTTGTTGTTAACAATGATGCCGCCGCTGGTGGGACGTTCGATAGCTGCAATCAGTCTCAAAAGTGTGCTTTTGCCAGCGCCTGAATGCCCGGTAATAAAGACCATCTCTCCCAGTTTAATGGTGAAAGCAAT
>Ga0209980_10001111_pt1 | contig 14804 bp, 14 predicted proteins | sample CR02metaG_FD_183611 | JGI IMG/M metagenome (GOLD analysis project Ga0209980, IMG submission 183611) | Deep subsurface microbial communities from Mariana Trench to uncover new lineages of life (NeLLi) - CR02 metaG (SPAdes) (version 2) | ecosystem: Environmental > Aquatic > Marine > Ocean trench...
TGCCGGTCTCCTCGTCGCGCTCGAACATCGGATAGTCGACGATCCAGCAGAACCGGAACTCGTCGGGCGCGAGCAACTCCAAGTCCGCGCCCAGGCGGTTGCGCACCACCCCGGCGAAGCGCTCGGCCGGCTTGGGTTTGTCGCAGGCGAAAAACACCGCGTCGCCGTCGGCCAATTCGCAGGCCGCCTTGATGGCGGCGACCCGATCGGTATCGAGGTTTTTGGCGATCGGCCCCTTGCCCGCGCCCTCGGCGAAGATGATGTAGCCCAGGCCCGCCGCCCCTTCGGCGCGCGCCCAGTCGTTCATCTTGTCGAAGTAGCTGCGCGGCCGGCCGCCGGCACCCGGCGCGGGGATCGCGCGCACCACCGACCCCCCCTCGATGGCGCGGGCGAAGATGCCGAAGCCCGAGCCCCGGAACGCCTCGGTCGCGTCGCGGATCACGATCGGGTTGCGCAGGTCCGGCTTGTCGCTGCCGTATTTCAGCATGGCCTCGGCGAAGGCGATGCGCGGGAACGGCGGCTTGGTCACCTGGTGGCCCCCGGCGAACTCCTCGAACAGGCCAGCCATCACCGGCTCGATCGCAGCAAAAACATCATCTTGCGTGACGAAGCTCATTTCCAGATCGAGCTGATAGAACTCGCCCGGCGAGCGGTCGGCGCGGCTGTCCTCGTCGCGGAAGCAGGGTGCGATCTGAAAGTAGCGGTCGAAGCCGGCGATCATCAACAGCTGCTTGAACATCTGCGGCGCCTGGGGCAGCGCGTAGAACTTGCCCGGATGGATGCGGCTCGGCACCAAGTAGTCGCGCGCGCCTTCGGGGCTGCTGGCGGTCAGGATCGGGGTCTGGAACTCGGTGAATCCCTGCTCGATCATGCGCCGGCGGATCGAGGCAATGACCCGGGAACGCAGCAGGATCTTCTCGTGCATCTTCTCGCGCCTGAGGTCCAGGTAGCGATAGCGAAGGCGGATCTCTTCACCCGCGTCCTCGTCGGAGTTGACCTGCAGCGGCAGCACCGCGGCACGCGAGCGCACCTCCAGCGCCGCGACCCGGATCTCGATCTCGCCGGTCGGCAGGCTCGGGTTGACGGTCTCGGCGGCGCGCTCGACCACCGGGCCGGTCACCGTGATCACGCTTTCGACGCGCACCGCCTCGAGCTCGGCGAACAGCGGGCTGGAGGCGTCGATCACGCACTGGGTCAGGCCGAAGTTGTCGCGCAGGTCGACGAACAGGAGCTGGCCGTGGTCGCGCTTGCGGTGGACCCAGCCGGACAGGCGCACGGTCTCGCCGGCATGGGAGAGGCGCAGTTCGCCACAGCGATGGGTGCGATAGGGATGCATGAATTCGTCCTTGGCCACAGAAGCCGGGCGCCCGCAAAGCGCCGGCGCCGGGTCACTCGGGTCTGGAAACTACGGCGCGCAAGAGGCACAGAACCGCCCGATTTGTCAAGCGCGCGGCCGATTTTCCGGGTCGCGGCCGCACCCTGGCGGCGCCTCCCCGATCCGGCCTCGACGAGGCGGCAGGCTTGGCCCATTGTGACGCCCGAGATGAGTCCCGACACCCCGAGCCCCAACGCCCCCGGCCCCGAAACACGGCCCGCCGCCGCGCGCCTCCAGCCGCTGTCGCGCTTCGCGCCCGAGGCGCGCGCGTGCCTGCGCGGGGTGCTGTTCGACATCGACGACACCCTGACCACCGAGGGCCGCCTGACCGCCGAGGCCTACGGCGCGCTCACCCGGCTGCACGCGGCCGGGCTACGGGTGGCGCCGATCACCGGCCGGCCGGCGGGCTGGTGCGACCACATCGCGCGCCTGTGGCCGGTCGACGCCGTGGTCGGCGAGAACGGCGCGTTCTACTTCCGCTACGACGCGAAAAATCGCAAACTTATCAAGCGTTTCGTGGCCAGTGATGCGGAACGAGTTGAAAACCGCCAGCGCCTGGAAACACTCCGCAGGGAGATTCTGGCCGCGGTGCCCGGCGCCGCCGTCGCCTCCGACCAGCGCTACCGCGAGGCCGATCTCGCCATCGACTTCCGCGAGGACGTGGACCCGCTGTCCCAGGACGCTATCGACCACATCGTCGACATCTTCGAGGCCGCCGGCGCGGTCGCCAAGATCAGCTCGATCCACGTCAACGGCTGGTTCGGCGACTACGATAAACTGACCACCACCCGGATCATGCTCGACGAGTGTTTCGGGATCGACTTCGAGGCGGAGAAGGAGCGTTTCGTGTTCGTCGGCGATTCACCCAACGACGCGCCGATGTTCGCCGCCTTCCCCCACGCGGTCGGGGTCGCCAACCTGTACGACTTCGAGGGCCGGCTGGCGGCCGTCCCGGCCTATGTCACCGAGGCGCGCTCGGGCGCCGGCTTCGCCGAGCTGGCCGACGCGATCCTGGCGGCCCGTTGAGCGGCCTGCCTCCCGGCGGGTCAGCTTTCGCGGCCCCTGCTTTGCGTGTATACCCCGCGCCATGACCCTGATCGCCGACAGCGCCGAACTCGCCGCCTTTTGCAAGCGCCAGGCCAAGGCCGAGTACGTCACCGTCGATACCGAGTTCATGCGCGATTCGACCTTCTGGCCGAAGCTCTGCCTGGCCCAGCTCGGCGGGCCCGAGGAGTCGGTGGCGATCGACACCCTGGCGCCGGGCATGGACCTCGCGCCGTTGCTCGATCTGATGAAGAACACAAAGATCCTCAAGGTGTTCCACTCGGCGCGCCAGGACCTGGAAATCTTCTTCCTGCTGATGGACGCGCTGCCCGAGCCGATCTTCGACACCCAGATCGCGGCCATGGTCTGCGGCTTCGGCGATTCGGTCGGTTACGACAAGCTGGTGCGCAAGCTGACCGGCAAGCGCATCGACAAGTCCAGGCGCTTCGCCGACTGGTCGCGGCGGCCGCTCAAACAAAGCCAGATCGACTACGCGATCTCCGATGTGGTGCACCTGCGCCCGGTCTACGAGAAGCTGCGCCGGCAACTGGAAAAACGGGCGCGCACGGCCTGGCTGGACGAGGAGATGGCGGTGCTCACCAGCCCCGACACCTACCGCCTGGAGCCGGAGAACGCCTGGCGCCGGCTCAAGACACGCTCCGCCTCGCCGCGCTATTTGGCGGTGCTGCGGGCGCTCGCGGCCTGGCGCGAATCCGAGGCCCAGCGCCGCGACGTGCCGCGCAACCGGGTGTTACGCGAAGAGCAGCTGTTCGACATCGCCGCGCACCATCCGAGCTCCACCGAGGAGCTGTCCCACACCCGCGGCATGGGGCGGGACGCGGCGCGCGGGCGCATTGGACAGGCGATCCTGGCTGCGCTGGCCGAGGGCATGGCCGTGCCCGAAGCGGACTGCCCGGTGCCACTGCCGCAGCGCGATCATCCGGCCGGCCTGGGCCCGCTGGTGGACCTGCTCAAGGTCGTGCTCAAGCTGCAGTGCGAGCGCCACGACGTGGCCCAGAAGCTGGTCGCCAGCGTCGCCGATTTGGAGGCGATCGCGGCCGACGACGACGCCGAGGTACGGGCGATGACCGGCTGGCGGCGCGAGGTCTTCGGCGAGACTGCGCTGGCGCTCAAGCAGGGCCGCTTGGGGCTCGGCATGGTGGGCAAGGACCTGATCATGGTGCCGCTCATGGTGCCCGGGCCCGGCACGCCGGCCGAGAAAGCTTCCGAGTCCTAGCCGAGGGGCGCGCGGGAATCATGAGACCGCTCGCGCTCCCGATCTGGTTCATCGCCCTGGCCGCCGTATCTGGGATGCGCGCGCCGGGGGCGGCCGCGCAAACTCCGCCGCGACTCGAACTCCCGGTCGCCTGCGAGATCGGCGCGGCCTGCGTGGTCCAGAACTACGTCGACCAGGACCCGGGCCCCGGCGCGCGCGACCACGCTTGCGGCCCGCTCAGCTACGATGGCCACCAGGGCACCGACATCCGAGTCGCCGGCCGGCCCGAGATGGTGGCCGGGGTGGCGGTGCTGGCCGCCGCGCCCGGCGTGGTGCGGGCCCGGCACGATGGCGCGGCCGACCGCGCGGCCGCCCAGGCCGGACCCGACGCGGGCAATACCGTGGTCCTGGATCACGGCGGCGGCTGGGAGAGCCAGTACAGCCACCTGCGCCAGGGCAGCGTCGCGGTCGCGACCGGTCAGCGGGTCGCGGCGGGTGCGCGCCTCGGCCTGATCGGCTGGTCGGGCCGCGCCGAGTTCCCCCACCTCGAATTCGCCCTGCGCCATCGCGGCCGCGCCATCGATCCCTTTACGGGCGCGCCGGCCGGCGGCGGCTGCGGGCGTGGCGGCGCGCCCTTGTGGAGCCCGGCGGCCCAGGCCGCCCTCGCCTACCGGGCCGGCGGCCTGCTGCGCGCCGGCTTCGCGGCCGAGGCGCCCGAGCTCGCGCGCGCGCTGGACGGCGCCTACGACGGGCCACTTGCCGCCCCCTTGGACACCCAGGCGCCGGCGCTAATGTTCTGGACCGTCGCCTGGGGCCTGCGCGCAGGCGACCGGGAGTCGTTCCGCCTGATCGCGCCCGACGGCCGCATGCTCGCCGAGGGCGACGGCACCCTGCCGCGGAACCAGGCCCAGTGGCTGCGCTACATCGGCAAGAAACCAAACGGCGCCGGCTTTCCGCCTGGCCGCTACCAGGGCGAATACCGCGTGACCCGCGCGACCGAGGGCGGCAGCGAGATCGTGGTCGAGGTCGTCCGAGTCTTGGAGTTGCGCTAGACCGGTCGAATTCACAACGGCGGAACGATCGCCTCGAGCGGCGTGAAATCGTTGCACACGACCCAATCGGGACGGCGTGAACGACCATGCTTGTTGTCGATGGCGTTGAAGGTCACGGAGGCCAGGGTTCGCGGCCAGGGCGACAGATTCGGCCCCGAGCCGTGAACGAAGTTGGTATGGGCGAAGATGACGGATCCGGGCCGACCCTTCGGCGCCACGATCCCACGGTCTTTTGCGAGCCGGTCGACGACCGACAGATCCGCCGCGCGCAACGGGTAGCCGGTTGTCGTGTCGTCCACCGGGGTTTCGTAAGCCGGCGCCTTGTGGCTTCCGGGTATGATCATCAACGGCCCGTTGAATTCGTTCACTTCGTCGATGAAGACCAGCGCGTTGACTGCGCGTGGCTCAGGCATTTCATCATCGCGCAGATAGGTTGGGAAATCCTGATGCCATTGCCAGATATCTCCGCCAAACGGTGATTTCATATTGAGAATACATTGGAACAAATAGACCTCGCGTCCGAGAAGCTGCCGCACCGGACCGAGCAGCCTTGGATGCCGCACGAAGCGTGCGAATAAATCGCTGAAGACTTGCGGGTTCATAATCGAACGCACGGTGGCGCCGTCGTTCTCCATGATCACTTCCCGACGGGTAAGCCGGCAAAGTCCGGCCAGTTCGTCCCGCGCCCGGGTTATCTCCGACTCCGGAATGAGATCGGGCAGGAAGGCGAACCCGTCCTCGTCATAACGCGCGCATTGTTCCTCATTCAGCCGATAAAGATCGATGTCGGTCACGGTCCCGCCTCCCGTAGCGATGGCACGCTTCGCGTCGAGTCATCGTTCTCGCCCCGATAGCGCGAAGGCAGCCGGCCGGAGAGGGCCATGGCCGTGTCGAGTCCCGAGGTGCCGAACCAGGCCGCAAGTTCGTCGAATTCGATTGCCGCATCGCCCTGACATCCAAGCAGCAGGACCGCATCGCCCACCGCCGCCCCGTCCACGCCGTCGAGATCGAGGACCAGATGCTCCAGGGTCACCGCGATGATGGGGACCCGCCGTCCGCGTACGAGCGCCTGTGGCCGACTGCCCGCGACCGGGCGCGATAAGCCATGCGAGACGCCGATAGGCGCAACGCCGGCTCGCCGGCCCTGGCGGATTCCGTAACTGTTTCCAATGGCAAAATCGCTACCCTGGCCGTGATCGCCGATGTGGACCAATCGGCTGCCGACTTCCACCAGCACCGGCCGGAATGCGGAGGTATCGGCAACCGATCCGTCCGCGAAGGGCGACAGGCCGAAAAGAAGGTGACCGATACAGACGGTGTTGGCGCGATCGGACAGGCCGGCGGCCAGGCAACAGCTTGCCCGTGCCTGGGTGACCGGCGGCGTTCGCCCACGATGGGCGAGGCGATCCAGCAGCGCGTCGAACGCTTTGAGTCGCCGTTCGGCCCAGTCGCGACCAGACCCATCGGCGAATGGCAGATGGGTATAGAGCCCCGCGACGCGGAGACCCGGCATCTGGGCCAGCGTGTCCAGAAATTGGTCCGCTTCCTCGAGCGCCACGCCGAGCCGCCCCAATCCGGCATCGACCTTGACATAGACATGGGCCGGGCCGCCGGGCGGCGCCGCGTCCGCCGCGGCCTCCGCGCCCGCCCGGTCTACCACGGTCGGCGTCAAGCCCGCCTCGATCAGCTCGGCCATGCCCGCCGGCAAAGCGCCGGCGAACATCACCACCGGCGTGTGCAATCCCGCCTCTTTCATCCGTCGGGCCTCGTCGAAAGAGCCGGTCATGAAGGCAGCCAGACCTTCGTCGTCGAGCGCCCTCGCAATGGGCAGGGCGCCGTGACCGTAGGCGTTCGCCTTGAGCGCGGCGATGCAGGCCTGATGCGGCCCAACGCGGCGGCGAACTTCGCCCAGGTTGGCGCGCAGCCGGTTCAAATCATAAACCGCCCAGGCAGGATGCGTATCGCACGACATGTCGGCCTAGTCTTCCCCATGATCTCAAATTCGACATAGACTACAGCATCGGGAGACCGGGTCATGCTGCTTTCCGATCGAACCGCGGGGGTGCGGTCGAGGTCGTCCAGGTTCTGGAGTTGCGCTAGACTGCGCGCCGCCGATCCCCCCCGAAGCGCAACGGAGGAGTTCCCGTCATGACCCGCATCGTCGATCTCTCCATGACTATCGAGGACCACTTCCGCTGGCCGGTGGCGCGCAGCCAGAAGGGCGATCTCGAGGCCGGCGACGCCTTCCAGATCACCCGCCTGGATTGGATCGTGCACGGCTTCACCCACATCGACGCGCCGCGCCACATGGTGGCCGGCGGCGACACCACCTCGGAGGTCGCGCTGGAGCGGACCATCGGCGCGGCCGCGCTGCTCGATCTCACCGGGATCGCGCCCCGGACCGAGATCACCGCCGGGATGCTGGCCGCCGCCGGCGGGCACCTGGAAGCCGGCGACATCGCGCTCCTCAAGACCTGCTGGGAGGACGTGCATGCGCCCCGGACGCCCGAGTTCTGGACCGAATCCCCCTACCTCTCCGCCGAAGCCTGCCGCTGGCTGCTGGCGCGCGAGATCAAGGCGCTCGGCGTCGACTTCCCCCAGGACTATCCGATCCGCGGCTTGCTCGGCGGCCAGCAGGCGCCGATCGCCGAGTTCGTCAGCCACGACATCCTGCTGCGCAACGGGGTCATCCTGATCGAGTACCTGACCAACCTGGGCGAACTCGAAGGCCCGCGCACCACGCTCTTCGCGCTACCGCTAAAAATCCCCGACGCCGACGGCGCCCCGGCCCGGGTCATCGCCTACGAGGCGTGAGCGTGGATCGGGAAACCTCATCACAGAGGCACGAAGAACCTGGCACACGAAGAAGGTTTAAGCGCGCGAAGCCCGCAACAAGAAGAATTCTTCCTGCTCCTGGTGTCTTGGTGTCTTGGTGATGAATCTTTCTGGTCCTCTGTCGCTGTGGTTCAATCTTTTTCGCGCCGCCCCCCCTCGCCCGGCGCTTCGATCTCTGCTCTACTGGCGGCTCGGGCGCCGAGGGACCACGGGGAGGCTGCTTCGCTCATGAAGACCCTTTGCTTGCTGCGCCACGGGCAGGCGGGCCGGCGGATCGATCTGCAGGACTTCGACCGGCCGCTGAGCGCAGAGGGGGTCGAGGCGGCGGGCGGGGTCGCCGCGACCCTGCGGGGCGCCGGTCTGATGCCCGATCTGGTGCTCTGCTCGGGCGCCAAGCGGGCGCGCCAGACCTGGGAAGTGGTCGACGCCCAGCTCACCGAGGCGGAGGCGGACGGCCTGACCCTCGAGCTGCGCGAGGACCTCTACCTGGCGTCGGAGACCCGGCTGCTGATCGCGCTCCGCAAGCTGACCGACGCCGCGGCCTCGGTGCTCATGATCGCGCACAATCCGGGCCTGCACCGCCTGGCGCGGGAGCTCGCCGGATCGGGCTCCCAGGCCGAGGCGGTGGCGCGGCTCGGCCGCGGCTTCCCGGCGGCCGGGCTCGCCGTGCTCGCCTTCGAGGCCGCGCATTGGGCCGACCTGGCCCCGGGCCGCGCGCGCCTGACCGGTTTCCTGGATCCTGGATAGGATTGCTTGATTCAGGTTCCGCTGACGCGGAACGCGCCCCGGCCCGCACCCCCACCCGGCCACCCATAGCATACTGCCGTGGGGTGGCCGGGTGGGGGTGCGGGCCGGTGCGCCGAGGCGAACGCCTCGTCAGAATCTAGAGCGTGCCCGGATAGGCGCCGCCGTCGAGCAGCAGGTTCTGGCCGGTGATGTAGCCGGCCTGCTGGCTGCACAGGTAAGCGCAGGCCTCGCCGAACTCGGCCGGGTCGCCGAACCGCCCGGCCGGGTTGGCGGCCATGCGCTCGGCCGCGACCTCGGCCTCGCTGCGCCCGGATTTCTCGGCCACGGCGCGGATGGTGCCGCGCAGGCGGTCGGTGTCGAACGGCCCGGGCAGCAGGCCGTTGATGGTCACGTTGTGGCGCACGGTCTTGCGCGCGATGCCGGCGACGAAGCCGGTCAGGCCGGCGCGCGCGCCGTTGGACAGCCCGAGGATGTCGATCGGCGCCTTGACCGCCGAGGAGGTGATGTTGACGATGCGCCCGAAGCGGCGCTCGATCATGCCATCCACGGTCGCCTTGATCAGCTCGATGGCGGTCAGCATGTTGGCATCGAGCGCCTTGATCCAGTCGTCCCGGGTCCAGTCGCGGAAATCGCCGGGCGGCGGCCCGCCCGCGTTGTTGATCAGGATGTCCGGATTCGGACAGGCGCCGAGCGCAGCACCCCGGCCCGCCTCGGTGGTGATGTCGACCGCAACCGTGGTGACCTCGGCGCCGGTCGCCGCGCGGATATCCTCGGCGGTCGCCTCCAGCGGTCCGGAGGTGCGCGCCACGATGGTCACGGCCACGCCCTCGCGGGCCAGCGACATCGCGCAGGCGCGGCCCAAGCCCTTGCTCGACGCGCAGACCAGCGCGGTCTTGCCCTGCAGTCCCAGATCCATCTCGTGCCTCGCCTCTGTTTGGATTGTCGGTGTGTTCGCTCAGTCGCGGGGGGTTTCATAGCCTTCCAGCACCCGCCGCGCCAGGGGTACGGTGAGCGCCCGGCGCTCGGCCAACGAGGCGCGGTCGAGCGCCGCGACCAGCGCCCGCGCCGCCGCGAAGGAGCGCTCCATGCGCGCGAGCAGATAGCGCAGCACCTTCCCGTCGACCGCGAGCTGGCGGTCGGCACAGAGTTTGACCAGCAGCGCTTCCATCAACGCGTCGTCCGGCGCCTCCAGTCGAACCGCGGGCGCCGCGGCCAGACGGGACCCCAGGTCCGCCAGCCCGCAGGGCCAGCGCGCCGGCGCCGCGCGGGCCGCCAACAAGAGCTGCCCGCCGCGCTCGACCACGGAGTTGAAAAGATGCAGCAGGCGTTCCGCGTTGGCGTCGGCGTTGGCGCCGCCCGCGCACCCGAACAAGGCCTCGGCATCGTCGAGCACGCAGGTCCGCGCCGCGCCCAGCAGCTCCGGCGGCTCGGCCCGGGCCAGCCGGCCGGCATCGATCTCGACCGCACCGCTCGCCGCGCGCCAGACCTGGCACAGGTGGGTCTTGCCACAGCCGGGCGGGCCGTAGAGTGCCAAGGCCGGACCCGGCCAGTCGGGCCAGCGGTCGATCCAGGCGACCGCGACCTGGTTGGACGGCGCCACCAGAAAGTCCTCGCGCCCGAGTGCCGGGCGCAGGGTCAGATCGAGCGGCAGCTGCGCGGTCCCGGTCACGCCAGCGGACTCCCCGGCCCCGGCCCCGGGGCCCCGTTGGGTCCCCCGCTGGGCCCGTGAAAGTAGGCGCTGGCCAGATAGCGGCCCAAACCGAAACGCACCCCGACCCCGACCACCGCCGCCGCCGGGATCGCCAACAGGATGCCGACGAAGCCGAACAGCGTGCCCCCGGCGAGCAGCGCGAAGATGATCCAGACCGGATGCAGCCCGACGCTCTCCCCGACCAGCTTGGGGGTCAGGAAATTGCCCTCGACCACCTGGCCGAAAACGAAAACCGCGGCGACGACGGCGATCGGCAGCCAGGCGTCGAACTGCACCAGCGCCAGGCCCACCGACAGCAGCAGGCCGACGATGGCGCCGACGTAGGGCACGAAGGACAAGAGCCCGGCGACGAGCCCGATCACCAGCCCGAAATCGAGCCCGGCCAGAGACAGGCCCACGGCGTAGTAGGCCGCGAGGATCAGGCAGACCGTGCCCTGGCCGCGCAGGAACCCGGCGAGCGTCGCATCGACGGCGCGGGCCTGTTCGCGGATCGTCTCGGCGTACCGGCGCGGCAGCCAGGAATCGACCCGCGCGACGATGCGGTCCCAGTCGCGCAGCAGGTAGAAGGCGACCACCGGCGTGATCACCAGGAGCGAGATCAGATTGACCAGCGCCACCCCGCCGCTGATCACCTGGCCCAGGAGCTTGGTCACCCAGCTCACCAGCCGCTCCGTGGAGCCCGCGAGCGCGCCCTCGATCTGCTCCAGCATGGCCGGGTCGACCCGCGCCTCGACGATCGCGAGCAGCCGGGCGAATTGGCCGCGCAGGGTCTCGACGTAATCGGGCAGCCGCTCGAGCAGACTCACCACCTGCCCGGCCAGGACCGGCACCAGCAACAGGAAGGCCGCCAGCGCCAGGACCAGGAACGCCGCCGTCAACCCGGTCGTGGCGAGCGTCCGGGACAGGCCCCAGCCTTCGAGCCGGTCGCAGATCGGGTCGAGCAGGTAGGCGACCGCCATGCCGGCCACGAAGGGCAACAGCACGCCACGCAGCAGGAACAGCGCGGCCAGGAACACCGCCAGCCCAATCAGCCAGAACCGCAAATGTCGCTCGATGGTCATGGCGCGCGCGCCCCGTGCCCCCGTCCGTGCCCCCGTCCGCGCCGGCTCATTGGTCCCGCTCCATCAGCACCGCCATGGCACCCCACTTGTAGACGTAGGCAACGCCCGAAACGAAGGTGGTGAGCACCACGATATAGACCAGCCCCCCGGAAAGAAACGTCAAGTGCAGGTCCAGGCCCAGCTCGGCCAGCACCACGCTGGCCAGGGCCAACTGGGCCACGGTGTTCACCTTGCTGATGAACAGCGGCGTCATCTTGAGCGACTGGGTGATGGTGTGGAACAACAGCGCCCCGCCGATGATCAGCAGATCGCGGAACACGATCAGAAACACCAGCCAGATCGCGATGCGGTCGACCTGGGCCAAGGCCACGTAGGTGCCGACCAGGAGCGCTTTGTCGGCGAGCGGATCGAGGTAGGCGCCGATCTCGCTGACCGCGTCCAGGCGCTTGGCCAGGTAGCCATCGAGCGCATCGGAGGCCGCGGCGGTAACGAAGATCCAGAATGCCGCCGCGAAGTAGCCCTCGAGGATCACATAGATCGTGACCGGCACCGCCAGGATGCGCGCCAGGGTGATGAGATTGGGAACCAGCGAGAGCGCGTAGTGAATATTCACTCGGCTGCCGGAATGCTTGGCGCGTTCGTCACACCGGTGGTCAGGGCACCGGTGGTCGGGGCACCGGTCGGGACGGCCGGCCCGGCGACGGGGGCCGGCTCCGGGGCCGGAGCGGCGACCGGCATCGGGCGCGGCGGCGCGCCGCCGCCAGCCAGGCGCAGTTCCCAGCCGATCCCCGGATTGAGCACCAGGTCGAGGTCGCTCTGGGCCATGGCCAGAACCAGCTGCGCGTCCGCGCCGACGAAGGTGATCGCCATCTCCACCTTGCTGCGCGAGAGCGCGGTGATCTTGCTGCCGCGTACCGCGGCGACCTCAACCAGGCGCCGCTTGACTTCGATCAACTCGGCCAGTTGGGTGACCGGCACGGTGACCGCGATCCGGCGCTGGCTGCCGGGGCGCAGCAGATTGCGCTGCTTCCACGCCTCCTGCACGGTGGCGCCCACCGCATCGGCCGCGAGTGCGAGCAAATCCTGGGCCGTGCCGTCCACCGGCTGAGCGTAGTTGTCGATGGTGGTCTGCTGGGCGAAGCGGCCGAGGCGCACGGTGCCGACCTGAAGCGTGGCCTGGCCGAGCAGCGGATCGCCAAGCAGTACGGCCTGGGTGATCAGGACGTCCTCGGCGTCGTAGCGCCGCGCGATCGCGCCCAGAGCCTCGGCTTCGCCATTGAGGGCGCGCGCCGCATCGACCGCCGTCAGGTCGCCGAGATCGCCCAAGGGCACGGTCAGCGGCACCAACCAGCCGCCCGGCGGCCGGGCCGCCCAGGCCGCCCACCAGGGGTTGGCCTCGCCCCACAGCACCGCCTCGCCCTCGATGCCGAAAATCGGCAGCACCACGACCGGCTTGCTCATGGTCTCGGCATGTTGCAGGCCGTTGGCGAGCAGCAACTCGCGGATCGGCTCGGGCCGGAAACGGAAGGTCAGCTCCGCCAGGTAGCGAACGTCCGAGGTGCGCTCGTTGGCGACCGAGAAATCCTGTACGTAGGCCAGAATTTCGGCCGGATTCAATTGCTGCAGCAGGCCGAGCTCGGCGCGCGGCAAAAAGCGGGCGAGCAGCTTCTCCATCGCCTTGACGTGGCCCTCGGCGTGGGCCGCCTCACGCGCGGCCGCCGCGGTCTCGGCGGTCACATCGACCGCCACGCCGCTCACGGTGAAGACATGGGAGTGGGAGTGGGCGTCCGCGCTGCGCGGCAAGCAGGCCAGCCCGGCAGCGGCGAGGAGCAATCCGAGGAACGGCGCGGCCGAAGCGCGGCGAATCCACATTGCAAAGCGTCCCGGATACAGTATTTTCGCCCCGCAAGCTTGCGGTTTCCGAGGCGACGCGCACCGCCGCCCCTTGGCCGCCTTCATACTCCATGTGGCCGGAGGACGCCATAACAAGCCGCAACCCCCTGACCTACAAGGACGCCGGCGTCGACATCGACGCCGGCAACGCCTTTGTCGAGGCGATCAAGCCGCTGGCCAAGGCGACTGCGCGGCCCGGCTCCGGCGCCGGGCTGGGCGGCTTCGGCGCATTCTTCGACCTCAAGGCAGCCGGCTACCAGGATCCTGTGCTGGTCGCCGCCACCGACGGCGCCGGCACCAAGCTCAAGATCGCGATCGCCCTGGACAGCCACGATAGCATCGGCATCGACCTGGTCGCGATGTGCGTCAACGACTTGGTGGTCCAGGGCGCCGAGCCGCTGTTTTTCCTCGACTACTACGCCACCGGCAAGCTCGCGCCGGAAGCTGGACAGGCGGTGGTGGCCGGCATCGCCGAGGGCTGCCGCCAGGCCGGCTGCGCGCTGATCGGCGGCGAGACCGCCGAGATGCCGGGCCTCTATGCGGCCGGCGACTACGATCTGGCGGGTTTCGCCGTGGGCGCGCTGGAACGTGGCCAGGCGCTTACCGGCGAGACCACCGCGGCCGGAGACGTGGTCCTGGGTTTGGCCTCCGACGGATTGCACGCCAACGGGTTTTCCCTGGTGCGCCGGATTGTGGAGACGCTCGGCCTGGACCTCGAAGGGCCTGCGCCCTTCGCGCCCCCATCCCCGTCATCGGGCCGATCCCTGGGCGCGGCGCTGCTGGTGCCGACGCGCATCTACGTGAACGCCTGCCTGGCCGCGCACCGCGCCGGCCGCCTCAAGGCCCTGGCCCACATCACCGGCGGCGGGCTGCTGGACAACCTGCCTCGGGTGCTGCCGCCCGGGGTAGCGGTCGAGATCGACGGCGTGTGTTGGCCGGTGCCGCCGGTGTTCCCCTGGCTGGCGCGCGCGGGCGGCACCGCGCTCGACGACATGCTGCGCACCTTCAACTGCGGCCTGGGCATGGTCGCGGTGGTGGCGCCGGAGGACGAGGCCGGCGCGACCGAGATATTGTCCGAACATGGCGAGACGGTGACCCGGATCGGCCGCGTGGTGGCGCGCGACCCGGGCGCCCCGGCGCTCACGATCCACGACCTGGACGCCACCTGGCCATCATGACCGGGGCCATCATGACCGGGGCCATCATGACTGAAGCGGTGCGCAAGCGGGTCGGGGTTCTGATCTCGGGCCGCGGCAGCAACCTCCAGGCGCTGCTCGACGCCTGCGCCGATCCCGCTTTTCCGGCCGAGATCGTGCTCGTGATCTCCAACCGGGCCGAGGCCCCGGGGCTGGCGCGGGCCGCGCGCGCCGGGGTGCCGGCTCAGGTCATCGCGCGCCGCGGCCACCCGGACCGGGCCGCCTGCGACGCCGCCATGACCGCCGCCCTGGAAGCCGCCGGGGTCGAGCTGGTCTGCCTGGCCGGCTTCATGCGCATGCTCGGCGAGGCCTTCGTCGAGCACTGGCGCGACCGCATGATCAACATCCACCCCGCGCTGCTGCCGCTGTTTCCCGGGCTCGACACCCATGCCCGGGCGCTCGAGGCCGGGGTCAAGCTGCACGGCTGCACGGTGCACCTGGTGCGCTTCGAGATCGATAGCGGCCCGATCCTCGGCCAGGCGGCGGTGCCGGTGCTGCCCGGCGACGATGCCGAGACGCTGGCCGCCCGGGTGCTCGAGGCCGAGCACCGGCTCTATCCCCACTGCCTGCGGCTGGTGGCGGAGGGCCGGGTGGAAGTCCGCGGCGCAACGGCGGAAACGCCCGGGATCGACCCCGAGGCGCGGCTCGTCAACCCGAGCCCCTAGCTTTCCATA
>Ga0209980_10001113_pt1 | contig 14786 bp, 10 predicted proteins | sample CR02metaG_FD_183611 | JGI IMG/M metagenome (GOLD analysis project Ga0209980, IMG submission 183611) | Deep subsurface microbial communities from Mariana Trench to uncover new lineages of life (NeLLi) - CR02 metaG (SPAdes) (version 2) | ecosystem: Environmental > Aquatic > Marine > Ocean trench...
GCTCATCGGCGGCGGCCATCGATCGCTCGTGATCTCCGGCGGCGGCCGCTTAGTGGCGGCCCTGGAAGCCGCCGGCAGCGAGCATCTCACCTGGACTATCGGTCGCAAGTCGCCGTTCACGTGGCGTTTTGTGCCACGCCTGCGGCGGCTGCTGGCGGAACGCCAGGTGGATATCCTGCATGCGCGATCCCGGGTGCCTGCCTGGGTGGCGTACCTCGCCTGGCGGGGAATGCGGCCCGGCCGGCGACCGCGCTTCGTAACGACCGCGCACGGTGTTTATTCCGTGAATCGCTTCAGCGAGATCATGACCCGCGGCGAATGCGTGATCGCCGTCTCGGAAAGCATCCGGGATTACCTGCAGCACAGTTTTCCCCGCGCCGACATGGCACGCGTCAGGGTGATTCATCGGGGAATCGATGCAAAGCAGTTTCCTGCCGGATACCAGCCTGTGTCGCAATGGACCGAGAACTGGTACGCGCGCTTTCCGGAATTGAGAGACAAGTATGTGCTGACCTTACCGGGACGGCTCACGCGTCTCAAAGGTCACGAGGCATTCCTCCGTCTCCTTGCACGCCTGGCTGCCAACGACGCCGGCGTTCGGGGATTGATCGTCGGCGATGCGGACAGCAGCGGCAAAACTTACGCCGAAGGCCTCCGCCAGGAAGCGGCCAGCCGCAAGCTGCCGGTCAGCTTCGCCGGGCATCGCGACGACATGCGCGACATCTACGCAAGCTCGGACCTGGTGCTGTCGCTTTCATCACATCCGGAGTCTTTCGGCCGCACGGTCATCGAGGCTCTGAGCATGGGCGTGCCCGTGCTCGGTTACGATCACGGTGGCGTCGGCGAGGTGCTGGCGGGCGCCTTCCCCGAGGGCCGGGTTGCGGCCGGTGACGAAGAGGCACTTCTCGCCAGCGTTCGTGAGTTCCGCAGCCGCCCGCCGCGGCCGGCGACGCCGGTGCCCTTTACCCTGGAAGCGATGCTTGCCAAGACCCTGACGCTTTACGCGGAGCTGGCTGGCGGGTCATCACCGCATTACTGATTCGACCCATCGATGGAATATCCGACAGGCGACATCTCATGGATAAACCGGCAGTGGCTAGCGGTGCTTCTCATATGGACGTGCCTGCTGGTGCTGCCCATCGGGCGCGTGGTGGAAGTGCCGGTGATGGTGATGGCCATCGCCGGTGTCTATCTATCGTTCAAGCACTGGCAGAGCTGGCGGCATAACCCGACCTTCAAATTGTTCGCCGGGGTGTTCCTGCTTGCCTGGATTCCAATTCTTGTTTCGCTGCCGGATGCCGTGCGCCCGCAGAGCACCGCCATGATGAGCGTCAATCACCTGCGCTTCGCTTTCGGCGGACTTTTCATCCTGCACGTATTGTCAACTCCGGCGGCCCACCGGCGCTTTCTGACCCTGTGCGCCTGGCTGCTGCTCTTCTGGGTGGTGGACGGGATGGTGCAGCTGAGCTTTGGCCGCGATCTGTTCGGCTTTCCGATACCGGAAATCATGCCCGGCGTGGAGCGTCTCAACGCGTTGTTTGGAAGAGAAGGACTGGTCTACGCTACCGTGCTGACGGTATTTTGTCCGTTGCTATGGGAGCACGCACGCAGGCACTGGCTCCGTTGGCAGTTGGTGGCGATTGTAATCGCTACCATTTTGCTCATCTTGGTAGCCGGAACGCGCTCCGCGTGGATCAACATCGGGGTGCTGTTACTCGCATACGGGGCGCTGCTCTCGATACGGCGCCGGCGCATTTCCCTTCGCCTGTCCGCCGCCGCGATAGTAGCTGCGGCCGTCATGGTGAGTGGTCTGTGGTTTGGATCCGAACAATTCGCTGCGCGCGTCAACACTGCCGTCGGTGCGATTACGGGTTCCACCGACTTCCTGAGTGACGCCATCGGTCAGCGATACTGGATTGCCCGAGGAGCTGTCAACATGATCCGGGCTAATCCCGTGAACGGCGTCGGCGCGGGAGGCTTTCGCTACGCCTTCCCGGCTTATGCCGCCGAAGGCGATCCCTTTGTCAACGCCGATCCGCCCATAAGCCCCTACCATTCCCACAATCTATGGCTGGAAATACTTTCCGAGAGCGGCTTGGTCGGCGCCCTGGGCTTGTTCGCCCTGCTGACGCTGTTGCTGGTGGCGGGGGTAAGGGCGCCGGCGTCGGCGCGCCGATTGATGGTTCCCTACGCCCTGTGCCTGCTGGCGGCGTATTTTCCCTTCAATACCCACATGGCGATCTACTCCTCTTTCTGGTCGCAGATCGTCTGGTGGCTGATTGCGCTGTACTGTGCGGCCTACGGTGCCGGTCAAACCACCGAATCGCCGTCGGCTACGACACCCTGAATCGCCAGCCGCCCACGATTACCGAACACCTGCCGCGAAGCTTACTTACCGATACAGAAGCGCGAGAAAATCTCACCGAGTATGTCGTCGCTGGTCACCTCACCGGTGATTTCACCCAGGGCCCGCTGGGCCTGGCGCAGCTCTTCCGCCGCCAGCTCGCCGGCACGCTGGCTGCACAGCACTTCGTGGGCGGCGTCGACTGCTGTCTGCGTGCGCTCCAGAGCGTCCAGGTGCCGGCGCCGGGCCATGAAGGCGCCTTCTTCAGCGAGCTCGTAGCCCACGCATTCCTTGAGGGAGGACTCCAATGCTTGGATGCCGCTGCCGGTGGTTGCCGAGAGTCGCACATGCAGCTCTTCGCCCTTACGCACGGCACCGGGTCTGGCGCCAGTGAGATCGATCTTATTGTTGACCACGATGCGGGAAACGCCGGCCGGCGTACGGGCGAGAATTTCCCTGTCCGCATCAGCCATCCCGGTGCGATCGTCGATCACCAGCAGCAGAGCGTCAGCACTCTCGATGGCGTCCCAGGCCCGTTGCACCCCGCGCTCCTCGACCACGTCGCCGGGTGCTCTGATCCCCGCCGTGTCGAACAGGTGAAGCGGCAGGCCGTCGAGCTGGATATGCTCGCGGATGATATCCCGGGTGGTCCCCGGGATATCGGTGACGATGGCGGAGTCGCGTCCGACCAGGAGATTCATGAGGCTGGACTTGCCCACGTTGGGCTGGCCGGCGAGAACCACGCGCACACCCTCCTTCAATAACACGCCGCGACCGGCACTGGCGCGGATTTCCGCCAGCTGGCTGCGTAGGGCGTTCAGGCGTTGCTCGAGCTGTGGATCGGAAAGAAAATCGACCTCCTCGTCCGGAAAATCGATGCAGGCTTCGATAAGGGCGCGGACTTCGGTCAGGGCTGCAGCAAGCGCCTGGACGCGCTGGGAAAAGGCGCCATCCAGGGAGCGCATGGCGGAACGCGCCGCCGCCCGGGATCCGCTGTCGATGAGATCGGCCACCGCCTCGGCCTGAGACAAATCCATGCGGCCGTTGAGAAAGGCGCGCTGGGAGAATTCTCCCGGCCGGGCGGGCCGCGCACCGCTCGCCAGCGTGGCGGCCAGCAACATGTCCATGACCACCGGGCCGCCGTGGCCCTGGAGCTCCAATACGTCCTCGCCCGTGAAAGAAGCGGGCGCTGGGAAATACAAAGCCACACCCCGGTCGATAACAGTGTCGGCGGTGTCGCGAAAGGCGCAGTAGTGAGCGGACCGGGGAGACGGCAACTGGCCGATGAGCGCCTCGGCGATGGCTGCGGTTGCCGGGCCGGATACACGCACGATGCCGATGCCGCCGCGTCCCGGGGGAGTAGAGACCGCAGCAATCGTGTCCGCAGTGTGCATGGAAGCCTCGGCGGGTCGCCGGGTGACTAGGTCTTGCCGACGATTTTCTTGGTAATTACCCATTGCTGGATAATGGACAGAAGGTTGTTTACGAACCAGTAGAGCACCAGCCCCGCGGGGAAAAACAGAAACAAGAAGGTGAACACGAAAGGCAGGGCCATCATGATGCGCGCCTGCATGGGATCCGGCGGCGCCGGATTGAGCCGCTGCTGGGCCAACATGGTAATGCCCATCAACACAGGCAACACGAAAAAAGGGTCGTGGACGCTGAGATCATGGATCCACAGGATGAAAGGCGCCTGGCGCAGCGCCACGCTCTCCAGCAATACCCAGTAGAGGGAGATGAACACCGGGATCTGCACCAGGATCGGCAGACAACCCCCGAGCGGATTGATCTTCTCTTTCTTGTACAGCTCCATCATCGCCTGATTGAGCTTCTGCTTGTCGCCGGAGAAGCGATCACGCAGGTCCATGACCCGCGGCTGAAGCTTGCGCATGCGCGCCATGGACTTGTAGCTGGTGGCGGAGAGGTGGAAGAACGCCAGCTTGATGAGCATCGTCAAGGCAATGATGGAAAAACCCCAGTTGCCGATGACACCGTGGATCCAGTTGAGCATCCAGAATATCGGCTCGGCGATGAGCCACAACCACCCGTAGTCGACGGTGCGTTCCAGATTGGGTGCAACCGCTTGCAGGCGCTCCTGAACTTTGGGTCCGGCGTAAAGTGTGAGTTTCACGCTGCCTGTTGCCCCGGGTGCCACGCTCAGAGGGGGCGTCATGACGCCGAGCACGAAGCGGTCGTTGGCGACGGCCTTTGAATAGTAGTAATTGCGCCCCTCGGGCGACGGCACCCAAGCGCCGGTGAAGTAATGCTGGATCATGGCGATCCAGCCGCCGGTCTGGCTGCGCTTCAGATCCACGTCGCGCATGTCGGAGAAGTCGATTTTGTCGTAGGGCTTATCCGGACCGGAGATGACACCGCCAGTGTAGGTGTAGGTACGGAAAAGCCCCCCTGTTGCCTCCACCTCAGAGCGTTGAAACTGGCCATACATGCGCGCGTTCCACGGCTCACTGGTACCGTTTTTCACCGTGTAATGCACGTCGATGGTGTAACTGCCACGATGGAAGGTGTAAACCTTCGCGACCTGCACGCCGTCGTCACTGCGCCAGTGGAGCGTCACTTTCAGCGTGTCACTGCCGTCAGCGAGTGTGTACTCACTCTGGGTGGCGGTGAACTGCGCATGATGGTCGGGGGCGTTGCCATCCACGGTGGTGGATTTACCGCGCAGACCCGACTGGGCGAGGAATATGTTGGGCGGCTGGAACTCCATGAGTGGAAAGGGCGTGTCTTTCTCGGTGAGGGACACGGGATAGTCGATCAGCGCCAGGCGCCGAATGCCGCCGCCACGCAGATTGATGTCCAGATCGAGCACGTCCGTGCGCACGCGGATCTTTTTATAGGCCGGCGTCGTGGTGGCGGTGGGCATGTCCGGTGCCGGTGCGAGATCCTGACCAGTAATGGTCGGCAGCGCGGGGACGTCCTCCTCGCGCACCGGGACGGGCGTACCATCTTCGCTGACCGCCGCCGACGGCGCCGGAGGCGGGAGCTTCGGACCATAGTCCTTCTGCCAGGCCTGCCACAGGAGAAAGCCCACCACGACAAGCGCGATCAGCAAAAGATTTCTCAACTGTTCTATGGGCACGTCGTCTTTTTCTCCAGGCTCAGCACGTGCCTCTACCCCTGCAGCGGTCGCTTACCCGCCGCCAGTGGTTTTCCAGGCACTCGAAGACCCCTTGCGTGTTTTTCTTCGCCAATTCGCTTCTACCAATTACCACCACGTCCAAGCCACGCAACAAATCCTGGTGCCGGCGAAAGCTCTCACGAATAAGGCGCTTGACGCGATTGCGCTCCACCGCCCTGCGGATTTGCTTACGCGGGATCGCCAAACCAAGGCGCGCCAATTGGCACCCACTCGGTCGGGCCAACACAGTGAGCGCTTTGCCGCTGGATTTCTGCGGTTGCTGGAATACGCGCTGATAGTCGCTGGCAGTCAGCAGACGCTTATGCCGCGGGAATCGCGAACGCGGCTGCGTGTCTGGCACGCCGTTCAGACCGGAACGTCAGGCGGAAAGGCTGGCTCGACCTTTGGCACGCCGGGCTTTGATCACTTTTCGCCCCGCCTTGGTCGCCATGCGGGCGCGAAAGCCGTGCCGCCGTTTACGCTTCAATCTACTCGGTTGAAAAGGTCGTTTCATTGCGCGGCTCCCGTGGCGCGTACCCGCCAGTCGCTTTTAATCGACGACTGGCAAAGGGGCTGAATGCTACCGTCCCATTTCGTTGCCTGTCAATCGTGTCCGGAAGCTTTCAGTGATATGGATTAGACCAGACAACCGTTATACACTCTCATGCTTCCTTGTTCTCTCCAATCATTGCCTTTCAGGAGGACCGCAGAGGTGGGGTCGACGCTGTGGAATAGGTGTCTCGATCGCCTCGAAGGAGAGTTCTCGCCGCAGCAGTTCAATACCTGGATTCGACCGCTACATGCCATTGAGGATGGCGACTCCCTGCGCTTGCTTGCACCCAATCATTTCGTGCGCGATTGGGTCAATGAGCATCTTATTAATCGCCTCACCGAAGTGTTGGCCCGTCTACAGAACGGCCGGGTTCCCAGCGTGGTGGTGCAGATTGGCAGCAGGGAGTTCAGCGGCGATCCGGAACCGGTGGCCGCGCAAGCCGCAACCGCTCCCGCAGCGCCCGTTCAGACGGCAGTCCGCCACTCCCCCAGAGGAAAGCGCCAGGGCACTGGCTTGCGTCCGGAGTTCACCTTTGAAACTTTCGTCGAAGGCAAATCCAATCAGCTGGCGCGGGCAGCATCCATCCAGGTGGGAGAAAATCCCGGCGGCGCCTATAACCCATTGTTCATCTACGGCGGCGTAGGGTTGGGTAAGACCCATCTGGTGCACGCCATCGGCAACGCCATTGCTCGCAGCACCCCGTCAGCCAAGGTCATTTACCTGCATTCGGAGCGCTTCGTTGCCGATATGGTGAACGCCTTGCAGCACAACGCTATTAACGATTTCAAACGCCACTACCGTTCCGCCGATGCGCTGCTCATCGATGACATTCAGTTCTTCGCCCGCAAGGAACGTTCCCAGGAGGAGTTTTTTCATACTTTCAACGCGCTGCTCGAGGGACAGCAGCAGGTAGTGCTGACCTGCGATCGCTATCCCAAGGAAGTAGAGGGTCTGGAAGAACGGCTCAAGTCGCGTTTCGGCTGGGGGCTACCAGTGGTCATTGAACCGCCGGAGCTGGAGACCCGGGCCGCCATTCTGATGCGGAAAGCGAGTCTCGCCAACGTCGAGTTGGAGTACGACGTGGCGCTGTTCATTGCCCAGCGAATTCGCTCCAACGTGCGTGAGCTGGAAGGGGCGCTGCGCCGGGTGATCGCCACCTCGCAATTCATGGGGCAGCCCATCGACCTGGATCTCGCCAAGGAAGCGCTGCGTGATCTGCTGGCTCTGCACGACCGCATGGTGTCGATTGAGAACATTCAAAAGACGGTGGCTGAGTACTACAAACTACGGGTTGCCGACATGGTGTCCAAGCGCAGAACCCGCTCCATCGCGCGGCCCCGGCAGATATCCATGGCGCTGGCCAAGGAACTCACCAACCACAGTCTGCCTGAAATCGGTGACGCCTTCGGCGGGCGCGATCACACGACGGTATTGCACGCCTGTCGGAAGGTAGCGGAGCTCAGGGAGAACAACGCCACCATCAACGAAGAGTACACGATATTGCTCAGGAGTCTCAGTACTTGAGATCGATAGCCTGTGGGTAAGAGAGGGTTATCCTCAGCAGCGGCTGCTGTGCACATTTCATCCACAGGTGGCAACGGTGCTTCGAGGGGAGAAGTATCGATCCTTATGCTTCCCGAAAGCCGTTGATTTTTATGCCGTTTATGTGGTTATCCACAGATACGGGCACGACTAATAATTATAGTAATAGATTTAGGATCTTTAAATCATGAAATTTACTATGCACCGTGAAAACCTCCTGAAACCACTGCAGGCGGTTCAAGGTGTGGTGGAACGCCGGCAAACTCTCCCCATTTTGGCGAACTTTCTGTTGACCATCGCGGATGGGCGCTTGTCGGTCACCGGTACGGATATGGAGCTCGAGTTGGTAGCCAGCACCGAGCTGCCGGATGCGGAAGCCGGCGAGGTGACGGTACCGGCGCGAAAGCTGGTGGATATCTGCCGTTCCCTACCGGTGGATGCCGAGATCCATGTGGAGGTGGACGGTGAGCGGGCGCGGGTATGGTCCGGGCGTAGTCGGTTCACGTTGGCGACATTGCCGGCGGTGGATTACCCGAGCACTGACAGCTTGAGCGGTGAACTTCGGGTGACGGTCAAGGAGGGGCAGCTGAGGCGGCTGGTGGAGCTGACGCAGTTCGCCATGGCACACCAGGACGTGCGGTATTACCTGAATGGCTTGCTGCTGGACATCGGCGAAGGGGTTCTGCGTGCCGTGGCCACGGACGGTCATCGTCTGGCGATCGCGGAAATCCCGGTGGAGACCGGGGAGACGGCGCGCCAGGTGATCGTGCCGCGCAAGGCCATCAGCGAGCTTTTACGTCTTCTGGGCAGTGGCGACGAGGAGATCACCATGGAGGTGGGGAGTAATGCCATCCAGATAACACTGCCGGAAGTGCGGCTCACCAGTAAGCTCATCGACGGTAAGTTTCCGGATTACCGGCGGGTAGTGCCCAAAGCGGAAGATAGTGACAAGATGGTGGTGGTGGATCGGGAGCGCGTGCGTCAGGCTCTGACGCGGGCGGCGATTTTGTCGAACGACAAGTACCGGGCCGTGCGTTTGTGTCTGGAACCCAATGTGTTGCGGGTGGTGGCGAATAATCCCGAGCAGGAAGAGGCCGAGGACGAGGTTGAGGTGGTGTACGAAGGCGAGGCTTTGGAGATCGGTTTCAACGTCTCCTACCTCATTGACGCGTTGACGGCCTTACCCGGCGAAGAAGCGGAGATTCACTTGGGGGATGCCAGCAGCAGCTGTTTGATCACACCCAGAGGGGAAGGCGATTGCCAGTACGTGGTGATGCCCATGCGGCTCTAGGCCCGATGATTCATGAACTTGTGGCTGCAGACGTGGCTCCGTCCAGATCCGTGGTGGCGCGGTAGGAAAACGCACTCCACCCGCTGGCCGGGACACGGTGGCGAACGGATGCCTGTTTCAGGTTGACGCCTGGTGCGCCTGGGTCAGATTGAGGTCCGGAATCTACGGGTCTTGGCGGCGCTGGATTGCGTGCCGGGTGAAGGGCTGAATGTGTTCGTGGGCGCCAATGGCAGTGGCAAAACCAGCATTCTGGAAGCGATTCATCTGCTCGGCAGCGGCCGCTCTTTTCGGACCCACCGACTCGCAGAGCTGATTTCCCGGGGGCAGTCCTGGCTGCGAGTGCGCGGTGACATGCGTGGCGAGGGCGGGGTGGTGGAATCCGTGGGCGTGGAAAAGGGCGCGGACGGGCTGCGTATCCGGGTCGCCGGAGAGGAGATCCACAGCGCCTCGGAGCTGGCACGGCGGCTGCCGATGGTGGTGATCACCCCGGATAGTCAGCGTTTACTCACCGATGGGGCGGGTTTGCGTCGTCAGCTCATGGATTGGGCACTGTTCCACGTGGAACCCACCTATTTGACGGTACTGCAGCGTTACCGGCGCGCTCTCCGCCAGCGGAACGCGGCCTTGCGGGAAGGGGCGGTGCCGAGTGCCCTGGTGCCCTGGAATCAGGAGGTGGCAGAGGCGGGGGAGGCACTGCATGGGCAACGGGAGCGTTTCCTGGAGAATATTCTCCCGGTCTACGCCAAGACCCTGGAGGGCTTGTTGTCCATGGCGGTGGAGATCCGGTATCAGCCAGGCTGGGACAGGGCGAAAGGGTTGGCGGATGCGTTGCAGGAGGCCACCGCCACCGACAGGGCGCGGGGATTCACAGGAATCGGCCCCCACCGGGCGGATCTGCGCTTTTCCACCGATGGTGCCCCGGTCCAGCAGGTGTTGTCCCGGGGTGAGGGCAAGCTGTTCGTGGTGGGTCTGGTGCTTGCCCAGGGCAAATTCCTGGAGGACCTGCAGGGACGGCAGCCCATCGTGCTGGTGGACGAGCTGGCATCGGAGTTGGATGAAGACAGCCGGAGGCGTTTCTTCGCTCAGCTGCGTGCTCTGGGCGGGCAAACCTTCGTGACCACGGTGTCCGGGGACCTGGCAGAAACGGCGGATTGGGAGGGGTTACGAGTGTTCCACGTGGAACGCGGCGAGGCGTTAAAAATGGTATAATTCCAAGGTTGTGTAGCAAGGAGTTTTTGAGTGGCGGCAAGTACTTACGATTCAACCAACATCAAGGTTCTCAAGGGCCTGGACGCCGTGCGAAAGCGCCCTGGCATGTACATCGGAGATACCAACGACGGCACCGGATTACACCACATGGTGTTCGAGACCGTCGACAATGCCATCGACGAAGCCCTGGCGGGGTACTGCAGCGAAATCGACGTCATTATCCACGAGAATGAGTCCGTCAGTATCATCGATAACGGCCGTGGCATCCCCGTGGACATGCACGAAGAAGAGGGCCGCCCGGCCGCTGAGGTCATCATGACCGTGCTTCACGCCGGCGGTAAGTTCGACGACAACTCCTACAAGGTGTCAGGCGGCCTGCACGGGGTCGGCGTATCGGTGGTGAATGCGCTGTCCGAGCGCCTGGTGATGACGATCCACCGGGATGGAAAGACCTATCGCCAGGAGTACCGGCACGGCGAGCCGCAGACAGGCCTGGACGTCATCGCAGAGACCGACCGAACAGGCACCGATATCCTGTTCAAGCCCAGTGATCGCACCTTCACCAATATCGAGTTCCACTACGACATTCTCGCCCAGCGCTTGCGGGAGCTGTCCTTCCTCAACTCCGGTGTGCGCATCCGCCTGCTGGATGAGCGCAGCGGTAAGAAGGATATCTTTCAGTACGAAGGTGGTATCAAGGCGTTCGTCAAGCACCTCAACAAGAACAAGACCCCGGTGCACAACAGCGTTCTTTATTTCTCCACCGAGAAGGACACGGTGGGAATCGAGGTCGCCATGCAGTGGAACGACTCCTATCAGGAGAACATTTTCTGTTTCACCAACAATATCCCTCAGCGTGATGGTGGCACCCATCTGTCCGGTTTCCGCGCTGCCCTGACGCGTATGCTCAATCAGTACATGGAGCGCAGCGGCGCCACCCAGAAGGCCAAGGTAGAGCCCACCGGCGACGACGCGCGCGAAGGTCTGACGGCCGTTCTGTCAGTGAAGATCCCGGACCCGAAGTTCTCGTCCCAGACCAAGGACAAGCTGGTGTCTTCGGAGATCAAAGGCATCGTGGACTCGGTGGTGTCGGCGAAGATTCAGGCATTTCTGCTGGAATCGCCCGCTGAGGCCCGCGCCATCACGTCCAAGATCATCGATGCGGCGCGCGCGCGCGAGGCGGCCCGCAAAGCCCGGGAGATGACCCGTCGCAAGACCGCCCTGGACGTGGCGGGCCTACCCGGCAAGCTCGCCGACTGCCAGGAAAAGGATCCTGCGCTTTCGGAGCTGTTCCTGGTGGAGGGAGACTCCGCTGGCGGCTCCGCCAAGCAGGGCAGGGATCGGCGCTTTCAGGCGATCCTGCCATTGAAGGGCAAGATTCTGAACGTGGAGCGGGCGCGCTTCGACAAGATGCTGGCCTCGGTGGAGGTGGGCACCCTGATTACCGCGCTGGGCTGCGGTATCGGCAAGGAAGAGTACGATCCAGACAAGCTGCGCTATCACCGAATCATCATCATGACCGACGCGGATGTGGACGGTTCCCACATCCGCACCCTGCTGATGACCTTTTTGTATCGTCAGATGCCGGAGTTGGTGGAGCGTGGCCACGTTTACATCGCTCAGCCGCCTCTGTACAAGCTCAAGAAAGGCAAGCGCGAACAGTATGTGCGCGACGATGCGGAGCTCGACGCCCTGCTCATGGAAATTGCCCTGGACGGGGCCGCCCTCAAGCCGGGCGGTGTGAAGGAAGTCATCACTGGCGCCAGGCTGGAGAAGGCGGCCAAGGATTATGTGATCTTGCTCGGTATCTACAAGCGGCTGGCGCGGCGCATCCAGCCCGATGTGCTGGATGTGCTGAAGATGATGCCGCTGCTGGAGACCGAGACCATGGCGTCCCGCGATGCCACCCGGGAGTGGTTCGAGCGCCTGCAGGCGCGCCTGGCCACTGGGGCCAACGGTTATGGCGATTACGATATCCGTCTGGAAGAACACGGGAAAGACGACTTTCGGGCACGCTTGCGGGCGGTGGTCCACGGCGTCGAGTCGGAGCGGAATCTGGGCAGCGAGTTCTTCCGCTCTGCGGAATACCGTAACCTGGTGACCCTGAGTGCCAGCCTCTACGAGCCCCTGGACGACGGAGCCCAGGTCCAGCGCGGGGAAAAATCCCAACCGGTATCCACCCCGGCCGAGGCCCTGGACTGGTTACTGGTCGAGGCCAAGCGCGGCCTCAATATCCAGCGATACAAGGGACTGGGAGAAATGAACCCGGATCAGCTTTGGGAAACTACCATGGACCCGAGCGTGCGCCTTCTACGCCAGGTCCGCATCGAGGATTCGGTGGCCGCCGACGAGCTGTTCACCACCCTGATGGGCGACCAAGTGGAGCCCCGCCGCGAGTTCATCGAGCGCAACGCCCTGTTCGTGGCCAACCTGGACGCCTGATCGGCAGAGCAAAACCGGCTCATCCCTTGCTCCTGCCGGCACAGGCCCAGATGACTATCTGATCGATTCCCGCTGCCCGCAGCGTGCGGGCCAGCTCCCGGGTGGTAGCGCCGGTGGTCAGCACGTCGTCGACGATGGCGATGCGCCGGTGACCGGCCAACGGGCTTCGCACACGGAACGCGCCTGCCACATTGCGCCGGCGCGCCTCCCTCGAGTCCAGACCCGATTGGGGTCGGGTGGCACGGATACGCTCGCAGGCCCGTGTCAACAAGGGCCGTCCCAGGCGCCGTGATACCGGGCCAGCCAGCTCCTGCGCCTGGTTGAAGCCCCGCGAGCGAAGGCGGTCGCGGTGCAGTGGCACCGGTACGATGGCGTCCGGGGCAGGCGTACCGGATTCGGCGATGCTCTCGGCAACAACCTGGCCGAGCAGCGTCCCGAGGGTCAGTGCGGCGCACAGATTGGACTCGAACTTCATCCAGTGAATGAGGGTGCTGATGGGTGCTGAATAGGGGAAAGCCACTACCCGGTTTCCTGATTGCGGGGATCGGTGAGGCAGTGCCCGCAGGCAGCCGCCACACAGGTTCGGCAGCGGCCCGGCCGGCAGGTCGCACAGCAGGCAGGTGTCCGGCAACAGCGATGACGGCAGCCGTCCCCACGATAGCAGTCCCTGCATATTGACAGTCCCTTGGAGCGTTACTCATGATCGGCGCGTGACAAAGGCTCTGCAAGCAAACCAGGTTCCCGGGCCCGATGGCCCGCTTTCCACGTGCTCCCTTTATTATCACGAGGCAGGAAAAGAGTGAGCGCTTACTTATGTCGTTTGTCCCCAGCTCGGCGCTGCCTTCCCCTACAACCGACGGGAACAATCGGCAGGTGAGCCGCCGGCCCGAGCCGACGAGTCCAGGGATGGACGAGGTAGGGCGAAGCACGACGCCCGAGCCGACGCCCCCGGGGCCCACCATCGACGCCCACGATCTGGACAAGCGTCGGGTGCGCCGTCTGGCGGACCGGGCTGCCCGCCACTATGACAGCGCGGCCTGGCTGCCACTACAGGTGGCGCGGGTGCTCATGGAGCACTTGCAGCCGGTACGCTTTCAACCGGCGCTCATCCTCGATGTCGGTGCCGGCACCGGGATATGCTCCCGGCTGCTGACGCGGCACTATCCTCGGGCGCGCGTCATCTCGATGGATTTTTCGATGGCCATGTTGCGCGCTGCCCGAGGCCGCAGACCCCGGTGGTTGTCGAAACGCAGCGTCGCCGCAGGCGACGGCGAGGCTCTGCCGGTGGCCGACAACAGCATCGACCTGCTGGTGTCCAGCCTGATGTTACCCAGCTGCCCGACCCCGGATGCCGCTCTGCTGGAGTTCCGTCGCGTCTTGAAACCCGGTGGGCTACTGATGTTCTCGAGCCTGGGGCCCGACACGCTGCGAGAGCTGCGTGCCGCCTGGTCGGTGGTCGACGGGCACGTACACGTGCACGCCTTCATCGACATGCACGATTTAGGCGACGCGTTGCTGCGCGCCGGGTTCAGCGACGTGGTCATGGACACGGAGCGCGTCACGGGTCGCTACCCGGACGTGGCTGCACTGATGACCGAGTTGAAACGACTGGGGGTCAGCAACGCCGCCCTGGGTCGCACCAAGGGCCTGACGACACCCGCCCGACTGGCGGCGATGGTTTCGGAATACGAGAGTTTTCGCACGCAATCCCATCTGCCCGCCAGTTTCGAGGTCGTATTCGCGCATGCATGGCGACTACCGGCGCGCAGTGTCGATGTGCCGCCGGCTGTCATGCCCCGGGCCGCCGGTTGCCCCTGAACCCGACCGGGATCCCGACCCCGCTCGGCACCTCTCACGGGCACCGAAAAGCATTTCTCCGGCATCTGTAAGCGCCTCATTTATGGAACGATTTCGGCTACTTAGGCAAGTTGCGTCACCGTAACGCCTGCGGTAGCATCTGGTCCCGTTTGGTGGGGGCCCACGACCCGAGCGAGCCTGGTAATGGTCTCCAGCACGGTTGACTCCAAGCGCCACTGGCAATTCGTCATTCGACCGAATCGCTCACTGACCCGGCGGCAGCTGCAGTTGGTCTTCATGGGCATCGCGACTTTCTGCCTGGGTATCGGCAGTGTATTCGCCGTGCTCGGAATGTGGCCTGTCCTGCCTTTTGCCGGCGCCGAAGTGATGGTCGTCGGCATCGGATTCTACCTGTCCGCCATGGGCGGCCGGGAACTGGAGGTCGTTTCGGTGGACAGGGACAAGGTCGCCG
>Ga0209980_10001114_pt1 | contig 14772 bp, 11 predicted proteins | sample CR02metaG_FD_183611 | JGI IMG/M metagenome (GOLD analysis project Ga0209980, IMG submission 183611) | Deep subsurface microbial communities from Mariana Trench to uncover new lineages of life (NeLLi) - CR02 metaG (SPAdes) (version 2) | ecosystem: Environmental > Aquatic > Marine > Ocean trench...
ACCTTCGAGGACGTGCTGGAACGTCGCAATCCTGAAGCCGAACTCCTCCGCCAGGCGTAGCAGCTGTAAGATCTCGTCGGCCCGATACGAGTGCGCGTGCACCAGCCGGTTTCCTTCCAATATCTCAACTAGCGTCTCCCATTTCAGATCACGACGTGGGGGAATCACGTTGGCATTTCCGCTTGCCGTCTTCTGCTCGTATTCCTGCCACGACCGCCGGTATTCCTGGGCTTCGATGAACGCCTGCCGGATTACGTCCTGAACCCCCATTCGAGTAGCCGGGTACCGCGCCGGCGTGCGGGCTCGCTTGGTGTTCTCACCCAGCGCAAACTTGATGCCCGGCATTGCGTCTTCGAAGAGCAAGCCTTGGGCGTCTGCACCCCAGCGAAGCTTTATGACTGCGTTCTTACCGCCGATAGGATTCGCGCTGCCGTGCAGCACGTTGGCGGTCGTCACACCGCCCGCCAAGGCACGGTAAATCGCAACCTGGTCAGGATTGATCACGTCTCTTATCCCCACCATCGCCGACACCGACACGCTCCCTTCGTTGATCGCGTCGGCTGCGATGTGAGAGTGGGCATCGATGATTCCCGGCATCACGAACTTGCCGGTGGCATCGATCACCTTGGCGCCCCGCGGCACAGTCACGTTCCGCCCGACTTCCGCAATCTTCCCATCACGGATGAGCACCGAACCGTTTTCTATAGTGCCGTTGGCTACCGTGAGAATCGTCGCGTTCTGAATCACCGTGACAGGCGAGGTGTCGATCGGCCCTCTATCCTTCACCATCGGAACTGGTGACCCGTAAGGCACCTCATCTTCTTCCTCGTCCCGATCCTCCCGATCCCGACCCCGACCTCGGCCCCGACCCCGACCCCGACCAACCGCAGAGGTGTCAGCGGCTGGTACCTCGAACTTGCGCCCATCGACGAATACCATGCGAACGTCGGTGCCGGACTCGAACAAATCCCCGCTCGTCAGGACGACGTTGGCGATCTTGCCGACTTCCAGACTTCCGAGACGGTCGGCTACTCCGAAAATCTCCGCCGGCGCCATGGTAAAGGCCCGCAACGCACCATCCGGCGAGAGACCGGCCTGGATGGCCCGACGGGCATTTGCGATTACCCTGTCGGGCTCGTCAATGCCATCCGAGTAAAAAGCGAACTGCACGCCGGCAGCCTCAAAGGCGGCCGGTGTGGTCGGGGCGCGGTCGCGAAACCGCAATACCCGCAAGGGTTCGTCTGCGTCCGGATCGGCATCGCGATCTCGCCGCGGCCAATCGAGGCTCACAAGGACCGGTACGCCACGCTCGGCAAGGACACCCGCCACCTCGTATCCCTGGTGGGCGCCGTACACCAGCGTGTTGACCCCAATCTCCTCACCAATGTTGACGGCACGGTGCAGTTCTCGAGCCCAGGTGCCGGGAATCATGACGTGTTGCCGCGTGCGCAACACCTCGCGAAGCGGATCGAGGGACCGATCGTAGACGGGGCGCTCCAAGCCCTGAGGCGAGCGCTCGTAAATCGACCACGCTTGGTCGTAATGCGCGGCATCCAAGAAGATCTGCCTGATGTAGGCAAAGGCTCCCATCAACGAGGATGGGTATCCCCGCGAAGCTCCGCCGGACGTGAGATTCAACCGCAGCGCGACCGGCGTCTTCACCACCATGTCGTTCGGGCGATCGCCCGCCAGATTGACCAACGCCGCCTGCCCCGGGAAAAAGCCGCGCTCCGGTACTATCACAGCGGTCGTAAAACCGCCGTTGCGCCACTTCTCGACGCCCTCGTCACTCGCGTCCAACTCGTCGGCCGCGTTTATCCACGGCGTTGTCGCCGGACGGTCCTCCGGCCCACGCGAGAAGGGCGGCTGATCTCCGCCCTCAGCCCGGGCGCCCCCTCTCGGCCCACCACCACCACCAGACTGGGGACGGGCAGGGGAAACGCGGAGCGAGGACGGGAGCCCGAGGGTGGACAACGCATCGATCAGACCCGGGTACACCGTCAATCCCGAACCGTCTATCACCCACGCATCGGCGGGAATAGTGACATTCCTCCCAACGGCCGTGATGAGGCCCTCGTCCATCACGATCGTCCCACCCGAAATGGTCTCGCCCGTACCAGTGATGATGCGCACGTTGCGGATCGCGAAGTGGGGCGGGGGAGTAGGCGCCTGGGCGAGAAGCAGACTCGGCGCGCCAATCATGGCCATCAGGCCCACGGCCACGAGGCCGCCGCATGACCAGGCTCGAGATGACCGACGATTACAGAAATTCTGCATGGCAACTTCCTCCAAGAACGATTTTGGTCATCGCTGATATAAGACGAACAGGAAGAATAGACCCTGGACCGGGGCCCGGCCAGGAAGTCTCGACATCCTGATCACGCTACGCGACCAGCAGGAAAAAGGTTGACGGTTATCTTCAAGCGCAGCGGGAAAGCTTATCGATAACATATTATCATCACACACCGCAAACCATTTTCTGAGCTAGCCATCCGTTGAGTCTGCTTCTGGCCAGCATCCTAGCCCTTGGCCTAGGCCCGTTGGCATACCGCTTCGCCGATCGCCGTAACATTCTGCTCGGCGTCCTCGACGGCTTCGTATTTGTCGCGATCGGCGGCTTGGTCATCCTGAGGGTCCTGCCCGAAGCGGTGATGCAGGGTGGTTGGCCGGCTATCGGGTTCGTTATCGTCGGCTTCGCCGGTCCCACCGTGGCGGAGCATCTCTTCCATCGGGCTGCCAAGGGGACTCACGTCTTGGCTTTGTTCCTGGGCCTGCTGGGTCTCTGCCTCCATGCGCTCATCGACGGCGTTGCCCTCGGCGACAGCGGTGCGGTTCAACTCTGGGGACCACAACTCAAGGCCGCAGTTGTGCTCCACCGGCTTCCAGTGGGGCTCGCCATCTGGTGGTTGCTGAGGCCTCACTTCGGAGCGGCGGTGCCGGGCCTCGTGCTGGGCTTGGTTGCCGCTGCCACCGGAGTGGGTTACTCGGTCGGACCCGCCATGAGCGGAAGCCTGGGCGGACAATCGGTGGCCTGGTTTCAGGCGCTGGTCGGTGGGTCACTCCTGCACGTGGTGTTTTTCCGACCACATTTGGACAGCGGTTCCCAGCCCGAGGAAATTGCAAGCAGGGTGTCTCGCGGGCTAGAGGGCATGGGGGCGTTGCTGGCGGTGATCCTGCTGGGCGCCATTCTGGCCGGTAGCATCGGAGCCGGAGATGAGGCTCTTGGGAGCCGCGTGGCGGGCGCCTTCCTGGGGCTTGCCATCGAGAGCGCCCCTGCCCTGCTCCTCGCGTTCGTGGCCGCAGGCTTCATCAGCGTGTTCATGCCGTCCTCCTCAATGGCATGGATGGCACGCGGAGGAGCCGGCGCACAGGCCCTTCGGGGAATGACGTTTGGCCTTCCGCTGCCAATCTGTTCCTGCGGCGTGGTGCCCTTGTATCGCACGCTCATTCTCAAGGGAGTTCCACCCCCTGCCGCCATGGCGTTTCTGGTGGCCACACCAGAGCTGGGGCTGGACGCGATTTTCCTCTCCATTCCGCTCCTCGGTCCGCACATGACGATCATTCGGGTGGCCGGAGCCGCTGCGGTCGCCCTTGCGGTGGGCTGGCTGGTGGGAGGAATTACCCGATCGACAGGGACCGGTACGGAGGCACCGGACGTTGACGCTATGCCAGTCGGGAAATCGTCGGTCGCGCGGATGCGAAAAGCTCTTCGCGTAGGCCTCGGTGATGTAGTGGATGACACGGCGCCATGGATCTTGGCCGGTCTGGGCGTGGCGGCAGTGGCGACGCCGTTCTTGGAAGGCACTCCCTCCCCTCTGGCTGCCATTCCGCCCGGTATCGACGTGATGCTCTTTGCGCTCCTGGGCGTCCCAACCTACGTATGCGCGTCTGCCGCAACGCCGCTCGTTGCCGTACTGCTCATTGGCGGATTGTCGCCAGGGGCCGCCCTCGCTTTCCTCATCACCGGACCCGCCACCAACATCACGACATTCGGTGTGCTCGCCCGCCTGCACGGCCGCGGCACGGCCGCCACCTTCTCCTTCGCGATCATCGGCGCCTCTGTCGGATTGGGCTATCTCGTCAACGTATTCTTCGCCGGAATGCCGCGCGTATCGCTCGATTCACTGACCCTGGAGACCGCATCCACATACAAGATTGCGGCCGTCATCGGGTTGCTCCTGGTATTCAGTGCCTCGCTGTTGCGGAAGGGTCCTCGGGGTTTTTTGGCGGAGCTGACCTTTTTCGGGGAACGATGAGATGGGGATCCCTGGAAAACGGCCCTTCAGTGTATTCCCTAGTTTTCCGGGCCCGAATTGCGTGACGTATTCACCGCCGAGCACGCGGAGATCGCAGAGATTATTCTGGAAGCTCATGGACGAGGCGCCGGATGCCCATCGTGAGCTGCTTGAAGTTGAAGTTGATGAGTAAACCGATGTGCACCTCGATCGCAGCCCCGATGATTTCGTTAGTAAGCTCATTCACCCCGTTCATCTCTGCGCTCTCGGCGGACTCAGCGGTGAATAAACCCTAATGTGCAACCCTAGTAACCGGCGCTAGGTAATCTGATCGGCAGGGATACCTTCGTCGATGAGCATGATGGGAATATCGTCATCGATTCGATAGATCGTTTTCCCGTCCTCTGTTATTAGTCCGGCGTCGAGCGGCTTGTCTACCTTGCTTCCATCTACTGTCTTCACATCGCCACGACCGATACGATCGTTCACGGCTTTGAGTTTGTCCTCGGAGAGCATCTCCACGGGGACTTTGGTCTTGGGACAGCAGAGGATCTCCAACAGCTCCCGGTCAATCATTTTTCGTTGCCCTCTCTATGGATTCCACACTCTTCCAATATATTCATCGTCGAGCGCATCATAACAAGAAAAGCTAATCACGTTCAGCCCGATCGATGGAGCATCGGACCCAACGGTCTACCGCCGAGTAGGTGCACGTGGAGGTGATACACCTCCTGGCCGGCGTCGGCTCCGCAGTTCACTATCAGCCTGTACCCACCGGCGGAAATGCCCTCCTGCTCGGCTAGCTTCGCCGCGACCGTGAAAATCTTCCCCAAGACCATCTCGTCGCCTGCCGTCACGTCGGATACGGTTGGTATGACATGGTTTGGGACGATGAGAATGTGCGTGGGAGCCTGCGGGTTCACATCGCGAAATGCAGTAAGCACGTCGTCTTGGTACACAATATCAGATGGGATTTCTCTCCTAATGATCTTGCTGAAGATCGTTTCTTCGGCCATGGGCATGTGCCTCGACACTGTGTTATCGGGTCTCGTCCAGTCACGCGGGCCACTCATTATGGAGCGGGGCACTGCACGACGCCAGAACGTGGCTGCCAGATCCGGCCTGGAACTCCTGACCGGCTCAACAGGCCATCGATAATCTATTATCATATTCCAGTCGAGCGAAAAAACGCGCCGTCATTCGGCCCGTGAGGAGCGGGGCAGCGGAACCGGCGCCGGTCTGCCGGGGGACGATACCGGCAACTTGATAGGAGCGAGGCATGGAGCGTGACACTCCTCAGCGTAGAGCGATCCGCGAAGTCTTGACGCGGGCCGGCCGGCCGATGAGTCCCGCAGAAGTGCTCGACGCCGGCAAGGCGCTGGCCACAGGATTGGGCATAGCTACCGTGTATCGGAATCTGAAGCTACTCACGGAATCCGGGTGGCTGTGTTCAGTAGACCTGCCAGGTGAGACCACGCGATACGAGGTTTCCGGAAAGCCGCACCATCATCATTTCCTGTGTCGGGAGTGTGACAGAGCGTTTGAGGTGCCGGAGCACTGTCCCGGAAACCACAGGTTCAGTGCCCCGTCTGGTTTTCGTGTGGAGGCTCATGAGGTCGTACTGTACGGCGTGTGCGCCACGTGCATGAACTGATTGCGGGCGCTCCTGCGAACTTTCCGTACTCCTGTGCCGTACGGTAACCATCGCGATATGCCGGCCTTTGCCACGCTCATCATCGGTGTGTTGCTCGGCCTCTTTCCCCTTGCCACGCAGGCACAGAAAACCGAATGGAACGATGCGCGGACGCTTGCTATCGTGCAACGCGCCGTCGATCGTCGGTCGCGCCAGTTTGCCAACGGACTCACCGACTATACCGCTACGGCTCGTGGGTACCTCACCTTTTTGGGCCAGTTCGGCGAGGGATTTCCCGAACCACCCAGGGTCGTGAAGGTCGACCAGTTGGCCGTGCTGCTGTTTTGGAAAGCACCGATGCTCAGCAAGCAACGGTTGATCGGCCAGCGCGACACGCTGCTCCTGCCCGCCGAAATCGGCTATTATCGCGATCGATTCGGAATCGTTCAGAACAACTTTCCCGATCTCATTCGGATGGGGGACGGACGAGACGTTCGGGACGTACCGCACCCACTCTCTGAACGGGGGCTGGCTACATACGACTTCGCCATTCGTGACTCGTTGATCCTCGAGTATCCCGATCGAGTTCTCAGTGTCTATGTAGTAGATGTGCGGCCGCGTGACGAGAGCCAGCCCGCCGTGATCGGTGCGGTGTATCTGGACCGCAATAGCGGCGCCGTTGCCCGAATGGCACTCACGTTCACAAGTCACGCATTCCTGGACAAGCGCATAGAGCGATTATCCGTCGTTCTCGAGAACGCTCTCATAGAAGGCTTCTGGCTCCCGTTTCATCAGGAGGTCGAGGTAGTTCGCCGGAGCAGCTGGCTCAATTTTCCGGCCCGCGGAATCGTTCGGACGCGGTGGGAAGTGTGTTGTTACAGACTCAACGTAGGGCTCGACTCGCAAAGTTTTGTGGGAGCGGAATTCGTTCGTGTACCTCCCACTCAGCTACGGCAGTATCCTTGGCAAGGCGGCATCTTAGATTCGTTGCCCGACGACGTACTGTTCGCCAGCGATGAGGACGCACGGCACGTGTTGCGGCAGGCACAGCAACTCGTCGGGGTAGACGCCCTCAGCCGACAGCTGCGTGGCGGCGCGCTGTCGGTAGGACGGTTCTCCGACTTCATCCGCGTTAACAGGGTGGAGGGCGTCGCCATTGGTGCCGGGGGACTGCTCCGCTTGGGTGGCGGCGCAAGCATCGAGTTGACTGGACGCGTCGGCCTCGCCGACGAGACCGTGAAGGGCCGGCTCGCGATCGGCACGCGTCCATCAACACGGCTCAATCTCACGTTCTTCGCGGAGCGGGGGCACCGCGATGTGGGCGACCTGGTGGAAACGTCACTGTTCCGAAACAGCGTTGCCGCCGGCGCGCTCGGGCGCGACTTCACGAATCCCTACGAAACCCGCGGTGCGGGAGTCACACTCGGTCTCAGCTACTTGGCCGGTGTCCAGTTGGCCGTTACTGCCGCATACGAGCAGCACGAACGTCTGGAGATCAACACTTCCTCTCTTACGGGTTCGTTCGGCCCTGTGGTACCCGCATGGTCACTGCGCCAAGGACGGATTTCCATCGATCTGGTACGTCCGACGACTCACGCCTTCTGGGGGATGGATGTCGGCTGGCGAGCACAACTGCGTGGCGGATTGTTCAGCGGAGTCGACACGACCATCGCCTCGTCACAGCCGTACTACGGTCGTGCCTTCGTGATCACGACGATGGACAAGCGAGTTGGCTCCCACCGCTGGTTGCTCACGACCACGGCTGCCGCCGTGGCGGCCACGCCCGATGTCCCCGCTCAGGAGTTTGTTTTTCTCGGTGGACCGACTAGCGGGCCCGGCTATGGCTACCACGAGCTGACCGGCACGCTGGGTATGACTCAACACGTGGAATGGCAACTCCCCGTCCCGTTTCCTTCGGTCGGGTTGGGCCGCTTCGGCCGTTCACCGCCCAGGGCGACGCTGGCGCCATTTGCGCATTTGGCGTTTGTTCGCAACCCCGCCCCCTTCGCAGCGCGCCGTAGCGGTTTCTATCCGTCAGTCGGCATCGCCGCACAATTCATATTCGACCTGCTGCGAGTCCAAACGGCACGCGGCCTGCGGGACGGACGGTGGACCTTCTCGATCGACGTGCATCGGCATTTCTGGGGGATTCTTTGAGATCCCGTGCAGCCTGACCATCGAAACACCCCTTCCCAACCTCGGTTCTGTTTGTTACGTAGTCTGGTCAGGTGCCCGACGCGTTTTCCTTAGGCATTTTTTCCGCCGCATCGCGGCTCTAGCGGAGATCCAACCCATGCGACTCACTCGGCTACTGGTTATCGGTTCACTAACGGCGATTTTGGCAGGCCCGGCAGGGGCCCAAACCGACCGCATCGAGGCGGCGGTCTCCAACGTGGAATGGCGTGAGATTGGCCCCACGATCATGGGCGGCCGTGTGGCAGACCTCGCGGTCGTCGAATCCAACCCCGCCATTTTCTACGTCGGCACCGCGACGGGCGGCGTCTGGCGCACCACGAATAACGGCGCCAGCTGGGAGCCGCTGTTCGATGACCAGCCGACCTCCTCGATCGGCGACGTCACCCTATCCCAGGCGAATCCCAACCTGATCTGGGTAGGGACAGGGGAATCACAAAACCGCCAGAGTTCTCCGTGGGGCAACGGCGTCTATAAGTCCCTGGATGGCGGTCGAACGTGGCAGCACATGGGACTCGAGGCCACACGGCACATCGCTCGAATCCGCATTCATCCTAGCAATTCAGACGTCGTTTACGTCGCTGCGGTCGGACACCTGTGGGGTCCCAACGAAGAGCGGGGAGTTTACAGAACCAAGGACGGCGGGCAGACGTGGGAGAAGGTGCTCTACGTGGATGAAGACACCGGTGCCATCGACCTGGTAATGGATCCGGATGATCCCCAAACCCTGTTCGCTGCGATGTACCAACGGCGACGCACCGGATTCGGGTTCAACGGTGGCGGTCCGGGCAGCGGCATCTATCGCACCACCGACGGTGGAGATTCCTGGGAAGAACTGACCAACGGGCTGCCAGGCGGCATCAAGGGCCGTATCGGACTCGATATCTATCGCGGGGACGGAAATCTGGTCTTTGCGATCGTAGAGGCCGATCTCCGCCGCGGCGAGTTCGGCCGGCGGGCGGCGCAGCAGCCCCAGGGCGATCAGCAGAATGGCGTTTACCGCTCGACCGATCGTGGCGATACATGGGAGCAAATGAGCACCACCAACAACCGCCCGATGTACTACAGCCAGATCCGTGTCGATCCCAACGACCCGAACCGGATCTACCTCGGCGGATCGAGCTTGTACCGCTCGAGCGATGGTGGCCGGACCTTCACGAACGACGCGTCGCGGGGCGTGCACAGCGACCACCACGCGCTGTGGATCGACCCTAACAACTCCAAACATTTGATCCTGGCCGGTGACGGGGGCGTGTCGGAATCTTGGGATCGTTCCGACAGTTGGCGCCAAATGCGCAACCTGCCCATCGCACAGTTTTATCAGATCGGCGTGAACATGGAGTATCCGTACCACGTGTGCGGCGGGTTACAGGACAACGGTTCCTGGTGTGCGCCGAGCGCTACCCAATCCAACCAGGGCATTAGAAACCGGGATTGGTACAACGTGGGAAGTGGCGACGGTTTCTATAACGTCATAGATCCCAACGATCCGACGATCATGTTCGCCGAGTCACAGGGGGGAAACATCACTCGGGTAGACTTGAGGTCGATGGAAAAGCAGCGCATTCGTGCACTTCCCCGTCCCGGAGAAGATGGTGACTCGCTCAGCTACCGCTTCAACTGGAACGCGCCGATCGTCATATCGGCGCACAATCCGTCGACCATCTACCACGCCAGCAATCATCTCTTGAAATCCACCGACCGCGGGACAACCTGGCAGGAGATCAGTCCCGACCTCACCAAGAGCATCGATCGGTCGGAACTGGAGATCATGGGTGTCCGGCAAAACCGCATGCTCTCCCGGCACGACGGCATCTCTTCTTACGGCAACATCACGACGATCGGCGAGTCCCCGCTCAACGCCGATCTGATCTACGTGGGCACCGATGACGGCAACTTGCAGGTCACTCGAGATGGCGGTGCAACGTGGGACGATATCACAGGCCGAATACGCAATCTTCCCGACCGCACTTATGTCAGTCGCGTCGTCGCATCGAAGCACAACGAGGGCACGGTGTACGCAACGTTCGACGGTCATCGAAACGACGATTATGCACCGTACGTGTACGTGAGCGAGGATTACGGTCGCAATTGGCGCGCCATCACCAAGGGGTTGCCTGATGGCTGGTCTGTGAACGTCGTCACTGAGCACCCGCAGACAGGGAATCTCTTGTTCCTGGGGAACGAGATCGGAGTGTACTTCTCCATAGACCGCGGGCAGAACTGGGTGCGTCTCAAGAACGACCTCCCGACTGTACCGGTCGACGACATCGTCGTGCATCCGCGAGAGAACGATCTCGTGCTCGGGACGCACGGACGCGGCGTGTGGATCGTGGCAGACATCTCGCCGCTCGAAGAACTGACGCCCGAGGTGTTGGCCTCGTCAGCCCACCTGTTCCCGGTTCGCACCGCGACGAGCTACAACCCCGAGAGGAGGCAAGGCTGGACGCCCGGTGTGTTCGCCGCTCCGGAGCCCCAATCGGGTGCGCTGATCCGCTACTACCTGCACGACGATGTCAGTTCCGAGGAAATGGTGTCGGAGGATTCACAGGGGAGCAACGGTGGTGGGCCCAGAGCCGGCATGAATCGCAGCGCTCGCGACGGCGGCGGCGTGAAGATCACCATACTGGACACGAATGGTGAAACTGTGCGCGAGTTGGAAGGTTCCGGGACCGCCGGAGGCAACGATGTGGTGTGGGATCTGCGCATCACGCCACCGTACACGCCCGAGCCCGGAGAGGCCCAGGGCGGCAGAGGCGGCGGGTTCTTCCGGGGCGGAGTGAGAGGTCCACGGGTGCTTCCGGGCACCTACACCGTGAGGCTCGAAGCCGCAGGGCGGACGCTCACAACCGACGTAGTAGTGCGCGGCGATCCGCGAATTGATGTCTCGCGGGCGGATCTCGAAGCGCGCCAGCGGGCGATGATGAGCGCATACCAACTGGCCAAGCCGAATTACGAAGCGGGCCGGGCAACGCGGCGCCTCAACCAACAACTCGACGACATCGACAGTCTGCTTCGCGAGGCCAGTGACGTTCCGGAAGCGATCCAGGAACAAGTCGATTCTCTGCGTTCGGAGCTTCGCGAGTTGCAACAGGAACTGCAGCGCGCGGGCGCCGGCGCCGGCGCGGCCTTTGCCATAGAGGCTTCGACCACGCGCCCCACCGCCGATCAACTCTGGCAGATCGAACAGTCGTGGGAGAAGTTGCCAGATTTGATCGACAGGTTGAACGAAGTGATCGACACCAAGATGCCGGCGCTGTACGATGCCTTGAACGAACACGGCATCCGGCCGGATCCGGGGAAGCCGATCACCGTCCCGACAAGGTCTGGTAGGTAGTCGACACCTAACACAATGACCATCACGAAAAGCAACGGCCCTCTGTCGCCAGAGCAGCAGGAGGAACTAGCGTTGGCGAATGCGCGCGCCCAGAAAATTCTCGCTGCCACCAAGGTTGCGACCTTCAACGGCTGGACGATCGGCGCGTTCGCCGCAATTACCCTTCCCTTTGCGCTGTTCAGCCTGACGGCGCTGGTCATCGGGGTCGGCATGGCTATTGTGGCGCGAAACGAGTTCCACGGGCGGGGGCTACTTCGGCGATTCGACGTTCAGGGACCGCAACTCTTGGGGCGGAATCAAGTCGGCTTCATGACCCTGATAAGCGGGTACTGCGTGTGGAGCATATACAGCGCCCTCACCCATCCGATACCACAACTCGAGGAACTCGAGGCGGCGATTGGATGGACCGCAGGCCTGGTGACCAACCTGACGGTGGCCGTGTACTCTGTCGTGATCGTCTTGACATTGGTGTTCCAGGGTTTGAACGCTCGCTATTACTTCGCTCGCATCAAGCTGGTGCAGGGGTACCTGGAGGAAACTCCTGCCTGGATCATCGACCTGCAGCGCGCCACAGCGGTGCTGTAGTTGTGGTCTCAGATTAGATAGCCACAGAAACCGCTAACCCACCCCGACCTACATCACAGCCTTCTCTCGATTACTACCATACCGTTGGTTGAGCCCTTGACTGTTTAGTTTTGCGACACTTAGAGGTTGCTATGCGCTCAGCCACGCCGGGCACCAACACCGGCATGAAAACGAGATTGGTCAATGCACTGACCCGCGGAGTATTGGGGGTCTGGGTTGCCGTGCTGTCGGCATGCACCGCACCCCCGTCGCGCGAGCGGATCGAGGTGACGATCCCGCCGGGTTCGACCCTCGAGGCTATTGCGGAGTCTCTCGCGGTGCACGGTGTGATCAGGTACGCAACGGCGTTTAGTCGATACGCGCGCATGAGCCGCGGGACGGACTCCATACGTCCCGGCGTGTATTTCTTAGAGCGGAAACCGCTGGGCGAACTGCTACAGGTGCTGAAGCGTGGCCCGGCACTCGGCAAGCTGGTTGTTCCTGAAGGAGCGATGCTCGTCGAAGTCGCCGAGGCTGTCGAACGTGCGCTCGGGATGCCGCCCGACAGTTTCATTGCCGCAGCCCAAGACGCCAAGCTGCTGAAACGTGTCGATGCACGTGGCGGGACCCTGGAGGGATATCTCTATCCAACGGCCTACTACGTTCCCGTGGAGATCACGCCAGCCGAGCTAGTGGGCCAGATGGTTCGCGAGTTCGAGAGCCGCTGGCGTCTCGAGTGGACCCGCCGCGCAAAGGGGATGGGGTTCTCCCGGGACGAGCTTGTGACCTTGGCGTCAATCGTGTCGGGAGAAACCCGCGAGGACGACGATCGGCCCTTAGTGGCTTCAGTCTACCGCAATAGGCTGGAACGCGGCATGCGTCTCCAGGCCGATCCCACTGTAGTGTATGCATTGGGCAGGCGACGCCGGCTGCAAAATCGCGATTACCGCATCGACTCCCCCTACAACACGTACCTTATCGACGGGCTTCCGCCTCACCCCATCAGCCAGCCGTCAATGGCCAGTATAGAGGCAGTCCTCGATCACCCACCGACCGACTACCTGTATTTCGTGGCGGGTGCCGGCGGCAAACACGTGTTTTCCAACACCTACAGGGAACACCTCGCGGCAATTCGGAAGATTCGACGCCCTAGAGTCTCAGTGGAGGAGCTGGAGCAGTAGGCAGAGCCTTGGGGTCCCAGGTGGTAGGAGCCGCCGGCAACGAGGCGCTCGCCCGCCAACCTAGAGCGGGCTCGATGACAGACCGCTAGTACGGATTATCGATTCTGCCGCCCCTCTTCGACGGCCGCCATCTCCTTCTCGAGAAACAGCTCCGCCACCTGCCGCCCGTAGTTGGCGGGCACGATCTCACCCATGTTGCACAGCACCCACACAGAGAACCGCCGCTCCGGATAGCGCACATAGGAAGTCTTGAACCCCATGAACGAGCCAGAGTGCCCCCAAGTGGTAAGTCCTCGGTGCTCCCCTTCCCGGATCCCGAAAGCGTAGCCCAACTCTTCACCGCTGTTGAGCACACCCTTTGTGTGAACCAGGTCCATCAAGTCCGAGCTGCCGAGCTGATTGCTCAAGTAATTCCGATCCCACTGGAGCAGATCTTCGACGGTAGAGTATAGCCCACCGGCGCCGGGGAGCGCGAAGTTCCCCTGGTAGCTCTGGTAGTACTTCCCCTCTCCGCCCTGCTCCCCCTCTTCTCGGGTCCCGTAGCTCATCGCCCGGCGCTTTACGATATGCACGGGATCGTCGTGAAAGTGCGTGTCGTTCATACCGAGCGGTTGAAAAATCTTCTCCGTCGTGTACTCCCGGAGAGACTTCCCGCTGGCCCGCTCCACGACCATCGACAGCAAGAAATAGCCGCCGTTCGAGTACTGGTACTTCTCGCCGGGCGCAAAGTCGAGTTCTTGCTTTGCGAGCAACTCCAACGCTTCCAGCCGGCTGAATCGGTCCCACGTGCTGAGGCCATTTTGTCCCATCACCCGGTACATGTCAGGCACGCCGCTCATATGATGCACCACCTGCCGAATCGTCACCGGCGGATCGCGCCTAGGCATCTCGGGCAGGTACTCCCGAATGTCGTCGTCCAAATTCAGCTTGCCCTCGTGAGCGAGGAGAGCTATTGCGGTCGCAGTGAACTGCTTGGACACGGAGCCCATGTAAAAAACGGTGGACGGCGTAATAGGGATGTCCCAATCCAGGTTGGCGTACCCGTAGCCCTTCTTGTAAACGAACTCGCCGTTGCGTGCGACACCGACAGCGCATCCTACTGATCCGGAGTGATCGAACTCGGTGAAGATGGCGTCGATCTTCTGGGGCGGTGGATCCTGGGCCGCTCCCGCCTCGGCCGTCAAAGGCAGCAGCACAAGAGCAAGGGCTGCGGACTTGAGCGAGTGGTTCATGCGTCTTTCGGCCTTTCTTGCCACGGCTAAGACCGACCCATGGCTTCAGTTGATTCCGACCCGTCGCCGCACCGCGTCCGCCGAGCGCTAAAAGCGGAGGAGATGGCCGATCCACAAATGCAGAAACTGCAGGTCGGCCCCGTCGGCCTGCGCGCGCGTTGGCAGAGTACCAGCACGGTAATACCGCAACCCCACGTCGAGAGCAAGCCCGGTCCTCAGGTAATATTCCACTCCGACGCCAGCGGACCATCCGAGCTTCCATCCCGACGAGACTTCCTGCGTTCCGTCGGTGGAGATGCGTTCGCATCGGTTCCGTCCCGTATCGACCTTCCTCCGTTAGGCCTCGACCCGTCGTGGGCTCCGTTGCGGAGCCTTCCGCGCTTTCAACGGTTGACGC
>Ga0209980_10001115_pt1 | contig 14769 bp, 13 predicted proteins | sample CR02metaG_FD_183611 | JGI IMG/M metagenome (GOLD analysis project Ga0209980, IMG submission 183611) | Deep subsurface microbial communities from Mariana Trench to uncover new lineages of life (NeLLi) - CR02 metaG (SPAdes) (version 2) | ecosystem: Environmental > Aquatic > Marine > Ocean trench...
TATGACTTCAAGAATTGCGATGGCGGTATACACGGTTCCCTCCGGTCAATATTATTATACTGTGAATACGTACAGTATAACCTTAACTCGCTGATATTACTAGGGAATAGCAGCGATCGCAGTTCGGAGTTTTACCTCGGCGCCAGCCGAAGCCGGACCATATCGAGCGTCCAGATAAGCGATAGTCACAGATTCTATGTTGTCGGTGGGCAACGTACTCTCTGTCGACGCTCGCAGCCCGAACTCCTGAGCCGTTTCTCCAATGCGCCGCTCGAGCCCCGTTTTCTTGACAAACTTGTTGTAAAGAATGGTGGCCCGATCTTTCCTGGGTGCGCGATTCCGCAGCATCATGAGTCCACTGATCGCCAATACCAAAGCGACGACAATGGTGACCAGCGTTAACAACATTTTGCGCCAGTCCGGTTCATTCATTCCCAGCCATTCCATGAAACTGTTCTGTTTGTCTGGTCCGTAGCCCAGAATCCAGTCATTCCACTTGGCGTTCATTGCGTCCCAGGTCAGGGTCAGCTTCTGCAGCAGTTCGGACGGCGCAGAGAACCCCCACGACGCTCCAAAGCCCTCAAGTGCGGCGTCCCGGACACCGTATTCGATGCGTTCCGGCGCGACCGCGGCTGTAGGATCGATACGGTACCAGCCATAGCGTTCGAGCCAAACTTCGGTCCAGGCGTGCGCGTCAGATTGACGCACAATCAGGTGTCCGCCGAACGGGTTGATCTCGCCACCCTGGTAACCCAGGACAATACGCGATGGGATACCGGCACTGCGCATCATGAACGCAAACGCTGACGCGTAGTGTTCACAAAAACCCTGTCGCGTATCAAACAGGAAACGATCAACCGGGCTGCTGCCCAACGGGGGGGGGTGCAATGTGTAGAAGTACTCTTCGTCGTGAAACTTCGCGAGTACCGCGTCGATGAAGGCGGTATCGGAGCCGGCCGCGTCGTGCATTTGCTGTGCGAGTTCCGCTGAGCGCCGGTTGCTGCCGCTCGGCACCTCGGTGTAATAGCGGCGATAGATCGACGGCAATGCCGCCTGTACCTGATATTCAGGGTAGGAGACAACCTCATATGCAACGCGCTGCTCGATCGGCGTAACCCGGATTAGCTGCTGTTGCGGGCCCATAAACGTCCTGTCCAGCGACCAGGACATCGGCATATCCATCGCGAAGACCCACTGTTGACGTGTTGGTTCCAACGTAACTTCGTAGGCAAAAGACTTTCCGCTGAAAGAAATTTGCTGTTCGACCGGAGCACCAGCTCGTGGTTCCGATCCGGTCCACGTTCGGCCGTTGAAGCGCGTCATCACAAGTCCACGCCAATATCGATCATGCGGTTCCGGTATGTCGCCGTCGAAGCGTACGCGAAACGCAACCTCGTCTGACATAGAAAGAGAACTGATATCACCAGGACTCATTGAGTCGCTCAACCCTGAGGTCGCGCGGCTGGTATCAATCGGTACCGCCCAGAAAGGCGACGCCAGTCTGGGGAAAAAGATCCACATCGCTATCGCCAACGGTGCGGCGTAAAGAAGTAGCCGGCCGCCGGTCGAAAAACTCTGTCTCGCGGTTTCGCCCTGGCCAGCGGACATCCGTAACCAAGCGGTCAAAATAATCAACGTGCTGATGATCAGGTACGGTAGTGACCACAGGAATTGCTCACGCAGCAGTGAGGACATCACGAGGAAAATTGAAATGAACAACAATACAAACTGATCCCGGCGTTTTCGAGTTTCCAGTAATTTGAGCGCTGCCATAATGGCCAATAGAGCCGAGCCGGGACCGACGCCGCTGATCGATGAGTAGGTGCCGAACACACCGAGAAAACACACCAGCGCAAGGCCGCCGCGCAACCATCGAGATGGCAGCATTCGGCGTTGCTTCTCGATTGTGAAGCGCCAGGCAGAACAGCAGATGAACGCACCCGTAATCCAGACGGCCAGGTACGGAACGTGCGGCGCGAGCGATACCGCGAGCGCCCCCAGCGTCCACGGCAAACTTGCCAGTAATGAACCATCAGTGCCTCTGGGTTGTGCTCTCATGACACATTCTTGTCGAACAGTGCGAGTGCTTCGAGACACTGGCGCCGATGGGCATCACCATGAGCCGGTGGAAATTCATTGCCGGGCAGTCGAAGTCCGTAATCTTTCAATGTTCGATCCGCATTGACGATCCAGCGAGTCAGTATCGACAGCCGGTCCTCGACATCGGCAACAGGTATCTCTTTGAAGTCGAACCACTGGCTGCTGGTATCCGCTCCAGCAAATTGTTTCGATAGTAATTGCCCGCTGCGAGCATAAGCTTTCCAGGCGACATGCCGGGGCGAGTCGCCTTCGACGTATCGGCGCAAGCCGGCGAAATCTTCTTCGCCACGCGCGTCATGTTGCCGGTGTCCGTGCGCGACCCGTGTCGGTGGAGGCTCCCGGTCGTCCTCACTCGGCATTGGATAAACGAGTCCGCGTAAATCCATGTGCAACCATGCCCACGAGTAAAACAGCTCGAACGGAAATAAAGTTCGAATGCCGAACCGGTCGAGTTCAATCCAGCCGCGACGGTCGGTTGCCATTGGCAATATAAAAACCTTGCTTTCGCCCGGTTGGAGATCATGCACATCGCTTTGCACTTTATCGTGGTACAGGCGGATGCCGAAGCGGGCGCTTTTGGCCTGATTGGTGATCGCGATGCGAAACCGGACCATCTGTCCGCTGAATACCGGATCCGTACCGGCGAAAGTCAGCTCTAGGCCAACAAGATTTCGTTGGCACTGGTGCATGGCGACAAAGCCTATTCCGATAAGAAGAAATGTCAGAACGAATGACAGATTATTGTTGTAGTTCATCGAACCCAACAACATGGCGAAAGTCATTAATCCGAAGACAATCCCAACACCGGTCGGAAGAATATAGACGCGGCCTGGCCGCAACGTTGTGTTTATGGCGTCAGTGCCCTGGCGCCTTCGGGCCCAGCGACGGACACGCAATGTCGCGCTGTTGCGAACATTGCCGAAGAGTCCGCTCGGACTAGGGAATTGCCACTGAGTCGAGGACATGCTGGCAAAGTTCGGAGGGATTGCGGAATCGTGTGCTGCCAGCCGGTTTCAGACGGTGTCCGGCAACTGACGGGAATACCGTCTGGATGTCATCGGGGTAGACGCCTGAATGGTTTTCGATAAACGATCGTGCCCGTGCTGCGGCAATCAGTGCCTGAGCGCCGCGCGGTGACAAGCCTGTTTCAATATCGGCCGATTTACGCGTAAAGCGAACCAGCGCCTGTACGTAGTCGATCAGCGGCTCACTGACGTTCTGTTTGCGCACAGACTGCTGCAACTCGACCAGCGTTTCAGGACCTGCGATCGGCTCGATTTCATCGAGCATCAGGCGCCGGTCGCCTCCGGAAATGAGCTCGCGCTCGCTGGCTTCGTCCGGATAACCGATTGCGATCCGCATCAGGAAACGGTCGAGCTGCGATTCGGGAAGCGGAAAGGTTCCGATATGATCACCCGGATTCTGTGTTGCAACCACGAAGAAAGGAGTAGGCAGCGGCCGCGTTTCTCCGTCGACAGATACCTGGTACTCCTCCATCGCTTCCAGCAGCGCGCTTTGTGCTTTTGGAGTCGCGCGATTGATCTCGTCGGCAAGAATAAGTTGCGAGAAAACAGGCCCGGGCTGGAACTCGAACTCACCGCTGTCCTGTCGAAATACCGAAACGCCGATGATATCGGCGGGCAGCAGATCACTGGTAAACTGAATGCGGCGGAAGGTCAAACCCAGCGTCTTGGCGAGTGCCTGTGCCAGCATGGTTTTGCCGAGCCCTGGCAGGTCTTCTATCAAAAGATGGCCACGCGCCAGCAAACAGGATAGTGATAATGATAATTGCTCGTCTTTGCCGAGTATGATTCGTCCGAGTGCCTTTAGGGCACGCTCAACAACGCTGCGTTGTTCGTCCAGGCTGGTGGGCAGTTGTTCAATTGTATTGCCGCGCTGCATATGATCAGTGGTCCTCCAACCGGTATCGTTGCCGAAAAGCGGCAAATTTGCACTGGAACCGCGACCGGAGTGTGATGTAGTACTCAGAAAATAACCAGTATCAGGCGAGCCCGTCCAGTTTCTCAAGTTGTTCGGTCAATTGAACGATGGTCTTTTCGAATTCTGCAACGCGTTGCCTTTCCAGTGTGACTACCTCAGGTGGCGCGTTGTTCACAAATTTTTGATCACCGAGCTTGCCGCTGCTTCGCTGCAAGTCCGTTTCTACCTTTTTCCGCTGTTTCAACAGTCGGGCACGTTCGGCTTCGACATCGATCAATCCTTTCATCGGCACCAGAAGGCGCAGGTCGCCTAATAATGCGGTCGCCGCGACGGGCGGTTCATCGCCCTCGGCGAGGGCGGCTATAGATTCGACTCGGCCGACCCGTTGCAGCAGCAACGCGTGATCAGCAGCACGCTGCCGGTCCGCAGTACTGGCACCCTGCAACAGTACGGGAAGCAGCTTGCCAGGTGAAATATCCATTTCTCCACGAATCCGGCGAATACCGAGGATGAATTGTTTGACCCATTCGATATCCGCGACGGCATCATCGTCGATGTCAGCGGACGTTTCCGGGTAGGGACGCAACATGATGGTTTCGCCGTCGATGTTTGCGCGCCTGGCGACCTGTTGCCATATCTCCTCGGTGACAAACGGCATCAACGGATGCAGCAGTCGAAGAATCGACTCAAGAACTTCGACCAATGTCTGTCGTGTTCCGCGCTGCATAGCCGCCGAGGACTCATCAGACTGCAGGACGGGCTTCGATAATTCCAGGTACCAGTCGCAGAACTCATGCCAGGTAAATTCGTAGACCGATTGCACGGCGAGGTCCAAGCGGTAGGATGCGAAGTGCTGATGCATTTCGCCGGTTGTTCGATTCAGCCGATTCCGGATCCAGCGATCCGCAGAGCTGTACTGGATGTCGCCGTCATCGAGCGTCTCGGTGTTCATCAATACGTAGCGTGCGGCGTTCCACAATTTATTGCAGAAGTTCTTGTAGCCTTCGATGCGTCCCAAGTCGAAGCGTATATCGCGCCCCGTCGTCGCCAGCGCCGCAAAAGTCAGGCGCAGTGCGTCGGCGCCGAACCGGTCGATACCGTCAGGAAAGTGTTTGCGCGTTGCTTTCTCAATCCGTGGTGTGAGGTGATCCTGCATCATGCCCTTGCTACGCTTTTCAACCAGTGATTCGACATCGATGCCGTCTATCAGGTCGATAGGGTCGAGCACATTGCCTTTGGCCTTCGACATTTTCTGGCCGTCGTGGTCACGAATCAGGCCGTGGATATAGACCTCGCGAAACGGTACGTCGTCCATGAATTTCAGGCCGAGCATGATCATGCGCGCGACCCAGAAGAATATGATGTCAAAACCGGTGACCAGAACGTTGCCCGGGTAAAATTCATCCAGCGCTGCCGTTTTCTCAGGCCAGCCCAGCGTGCTGAACGGCCACAACGCTGAGGAGAACCAGGTATCGAGTACATCTTCGTCCTGACGTAATGGAATATCGCCGAGCTTGTTTTTCTCACGAACGTCGTCTTCCGTGTACCCGACGTAGACGGTGCCGTCCTCGTCATACCAGGCCGGAATTCGGTGCCCCCACCACAGCTGCCGACTGATGCACCAATCCTGAATGTTGTACATCCACTCGAAATAGGTTTTCGACCAGTTCTCAGGTACGAATTTTATGCGACCGGTTTCAACGGCCTCGATCGCCGGTTTTGCGAGTGGTTCGATTTTTACGTACCACTGGTCGGTGAGGTAGGGTTCTACAATCGCGTTACTGCGATCGCCGCGCGGTATTTTGACGACGTAGTCCTCGACTCTGTCGAGTAGGCCCAATCGCTCAATTTCCGCAACAATTGCCTTGCGCGCATCAAATCGGTCCATGCTGCGATAAGCATCGGGAACCTCGTTGTTCAGTGCAGCACCATCGGTCAGGATGTTGAAGATCGGCAGATCGTGGCGTTTGCCGATTTCGTAGTCATTGAAATCGTGGGCCGGCGTTATCTTGAGGCAGCCGGTGCCGAACTCGGGATCGACGTAGTCATCGGCAATGATCGGAATGCGCCGACCGACAATCGGCAAAATTATTTCCTGGCCGACCAGGTCTTTGTAGCGTTCATCGTCAGGATGTACGGCAACGGCGCTGTCACCCAACATCGTTTCGGGTCGTGTCGTTGCGACGGTCAGGTGACCTTCGCCGGACGCTAACGGGTAGCGGAAATGCCAAAGATGCCCGTCTTCATCATCGGACAGCACTTCAAGATCGGATAAAGCCGTGTGCAACACCGGGTCCCAGTTGACCAGGCGCTTGCCGCGATAAATCAGACCCTCATCGTGCAGCTGTACGAATACTCTTCGTACCGCCACGGACAATTCGTCATCCATCGTGAAGCAATCACGATCCCAGTCGAGTGAAGAACCCATGCGGCGAAGTTGGTTGGCTATCTGGCCGCCGGACTCTTTTTTCCATTGCCAGACGCGCTCGACAAATTTTTCACGGCCGAGATCGTGCTTTGACTTGCCTTCTGCGTTCAGCAATCGCTCGACCACCATTTGCGTCGCGATGCCGGCATGATCCATGCCTGGCTGCCATAATGCGCGATCGCCTCGCATGCGATGATAACGAGTTAGCGCGTCCATGATCGTATCCTGAAACGCATGACCCATGTGCAGGGTGCCTGTTACATTGGGCGGCGGAATCATAATGCAGTACGGGGTGCCTTCACCTTGGGGGGCGAAGTAGCCTTGTTCTTCCCAGCGCTCGTAGATGCGCTGCTCGATGTCTTTGGGTTGGTAGGACTTGTCCATCAGAGCTTGTGAGTTTCTATCGTGTGACCCTGGTCACGGTAGGCGGCGTATCGAAGCCGGCCTTTTTTCCTGCAGCTCTCGTCGGAGGTTACAAGTTCGGCGACGCGGGGAAAAGTATCGGCAAACGATGGAATTTCGTCACAGAGTGTGATCAGCAGGTCGCGTGCTTCAACCGCCGAAGGGCCGTAGCCGATGGTTATCGGTGCGTCGTTACCGCTTCCCGCAAGTTCGTGTGGAACGAAACTGCCATCACGAAACGTCCACAAGAGTGCATCGAGATGTTCCGCATCCGCCCGGGTCATCGTATGAATGTGTATGGTGTTTTCCAGCCGCCAGGCCTTTTCAGCCAGCTTGCAGGCGAGAGTATTTCGAGCTTGTTCGCCGACCCGGTCGAGAACGTAGAAGTCAACTTGTGCCACGGTATCTGTCAGGGCAGGGCGCCGGCACGTGATAGCAGAAACTGCGACAGCAGCGGAACGGGTCGACCGGTTGCTCCTTTGTGCGTGCCGGACTTCCACGCGACGCCGGCGATGTCCAGATGCGCCCAGTTCATGTCCTTGGTGAATTTGGCGAGGAAACAAGCGGCGGTAATTGAGCCACCGCCCGATCCCCCAATGTTGGCCATGTCGGCGAAATTGCTTTTCAGCTGCGCCGCGTATTGATCACCCAATGGCATTGGCCACCCGATGTCTTCCGAATTGTTACCGGCCGTGAATAATTCGTTCTGCAAAGTGTCTTCGTTCGCATAAATCGCACACCGGTGATGTCCGAGCGCGACAACGCAGGCACCGGTCAACGTCGCGACATCAATAAGAGCGGCTGGCTTGAAACGCCGTGCATACGTCAGTGCGTCACACAATATCAGCCGTCCTTCGGCGTCGGTATTCAAGACCTCAATGGTCTGCCCGGACATGCTCTTGACGATATCACCGGGGCGCGTGGCCGTGCCGCTCGGCATGTTCTCGACGGCTGGGACGATGACGGTCAGGTTTATTGGTAGCTTCATCTTGTTGATCGCCACCAGGGTACCGATAACGCTCGCCGCACCGCACATGTCGAACTTCATTTCGTCCATGCCGGAACCCGGTTTAAGAGAAATACCGCCGGTATCGAACGTGACACCTTTGCCAACCAGCACCACAGGGTTGTCTCTGCCGGCGCCTTTGTACTGCATCACAATAAGTTTTGCCGGTTCGACGGCGCCGGCGGTCACTGACAACAGAGATCCCATTCCCAGCCGCTTCATCTCAGTTTCGGAAAGGACGCGGGTCGTCAGTCTGCCGTTGCCGGTGGCGAGTTTCTTCGTTATTCGAGCCAGGTAACTCGGCGTGCAGACATTGGCAGGCAGATTGCCGAGGTCCTTGGCAAGTGACATGCCGATGACGATCCCATCGGCATGCTCCGCGCCTCGTGTTGCTTTGCCTGCGTCGCCGCGTTTCGCGATAGCGACGCCGATCGTGTTGAGAGGCATCGCGGCTTTCTTGGGGCCACTCTTCATCTGGTCGAATCGATACAACGTATCACCGATGCATTCAACGGTGTGCCGGGCGAGGTAGTACGGATTGCTGTTGGCTACGGGTTCGAGTGTCAGGCAGTTCAGAATTTGCCTGGTCTTGGATTTGGCAATAGCTCGTGTGGCCGTAACGACCGCTTTTCTGAAGCCGGCCGCGTCCAAACCGCCAGGCTTGCCCAGACCGACTACCACAACCCGGCTGGCTTTGACGCCGACTACATTTGTCAGTACAGCGACCCTGCCCGTAGCTCCCGAGATATCGCCGGACTTGATAAGACTGCGAATTCGCCCGTTACTCGCTGCGTCGATATCGGCAGCGCCGACACCCAGCTTGCCGCGGTTGTATATGCCGACGATGATGCAGTCGACAGCGCGGCCGGACGCTTTACTCGTAGTCGCAAAGTATTTCATAAGTACCTGGGTTGCCTTGTTATTGTTCAGGGACTGTCACGGACAAAACAAAAGCGGTAGTCTAACCGTTTCAGCTATCCACAGCTACGACATTCCCGGACACCGATGACCCGTATTCTTGATCGGTACATTTTTCGCGAAATCGCGACGACCTGGCTCGGGGTCACAATGGTTTTGTTGCTGATTCTTCTGACGAATCAGTTTGCGCGAATACTTGGCGATGTCGCCAAGGGTAAATTGCCGAAGAATGCGGCATTTGATGTGATCGGTCTGTCTGCGGTGCAGTATCTGACCATTCTGGTGCCGATAGGATTGTTTCTTGCGACGATGCTGGCGCTGGGGCGCCTGTATCGGGACAGCGAGATGCCCGCAATGATGGCCTGCCGCGTCGGTCTGTCTGGAATTTACCGGCCCCTGACCTGGCTGATGTTGCCGCTAGTACTTGCGGTCGCCTGGCTGTCGATCGAAGGTGGCCCGAGGGCGTTGACGGCTATCGATCGAATCGGTGCGGAAGCACGCCGGGAAGCGGATTTTGCCAGCATTGAGCCGGGTCGATTCACTATAATCGGTCCCGACCGGGCCGTCGTTTACGGCAACAGCGTGACGCCTGAAGGTGTTATGGAAAAAGTCTTCATGCAAAGACGCAAAGGCGATGACATTATTGAAGTCGTCATCGCCGAACTCGGTGAGATGGTCGAATCGGATGACCCGAACGTCAGGCTATTGGTCTTGCATAATGGCCGACGATACGAGGGCGTGCCGGGAACGACCGAGTTTCGAGTTATCGAATTCGCTGAACATGGCATTCCGTACAGGTTACCGAGCCTGGTCACTCCCGAACCGAAGCCGCGCGCCATGGCCTTCATGGATCTGGTACGTTCAGATGAGCCCGCACATATCGCTGAGATGCAGTGGCGACTCAGCATACCGTTGTCAACAATTATATTGGCGATTCTGGCGGTGCCACTAAGTCGCAGCCAACCGCGGGCCGGGCGTTACGGCCGGCTCGCGATTGGACTGCTCGTGTTTATCATTTATCTGAATATGATGAGTGCGGCCAAAGCATGGATTGAGCAATCCAGCATTTCGCCGGCACTGGGCATCTGGTGGGTACATGGCTGTGTATTGTTGTTCACATTGGGTCTTCTGGCCGTGCAGAACGGCGTGCATAAGAGGATATTTCGATGACGGGTATCCTCAGCCAGTACATGATGCGAACCATACTCGCCAGTACGGCACTGGTTCTGGTCGTGCTGCTGGCGCTGGCTGGACTGTTCGAGTTCATCGCCGAACTGGATGACATCCAGGGCGATTATCAGACGGCGCAGGCGATTCTGTATACGGCGCTGAGATTGCCCAATCTTGCATTTGCGATGCTTCCGATTGCGGCGCTAATCGGTTCGCTGATTGGGCTTGGGGCGCTGGCCGGCAACAGCGAAATTATCGTCATGCGTGCCTCTGGCCTTTCGGTAAAAGAGTTGTCCGGCATGGCGGCGATTTCGGGGGGAGTGCTTTTGGTACTGACCGGCCTGCTCGGAGAGTTCATCGGTCCGCCACTCGATTTCTATGCACGCAACATGCGGATTGAAGCACGTTATCAGCAGGACGACGCTCGGTTTGGCAACGAAGCCTGGGTCAAGGATGGATCGGTCTTCCTGCACCTGGAGCGCGTGAGTTCCGAGTTCAATTTCGGCAGTCTTTATCTGTACAGGTTTGATGAAGACCGGCTGGTGTCGATCGCCGTCGCCGAAAATTCGGGTATCGATGAAAACGATAACTGGATACTGGAGAATCTCCGGGAGACGCGGTTCGAGCACGATGGCGTGCAAGTTCTCACGTCGTCGCGTTCAATAGAGTTCTTTGAGGTCAATTCGGATCTGCTCGGCAGTTCGCTGGCGAAGCCGCTGAGTTTGTCGGCCCGGGAACTACTGGTTTACATCGATTACCTGAAGCGCAATAGCCTCGATGCGACCAAGTACGAGACCGAGTTCTGGTTCCGTGTGTCGCGGACGTGCACGCTGGTGATCATGCCATTATTGGCGTTGGCTTTCGTATTCGGTTCGTTGCGTACCGGTGGTGCCGGTGGCCGGTTAATGATCGGTGTTGTTATTGGTCTGGCCTATTATCTGGCAAGCGAGACACTCGCGAACTCGGGTCAGGTATTCAACCTGAATCCGATAGTTGTGACGTGGCTGCCGTCGGTGGTACTCGCCCTGGTGACTCTGTTCGCGCTGTCGCGAATACGCTGACGGTCCTAATTCCCTTCTTTTGGGTAGTGGACGATGCGTGTCTTGCTGATGCGGTCATGCCACGTCAGATTATCCTTGTCCCATAGCTGCCATAGGAAACCGAGGCCCACTGGCGCCCAGGAAATGAGCGCCGCAAAGAAGCGAATGGTTGCAGTACCGATGCTGACTCCGCCGCCGTCAAATTTTTCGAGCTGCAAACGCCAGGATTGCATGCCCAAAGTTCGACCGGAGCGGGTCCAGAATGCGACGAAGAAAACGTAGATAACAAGGATCAGCACCAACTGGTAGAAATGATTCTCGCCAGTTTCGACAGGCTTGACACCGCGAACCGCTATAAACGGCAAAGTGGCCATAATCAAGAGTGCTGCCACGAGCAAGCCGTCGTAGAGCATCGCCGCGATACGACGCATCAAACTGGTGTTTTTCATTCGACACCCTTCTCTTTTAGTGCCAGCGCCTGGCGCTTGTAATCCCGGCCAAGCCACAACGCGATGACGCACCAGATTACGGCAAACGGCAGCATCATGAGAGATACCCCGGCGATACCCAGTCCCATCATCAGCTTGACGGACCATGTGCCGACGATATCGCCGAAACGATAGACTGCGGTATCGATGAAGTTCTTGGTCTTGTATTTCTCTTCGGGCGTTACTACCGAATACAACATGTCGGTGGTTGGCTTGCTGAAGCTGAAACCAAGCGCTCTGCGCGCAATTGTAAGAAACGCAACCACGCCAAGTACAGGGTCGAAGGCCAGCAATACGAAGCCGGCAATAGAAATGATGGGGAGCAGAGCAAGTGATCGTCCAATACCGAAACGGACAACGATATGCTTGACCAAAAACATCTGTCCGAGCAACGCGAACAGATTGGTCCAATAATTGATATTCGAGAAGAATTCTGTTCGAGCATCGGCGCCGACAATGGAATCTTCAACCAGTTGAGCGGCGAACATGTATAGCGAGGTTCCGAGCAAACTGGCGATGATTGAACAGACAACAATTCCCAAGAAGTACTTGGACCCGAATACGTGCGTCATGCCACTAAAAGGGTTGCCGCCTAACGGCTTTTGGCTTTCAACAGTCGCATCTGAATCCATTTCATGTTCATGGGCTACCCACTGGCGAAGGTGCCTGATACACGGCACCGCGAGCAGCAACATTATGGCAGCCAGCAGGAAAAGATTTTCAAATCCAATTTGGACGACAAAAGTCTTGGTTGCTTTGGCCCCAAGTAGCGCGCCTATACTGCCACCTGCCGCGATGACGCCAAAAAGTCGTCGACCCTGATCGCGCGTGTAAATGTCAGCCATGAAACTCCAGAACACAGACACGACAAACAGATTGAATACGCTGAGCCAGACAAAAAAGGCGCGGCCGAGCCAAACATGATCGGCGCCGTCGTCAGCGAGCTGTGAGAAGACGAACCAAAAAATCAGTATGTTTGAAATAAAAAACAGATAAACCCAGGGCAAGAATGTGCGTCTTGGATACCGGGAGGCGACCCACCCGAATATAGGTGTGGCTATCAACATCGCAGCGAATGTACCCAGGAAAAGGTAGGGAATCGTATCCGCGCCACTGCCAACCGCCATCGCATCGCGCACAGGGCGCAGAATATAATAGGAGGACAGAACGCAGAAGAAATAGGCAAAGGACCAGGCAACAGCCACATATTCATGTCGCTCGAGGCCAAACACCTTGTCGAACAGAAATGTGCGAAGATCAAACTTGGAGTTGCTGACCATGTTGTGAGTCATCTTAATGGCCGGGCGGCGAAAGTCACAGAAATTCGAAAAAAATAACGAAAGGGCGGATTAATCATGGAAGCAGTTGTAATTGTCACAGTTCTGGCTCTGGCCCAGTACATGTTTTTTGGGGTGCAGGTCGGGGCAGCCCGACAAAAATCAGGCGTCAAGGCACCGGCGACGACGGGCGAGACGCAATTTGAGTGCGTGAATCGCGTGCATCAAAACACGCTGGAGCAGTTGATCGTATTCATTCCAGCACTTTGGATTTATGCGCACTACGTCGATCCTCTTTGGGGAGCCGGCATGGGCGCGGTCTACCTCATTGGGCGAATTATTTATCGCGCGGCGTACCTGAAAGACCCATCGACCCGCACGCTGGGTTTCTCGTTGTCGTATTTGCCAGGTGCCGTCATGTCGCTCTGGGTTCTGGTCGTCGCAGTGATTGCCTACGTCTAAACACTTCTCGATAAATCGACGAGATTTGGCGCTGTCCAAATCGCGTCGTTGGTCCGATGCTTTTGTTTCACACAGCAAAGGAGAAGGACGATGGCGAAAAGGATATTTGCCGCACTATTCATTGCATGGGTGGCCGGGCTGCCCGCAACCATCACGCATGCTCAGCCAGTGCCGGTCGCGGTTGACGGTTGTGCAAAGTTGGCGCGCGTGATCTACGCCGAAGTTTTTGCGGCCGCGGCATACGGCCCGGGCAAATCGGGCCCGTGGACTATCAATTTCGGGCAAGGCGAAATTTCAGTGTGTTCGCACACTGCGAAGACCGTGTCTCAGGCATTCACGTTGGCAATGTTGAGTGCCGGGATAGACGTATCCTGGGAACGGGACGGCATTGATCCCGGTGATTATTGCTGGAGTGGGTTTCTGTCACAGTGTTACCCGGATCGCAATCGACTGAGGTACTCGACCTATGGGACGGATTCGGCATTCGTAGAAAAAAGCTGGGCGGTCGTTTCCCAGTCCGTGATGCGCGAGATGTATAACCCGTTCAGCAGCGATGAAGTCCGGTTTCGTGACGACGAGATGAAACTTCGTCTTGGGCTGTCGCTGCGGTCGGTCGGTACCCTGAACAATCGCTAGTCGTCGCCTGCGGCGTCCCATTCGGCGATGACCAACCGGGCCTCGTCAACGTCTTTCGAGTCGACTAGGACACGAATATTTCCTGCGGCCGGAAGTTCTCCGATGCCGCCTTGTAGGTATTCACCCTCAATCCTGGCATCGATTCCGGCCTGCTGGAGTTGGTGCATGACCAGGTGGGCTTCGATGTTGCTGGATGCGTCGAATACTTTTTTCATGTCTTCCTCTCCTCAGCCTCATGGTACTACCAAGGGGATTGATTCGCCGCTTTGCGGCTCACCCTGCGGGCGCGCTATGCGCGTCCCGGTAGCTTCGCGACCGGTCGAACAGAATTCGATTCCTCCAAAGGAACGACCAAACAAAAAAGGGCCCGCGATGCGGACCCTTTGTGTTTGGTACTCCCTAGGGGATTCGAACCCCTGTTACCGCCGTGAGAGGGCAGCGTCCTGAACCGCTAGACGAAGGGAGCAGCGCCGCGGATTATAGGCGTTTCTCTGTAAATGTGAACCCTTGATTCTGCGCTTCGCCAAGTAGATTTAGAGCGTTGCTCATGCTGTCAGTACCCACACCGCCATTAGCATCATTAACAGAACTACCAACTTTCTTGTCATCGACCTTCTCCACTCAGTAATCTTTTTCGATTGGGGTTTGCTCGGTTATCTCGTGTACGACTCTATTCTTGGCTTTCGCTGATCGCTTTTCTGGTCAATTTCCCTCAGAGTTTGGTCATTAAACGGGAATGCCATGCCCCGGCAGGGCAGTGCTGGTAACATACGGCCGCATATAAGCGACCCAAGCGGAACATCATTAAAAAACCAAAAATTATCCCCCGCGCCGCGCACACCGTCTCCCGGAACGACATCTCCAACAGTGCGCTTAAGGTGCTGTATCGATTGAATAAAGC
>Ga0209980_10001116_pt1 | contig 14748 bp, 8 predicted proteins | sample CR02metaG_FD_183611 | JGI IMG/M metagenome (GOLD analysis project Ga0209980, IMG submission 183611) | Deep subsurface microbial communities from Mariana Trench to uncover new lineages of life (NeLLi) - CR02 metaG (SPAdes) (version 2) | ecosystem: Environmental > Aquatic > Marine > Ocean trench >...
GGAGGCCGGCCTTCCCTACATCGTCGTCCTGACCGACCCCACCACCGGCGGGGTGACGGCATCCTTCGCCATGCTGGGCGACATCGCCATCGGCGAGCCCGGCGCGATCATCGGCTTCGCCGGGTCGCGCGTGATCGGGGACACCATACGCGAAAAACTGCCAGAGGGTTTCCAGCGCGCCGAATATCTCCTCGAACACGGTATGATCGACATGGTGGTGCCGCGCAAGGAGTTGCGCGAGACCCTGATCCGTATCCTCGGCCTTCTCCGAAACCCGACTCCCGCCGCCGAGATCGTGCCGCTCACCCCTTCCGAAGCACCGCATCTGGCGGCGGACAACCCGAAAAAGAAGAATGCCGACAACAAACGCGAAGAGAACCCCACGGCCGACGAGTGACGACGTCGTCGGCCGCCTGACGGCCCTTCATCCCAAGAAGATCGACCTGTCCCTTGGACGGATCGAACGTCTGTTGGCCGCCCTCGACCATCCGGAACGGCGCATGCCGCCGGCGATGCATGTCGCCGGCACCAACGGCAAGGGTTCGGTCATCGCCCATCTTCGGGCCATGCTCGAAGCCGCGGGCTACAGGGTCAACGCCTACACCTCGCCTCATCTCATCAGCTTCAACGAGCGCATCCACACCGCCGACGGAGCGATCGGCGATGAGGCCTTGATTGCCCTGCTGGAAGAGTGCGAGGCGGCCAACGGCGACGATCCCATCACCTTCTTCGAGATGACCACCGCCTGCGCCTTCCTCGCCTTCGCGAAGTCGCCCGGCGACATCACCCTGATCGAAAGCGGGCTTGGCGGCAGGTTGGATGCGACCAACGTGCTGGCGCGGCCGCTGCTCGCCGTGATCACTCCGGTCTCCAGGGACCATGTCCAGTTCCTGGGCGATACGATCGAGTTGATCGCCGGCGAGAAGGCGGGAATTCTCAAGCCCGGCGTCGGCGTGGTGATGGGGCCCCAGACACCGGTGGCGGCGACGGTGCTGGCCGACCGTGCCGGGGAAATCGGCTCGCCGATGTCGCGCTTCGGCGAGGAATGGTCGGTCACCGCGAACGGTGGCGGCATCGTCTGGTCGAACGGCGCCGAGACCCTGGAGCTTCCGCCCTCCGCCCTCGCCGGTCCCCATCAGGTCGACAACGCCGGGACCGCCATCGCCGCGCTCGACTTGCTACAAGGTTACGACGTCGGCCCTCTCGCCATCGCCGAAGGATTGCGCCGCGTCGAATGGCCGGGCCGTTTGGAGCGCTTATGCTCCGGCCCGCTGATCGACCGTTTCGACGAATACGCGCCCGGGGATTCGGAAGTCTGGCTCGACGGCGGACACAACGCCGCCGCCGGCGCGGCCCTGGCGCGGGTCGCGCAGGCGTGGACCGATAAGCCTTTGTTCCTGATCGTCGGGATGCTCAACAGCAAGGAACCGGCCGAGTTCCTTGCGCCCCTGGCGCCGTTCGTGGAGGCGGCGCGCTGCGTCGCCATCCCCGGCGAAGAGGCGAGCCTCGGCGCCCGACAGGTGACGGCGGCGGCGATCGCCACCGGCATCGATGCCCAACCGTCGGCTTCCATCTCTGATGCCCTTACGGCCATCGCGCGGCGGGCGGCATGCCCGGCGCGGGTGCTGATCTCGGGCTCCCTCTACCTCGCGGGCGCGGTGCTGGCGGCGAACGGCGGCATGGCTTCCGGCGCCTGGGCGGCGAAACCCGTCGCCGAGACGGCGCCGGCGGGGATTGCCGCCGCTACTTCTCCCCCATTGCCGGCCCGAGACGGGCCCGCCTCGAGCAGCGCCGCAAGCGTCTAGTTTAGCGAAGCCGCTGGCAATAAAGGAAAAAGGAAACGGGTCAGGGCGGCGGGTGCCCGGCAAGGGTCAGAGCACCGATTCGACCCACTCGTAAAGCTTCGTCTTGGCCAGCGCGCCGACCTTGGTGGCGGCGACCTGGCCGTCCTTGAACAGCATCAACGTGGGGATGCCGCGCACCCCGTATTTCGTCGGCGTGCCCGGGTTCTGATCGATATTGAGTTTGGCCACGGTAACTTTGCCGTTCATGTCCTTCGCCAGTTCCTCGAGAGCGGGCGCGATCTGCAGGCACGGCGCGCACCACTCGGCCCAAAAATCAACGAGAACCGCGTTTTCGGCTTTGAGGACATCGGACTCGAAGGAGGAGTCGGTTACCTGTGTTAAACTCATAGCTACATCCCCGATTTGCTAACATTTTATATTCGCACCTTCCCCTCCCCGGGCAAGACGCAGCAGACTCTAAGGGGCCGGATAATCCCAGTCAAGGCGCGTAGCCGTCGAGCAAGCCATCGTCGATGGCCATCAGGGAAGGGCCGTCGGTCCATAGCAGGGCGCACCTCACCGCGTGGCGGGGATAGATCCCGGCGATCACGGCCCTGTAGGCGGCCATCTGGCGGAGATAGATCTCCGGCGTTGCCGAAACCTTCCCCGGCGGTCCCCGGTTGGTCTTGTAATCGACGATCAGGACCGTATCCCCGGTGACCACCAGACGGTCGATCTGTCCCGAAAGGGCATGGCCGTTGACCTCGCCGACGACGGACACCTCGGCCAGGCTATCTTCGCCGAAAAGTGCGCTGAACTCGGGATCGTCCAGCACCCTCAGGGTCTCTTCGGCGATTTCCGCCTGCGCGTCCCCGCCGAGCGCCAGGACCGGGCGGGCGAGATAGCGCCTAGTCGCTTTCGCGCGCGCATTGGGCGCCAAGGCGGGAAGGGTCTGGAGCAGGCGGTGGATGATGCGCCCGCGGGCGAATCCCGCCCCTTCGTCTGAACCCAAGGGCGAGCGCACCGCCGGCTCGGCGGCCTCGACCCCGGATCTGGAAGGGGTGAGCGGCGTCGGCGGTCCCGGCTCGTCGGGCGCCTCGGCGCGGGCCCAGGATGGCAGCTCGCCGGCGCCGGCGCCGGCGTCGGCGCGATCATCCTCCGATTCCGGTTTCGCCCCTTGGACCGTAGCGATGCGCAGACCCGTCCCTTTCCATTCCCCGTCCTGGTCTCCGGCCAGGCGAGAGAAATCGAACTCGACTTTCTCCGCGATGTCGTCGAGGCCGGCTTTGACCAGATTGTACCAGCATCCCTCGGGCGGCGTTTTGGCCTGACGCCAACCGCAGATATAGAGCCGGTCCTCGGCCCTGGTCAGGGCGACGTAAAGGAGACGCCGGTATTCCTGGTCGCGCAGGAGATTGGCGTCGGCGCGCAAGGACCGGGTGAGGGCGTCCTCATGGCCGCGCCTCGGCGCCCACAAGGGCAACGGCGCCGCCATGTCCGGCCGCTCCAGCCACAACAGGCGGGGGCTCGACACCGGCGCCTGCATGGTATCGGGCAGGAAGACGATGGGCGCCTGCAGACCCTTGGCGCCGTGCACGGTCATGACCCGCACCTCGTTACGGGCGCCTTGCTCCAGATCCCGCTTGATCTCGGCCTCGCCCGCCTCCACCCAATGGAGAAAGCCCTGGAGCGACGGCGCCGCGACACGCTCATAAGCCAGCGCCAGCGCCAGGAACTCGTTCAGCGGATCGTCGGCATCGGGCCCCAACCGGCGCAAGAGCTTCCGGCGTCCGCCCTTGGCGTTCAACACCTCGGCGAAGAGCTCATAGGGGCGGCTATAATCGACCCTGGCGAGAAGCCCGGCGAGATAGGAATGCGCCCTTGCGAAGTCTCCGTCCTCCGCTTCCCGGGCCTTCAGTTTCAGGACCTCCCACAGGCTTGCCTCGCCGCGGCCATGGGCGAGGGTGAAAAGCCGATCCTCATCGAGCCCGATCAGCGGCCCCTTGAGCACGGTCGCCAGCGTCAGATCGTCCTCCGCCAGCAACAGGAAACGGCCAAGCGCTATGAGGTCCATGACCGGGAGCTGATCGGTCAGCACCATGCGGTCGATGCCCGCCACCGGCACCGAGAGCTGCTTCAGCGCCCTCACCAGTTCCTCGACGAAGCCCGTGCGCTGGCGCACCAGGACCATGATATCGCCGGTGCGCACGGGCCGGTCCTTGGATTCCAGCATCTCACCCCGATCGATCCAGCCCCTGATGGTCCGAGCGATGAGGCGGGCGGTGCGGGCACGGGGTGACGCGATCCGCTCGGGCGTCACCGCCGCCTGCCACGGCTCGGTTTCATCCGCCTCGCCGGGCTCGGCCGGTGGCCACAACTCGACGATGCCGGCCTGACCGGTACGATTGGCAATGTGCTCGATCACATGGCCCGGGGGACCGACGCCGTCGCTGGCGCTTTGATGTGAAAAGATCGCGTCGATGGCACTCAGCACCGCCGTCGTCGAGCGGAAGGAGATATCGAGGTCAAGGTTCCGCCACCTCTTGCCGGCGGCATCGACGCGAGCGCGGAATTGGGCGCGCATGGCCTCGAATGCCGCCGGATCGGCGCGCTGGAAGCTGTAGATCGACTGCTTGGCGTCGCCGACGGCAAACACGGTGCGCATCTCCTCGCGCGCCCCGAGACCGGCGAAGAATTCCTCCGCCAGGGCGGCGATGACCTCCCATTGCTCCGGGTTGGTGTCCTGGGCCTCATCGATCAGGATGTGGTCGAGGCCGCCATCGAGCTTGAAAAGCACCCACGGCGCCTTGTCGGTCTGGCGCAACAGATCCCGCGTCATAAGGATCAGATCGTCGTAATCGAGAAGCGCGCGGCGGGACTTTTGGCGCCGATAGGCGGTGAGGAGTCCGGCGCCGAGGCTGAGCGCCGCGGCCGTGGCGGCGGCGACGACCGCCTTCTTCCGGTCCTCGGCCACCTCGAGAAGCCTTTCGGCCTCGGTGCTCAGCGCCGCCTCCGCGCCCGGCGCCGCCGCCGCCGCCTTTTTGGTGATCAGTGTCTTGCGGGGAGCGCCGTCGGCGGTGAGATACGCCTTCCGGTAGTCGTCGAATGCAGCGGCGCGCGACACCGTATCGGCAAGCCAGCGCCCGATCACGCGGGCGCGTTCGCGATCTCCCGCCGAGCCTTCGTTCAGGGCCTCTACCGCCGCTGACAACGCATCGCCGTCGAAGGCCCCATCGGCCGATGCCGCGGCATCGATGGTCCGGGCATCCTCGCCTGGCTCGGCGCCGAGCGCCTCATAGAGCGCCGCGATCACCTCCTCGACGCCGCCGGCACCCTCGATCAAGCGCCGCAGTCTCCCCCTTTCCTTGGCCAGGTCGGCCATCAAATCGGTGAATTCGTCCTCATGGACGTAAGCCGTCGCCTCGGCCAAGGCGCCGGCCAGCGCCGCGTCCGCGCCTTCGCCGCCGGCTTGGCGCGCACTGTTCAGCACATCGTTCCGCGCCGCCTCCAACACCTCGGCGGCGGTGCGTTCGTCCATCACCTCGAAATGGGGCGCGATGTCGGCCTCCACGGGAAAGCGCCGCAGAAGTGACTGGCAGAAGGCGTGGATGGTCTGGATCTTCATGCCACCCGGAACCTCCAGCACATCGGTGAACAAACGCCGGGCGCGCGACATCGTCTCGCCATCCGCCGGGGCGCCGGTCAAGCCTTCGAGGCTTCGGGAAAGGGATTCGTCATCTTCCCGCGCCCACTTGCCCAATCGCTCATGGACGCGGTTGGCCATTTCGGCCGCCGCCGCCTTGGTGAAAGTGAGACACAGGATCCTCTCGGGCCGGGTGCCGTTAAGCAGCAACGCCAGCACCCTATCGGTCAACACCTTGGTCTTGCCGGTGCCCGCCGAGGCCGCGACCCAAAGCGACAATCCCGGGTTGGCGGCCGGGCGTTGGGCCGCGTCGGCGTCCCTGAACTTCACCACCTTCGCGGTCACGAGGCCGCTCCCCCGCCGTCGCCGGCGGCGTTCGACCACTCCTTGACTCGCGCCAGGTGCCCGTAATCGTCAAAGCGCGGCGCCTTGGCGGGCCGCGGGTGGGCGAGATAGGGCGTCGATGCGTCGTCGAAGGCAGCGATCAATCGCTCCAATCCCGCCAGCGCCGACGCCGCGATCTCCACCGGATCGTCCCTGAGCGTCGCTTCCGCGCCCGGCGGATCGCCGCCGCTCAAGCGCCAGTAACTGAGCTCCGCCACCGGCAGCGCCGGCACGCCCTTGAAGCCGCCTTGGGACGCGATCGCCGCTTCCAGCCCAAGCTGTGGCGAAAACCCCTTGGCGATATCGCCCTTGGCCGGCAGGCCGCCGGTCTTGTAGTCGATGATCGCCAACGCATCCGCCCTTTCATCGCCTGCGTGCGGGAAGTCCTCGAGCCGGTCGATGCGATCGGCCCTGGCGACAAGGACGAACGGTCCCGCGGGGCCCGCGAGGGTGAGCTGCCCCCGTCCTTCGCTGACCAGTAGCCGGGCGCCCGCGGGCCGCCGGGCGCGGCGGGCGCGTTCGAAATCGACGAACCACCGCGCGATGCGTTCGAAGCGCGGCCACCAGAAGGCCCAGACGCCGGGCCGGCCGAGGGCTTCGGCGAAGACCTCGCGGCCGATATCCAGGAGCCGTTCCGAGGCGTCTTCGGGCAAGCTGTCCGGCCATTGGCGCACGAACCTGTCGAGGGAACGGTGGATGAAGGTGCCGCGCTCGGCGGCGCCCGGATCGGCGTCGATAAGATCGAGCGGGCGAAGCCTGAGCACGTGTCGCGCATAGATCGCGTAGGGGTTCCGTATCCAGGTCTCGACCTCGGTCACCGAAAGGCTTCTCGGGCGGGCGGCGACGGGCGGACGCGGGGCGGGACGCGATGGGCTGTCGAAGGCCTCAGGACGATCAAGCGACTGCTGCCAGGCGAGCCACTCGGCGCCTTGGCGCAGCCGGGGGCGGGTGCCTTCGGCCTCGAGCAGGTTATCCAGGCGCAGCAACCAGCGCGAGGGCACCGTCGGCGTCCCTTCGACCCGCGTCGCGCGGGTCATCGCCACCCTGGGCGCGGAAAACGCCTGGACGAAATCGTGGGCCGAGAGGCCGATGCGCCGTTCGGGCAAGGGCAGACCGAAGGCCTCGCGCATGGGCCGGCTCAGCCACGGGTCGGGTTCCGCCTCGGGCGGCCAGGTGCCTTCGTTCATGCCGCCGAGGATCACCAGATCGGCGTGCTGAAGGCGCGCCTCCAGCGGCCCCCAGATATGGAGACGGGGATGGCGACCATAGCGGGGCCGCACCATGCGCCCGACCAGCAGCGCATCGAGGAGCGCCGGATAATGCCACCCACCGGCCGGTGGAAAGTCGCCGAGCGCGTCGTCGAGTTCGGCGACGAAACTCGCCATCGCCTCGCCGTCCTCCCCGGCCCAAAGCCGCTCGGGTCCGCTCTCTCGATCGCTTGTGGCCAGGGTCTCGGCGAAACCGACATGGTGTTCGAGAACTTCCGAGAAGGACACCGCGGGTTCGGTGATCGCGCGCATAAGCGGTTCCGCCCCATCGGCGATTCCCTTGAGCCAGCGGATGAGATCCCCCCGCCGTGTTTGCCGCCGACGACGCCCGCGCGCGGGGCCGCCGCCGTCTCCCGAACCGGTCGCCGACGCCGCCAGCGCGTCCAGCAGTCCGCCGAAGCCCGGCGCCGGGCGCGGGCCGCGGAGCACCGTTCGCTCCAGCTCGCGCACCTTGGCCCTGAAGACGCCCGCGGCCAACCCGCCTGAGGCCATCGGGTGCTTCAACGCCTGAAGCAGCGAAAACGGCGCCGCGTCATTGGCCGCCATCGCCGCAAGCAGGCGCAGGAATGTACCGACGGGGGTCGCCGCCAGCGGCACGCCCGCCGAATCATCGACCTCGACGCCCCAGCGCTTGAGCTCGGCCGCGACGCGGCGGGCGAGATCGCGGTCGGGCGTCACCAGGGCGGCGGTCTCATCCGGTTCCTCGAGGACACTCCGCATCATCAAGGCGATGGCGCCCGCTTCCTCCTGGGGAGACGGGCAATCGAGACGGACGACGCCCTCGAGCGCATCGTCACCCGTCCTGAAGCGGTCTTCACCGCCGCCGCCGGGAGGACGCAGGGCCCGGTTGATCAGCGCCGCCCGCGCAGGGCCGGTCCGGGTGATGCCCGGCGCTTGCCAGTCGCCGACGGCGTCGCGGCCGACACCGATGTGATCGAGAAGGCGGGCGAGACCGTATTGGGGATGGCTTTGGGCGAGCGACCGCCAAGCCTCATCGGCCATGCCGGTGTCCAGGCCCGGCAGGATGACGCAGCCCTTCTCCAGGTTGGCGACGACTTTCAGGAGATCGGCGGTGGCCGGGATGGAGCCGGTGGAGCCGGCGGCGATCACCGGGCAGGCCGGCGGCGAACGGCGCCAAGCCTCGGCCTGGGCCTCGATCACCCGATTGCGGCGCTGGGCGCCATCGAGGCACCCTTCCCCGGCGAGGATCTTCGGCCAGTTTTCCGTCAGTATCGAAAGGAATTCGAGGGTCTCCTGCCAGTGGCGCGCCAACTCCTCGGGCACCAGGCCGGCGAGGCCCTCGAAACCGAGACGCTCGGTCTGGACCTGGTCAAGGAGCTTTGCCAACTCCGCCGCCAGCCGGGCCGCCTGATCGGCCGTCAGCGGTTCGTCCCAAGCCTTCGACCCTCGCGCCAGGATCAGCCGGCTCAACATCAACTGGCGGCGCAGGCCCGGGATCGCCGGGGGAAGCGTCGCGCCGGCGCCGGGCGGCGCCTCCATCGCGGCGCTGAGATCGATCTCCTCCTCATCGAGATCGCCGAGCGGCATCATCAGTGGCAACAACAAGGGCCGGCCCGCGCTCAGGCGCTGGAAGGCCTCGCTCAGGCTACGGCATGCGCGCCGCGTCGGCAGAAGGATGGTGACGCGCGCAAGCGCCAGGGGATCGGGAAGATCGGCGGCGGTGGCGACTCCCGCCGCCGCGTCCCCGCCGCCGCCGTCCGGCCGACCGGCCTCGGGCCTCGCCAACACCCCCGCCGCCAGGGCGTCGACGAAAGGCATGCCTGGTGGGATGGTATAGACCGTCGGCGCACTCTCGCCCCGGTCCGTTGTCGAAGATCCGTTCACCGGCGGCCCTCAAGGCCCATCATCGGCGGCCTTTTTCGCCTCCTCGGGGCCGGCGCCGAGATGGCTTTCCGCGAGCTCCAGACCCTCGGGCGTTCCGATATGATACCACTCTCCGTCATGGACGAGGCCGAACAGCCGCCCTTTGGCAAGCGCTGCATCGTAGAGGAGGTTGAGCGAGAACCGCCCGTCGGGCGCCGGATCGAACAGGCGGGGATGGAGAAGCTGGATGCCGGTGAAGACGAAGGGCGCCCCGGCGCCCTGCTGGCGCCGGTGGAGGGTCCCCAGGTGTTCTCCCTCGGGATCGATGAAAAAATCACCGGCGCCGTCATAACCGATGGCGGCCGCCGTCCCCTGCAGGAGCAAGAGCGCATCCATTTTCTTCTCGTCCCAGGCGCCGGCCAGACGCCTGGGCGCCGGGGCTTCGCCGTCACGCCAGATGACGTCGCCGTTGACGACAAAGAACGGCCCCGGTCCCAACTCATCCAGGGCCCGGAAGACGCTGCCGCCGGTCTCCAGCAATTCGGGCTCCGGCGCCAGGCGCACCTCGGGGCTCTCCCGATCCGCCAAGTGGGCCGCGATCATCTCGCCCTCGTGATGGGTGTTGACGACGCACTCCCTCACGCCCGATTGGGCCAAGTGATCGAGTACGCGATCGAGCATCGCCTTCCCGGCGACGGGAAGCAGGGGCTTGGGCAACCTCTCGGTCAGTGGACGCATGCGCAGCCCGAGACCCGCCGCCAGCACCATCGCCCTTTGCGGCACCGTCATGGGCGCGCCCCGGCTTCCGGGATGCGGCGGGCGTCGGCGGGGAAGTGTTCGGCGAACCAGTCATGCATCGGCGCCAGAACGGGGTGGGCGAGGTCGCCCTCGAGAAAGCGCCAGACCCGGGGGATGTGAACGAGATAAGCGGGTTTGCCGTCGCGCACGGCGAGGCGGGTGAAGATGCCGATGATCTTGGCGTTGCGCTGGGCGGCGAGAATGGCCGCGGAAGCGGCGAACGCGCCGCGATCGAGATCGGGGAAGGCGGCAAGATAACGGGCCATCATTTCGTCGGCGAGGCCGGGTTGAAAATCCCGGCGCGCGTCCTCGAGCAGCGAGATCAGATCGTAGCTTACCGGGCCGGAGACGGCGTCCTGGAAATCCAGCAACCCGCAGGCTTCTATTCCCTCGCGCCCCGCAAGCCCCATCAAATTGTCGACATGAAAGTCGCGCAGCACCAGGGTCTCGGGCACCGCCCGGGCAACGGGCAGCAATTGGCGCCAAAGGTCGAAATAACCGGACGCCGCCGCCTCGGGGAGTTCGGCCATGACCGCCGGCGCGTACCACTCGACCAGGAGACCGGCTTCTTCGAACAGGCGCCGATCGTCATAGGGCGGCAAGGACGGCGGTATCGCCCTTTCCCGCGGGATGCGGTGAAGCGCGATGAGGCAATCGACGGCGAGGGCCAAGAGGGCCCTTTCGTCGGCGCCGCCATCGAGCAGACGGGTATAGGTGTCGTCGCCGAAATCCTCGATCACCGCCAGCCCCGCGCCCGCATCGGCGGCGAAAACCCGCGGCGCGCTGAAACCGAGACCGCCGAGGTGTTCGGCGACGGTGATCCAGGAACGGACGTCCTCTTGCGGCGGCGGTCCGTCCATCAGCATCGCCCGCCGGGTCCCATCCGTCAGGCGTATGTAGCGGCGGAAAGAGGCATCGCCGGCGAGCGGCGTGCGCTTCGCCTCTGCCCACCCGTTGGCGTTCAGGAACCGGGCAATCTCGGCGTCACGCTCAGCCATGGAGGTCCAACCGCCCGAGCCTCGCGGCCCAACTCCCGTGGCCCGTCAGCCGCGCCTTTCGCGCCGCCCCCCCGTCCACCATCTCGAGGCGGATATCGAGCCGGTCCCGGGGACAGAGCGAGCCAAGACGCTCGGGCCATTCGATGAGCGAGATCGCCGTCGAGAACGCCTCATCGATGCCGAGTTCGATCGCGTCCTCAGGCCTGGCGATGCGAAAGAGATCGAAATGCCAGACCGGTACATCCCCGCATTGGTAGATCTGCACCAGGGTGAAGGTCGGACTGGGGACTTCCTCGTGCACACTTGCGCCCGCCGCCTCGTCGCGGGCATAGATGAAGGCGCGGGCGAACGTGGTCTTGCCGGCGCCGAGATCACCGGACAATCCAATCACGTCGCCCCGCCCTGCCACGCCCGCCACCACCCCGGCCAAGGCAGCCGTATCGCCGGGACCGGGAAGCGCGATCTCGATGACGGCGTGACTGGGCGACCGCGGCTGTGGGGATGCGGACATCTCTTTGTTTGTAACCGCCCCCGATGTTGCCTGCAACCGTCCAGAAGGGACGAAATTCGCCGCCCATGGGGCTGGCAAATCGGCCCCGCCGTCCGGCGGGGCGATGCGTCTGTGCCCCGCCGGTGGCACCGCCCGCGCATGATGCGATGCGGTCGTGAAATGGCGCCGGTGCCGGGCTTCCTCAAGCGTTGGAAGCGAGATCCGGCAGCGAGTCCACGCGCGCCTCGGCGGGAAGACGGCAGGTCACGGTCGCACCCTTTCCCCGTTTCGACCTCAACTTGACATCGCCGCCATGGAGTTCGACGAAGCTCTTGACCAGGGCGAGGCCGATGCCGATGCCCGTCGAGACGCCCTCGCTGCGCGCGCCGTGCTCGAACTTCTCGAATATCCTGGCCTGGTCTTCCTCATCGATGCCAACGCCGGTATCGGTGACTTCCAGGAACACGTCGCCATCCTTCCGCCAGGCCGAAAGGGTAATCGTTCCGTCCGCCGGCGTGTAGCGGATGGAATTGCTGAGCAGGTTGAAGAGCGCCTGTTTCAAGCGTCTCCCGTCGGCGGTCATCTCGCCGATATCGTCGGCGCAGTCGAGCTCGAGCGCGATCCCCTGGTTGGCGCTGCGCTGCTTGGCGAGGCCAAGTACGCTCGTCATCATGTCGTGGATGTCCACCGGCTGCAGATCGAGCGCGAGCCGTCCCGCCTCGATCATCGCCAGGTCCAGGATATCGTCGATCAGGCCCAGGAGCTGCCGCGAGGATTCGAGGATGCCTTGCGTGTATTCCACCTGGCGCGGCTGCAGCTTGCCGAAATATTCGTTGGTGAGGATCTCGGTGAAGCCGATGATGGAGGTCAGCGGCGTGCGCAACGCATAGGACACGCTGGCGATGAACTCCGATTTCAGCCGGTCGGCGGTCTCCAGGGCCTCGTTGCGTTCGCGCAAGGCGCGCTCGACCTCGATGGAGTCGGTAACGTCGAGATAACTGAACAGCACGGCGCCGTCGGGAAGGGGCACGCTGGCGTAATCGAGTATGGTGCCGTCGGTGCGTTCGAACCGCCCGGTCCTGGGCGAATGATCGGTTGCCCGCGAGATGACCTTTTCCTTGAACGCCTCCCAGTCATCACCCGATTTGAACAGGCCCTTGGCCGCCTCGACGAGTTCCGTGACCCTCGGTTCGGTCTTGAGCATCTCCGTCTCGAACCGCCACATACGCTGGTAAGCCGGGTTGTGCAGCTTCAGCCGGCCGTCCCCGCCGAACACGGCGACGGCCTCGAGAAGGTGGTTCAGGGATTCCTGCTGCACGGCGATCAGGGTGTTGTAGGAGCGCTCCAGCGTCATCCGGTCGGTGACGTCTTCATAGGTGTAAAGAAGCCCGCCCAAGGGGTGGGGGTTGACGACCATCCTCAGGACCCGCTCGTCGGGCAGGTGCAGAAGCTCCTCCAGCGGCTCGATCAGCGAGGTGAACAGGTCCGACTGGGCCCCTTTGTACGCCCTGAAGTCGGCCTGTTCGGGCAGCCGGCGGTGGATGCGAAGCTCCTCGAGGATCTCGCCCTGGGTCGGTTCGGTCCGCAACCATTCCTCGTCCAGACTCCATAGCTTGGCGTAAGTCGAATTGAAGAATTTCAGTGTCGTGTCGGCGCCGTAGATCACGATGGCGGTGCCGAGCTTCTCGAGGACCTCGCCGTGGGCGGCGACGTGCCGCGTCATCTTGTCCTCGGCCTGCTCCAGTTCGGTGCGGTCGAAGGCAAAGCCGGCGATCGAACCGGATTCGGCGATCGGCAACTCGGTGATTTCCAGTAACCGCCTTTGCCCATCGATCACCGTGTGGAAGCTTTGGGTCTCGGCGGCGCCCGTGACCTTGGCGCGCGCCGCAAGTTCCTTGCCCCAACCCGTCGGGCCGCCGGCGATCTCCCTTTTTTCCTCTATCGCGGCGGCCGGCGAGGCGGCGTCCACGGCGCGGGCGAAAGCGCCGTTGCAGTCCACGAGCTCGAGGTCCGGATCGCGCAACCAGATCGGCACGTCGACAAGGTCCAGCATCCGCCTGAATTCCTCGCCCTTGGCGATGAGCGAGGCGACCGAGCCGGAAAGAGCCCGTATCTCCCGGGCCCTCTCGCTGACATCGTGAAACCACACCATATCGGCGAGGGGCTCGCCCCCGGACCCGCCGGCGCGCTTGCCCGTGGTCTCGAAGGCGCGCTCGCCGTCAAGGCTTGCCAGCGTCAAACGGAACTCTTCGCCGCGGTTCCTCAACCGCCCGACCGCGTCCTCGAGCCGAGCCGCGTCATCGGTGGCAAGCCTGGCCATCACGTCCGGCAATCCCCCGATCTCGCCGACTTTCGCGCCCAACACCGCCGCCAGGGAAGGGCCGATGATCTCGGCGCCGCCGGCCACGCTCCAGGAACAGAACCCCGCCGGCGCGCCGGCGACCAGCGCCTCGGCCGTCTCGGCGCGGCGGGCGGCGTTTTCGGTCTCGGAAATAAGGATATCGAGGCGGCGGCGGTAATTGTACGCGGCAAGCACCGCGCCGATCAGGCCGGTAAGCAGCGCCCCGGCCGTGGCGCTGAATATGGCGACCTCGGTGCCCGTCGCGGCCTCGGCCGGCACCGGCCAAAGGGCGCAAAGCACGGCGGCGCCGAACACCCTCATCGACAGGCGAGAGGCAGGCAAATTCGTATTAGGCGTCACGCGACGAGTTTAGGCCCGAACGATTCCCGGAACAAGACCGGCCGAGGCCCCATGGCGCGTCCCGGCCGAGGCCCACCGGTCAGCGCCGGGTTTCATCGCACCACGGATTAGTAGCGGTAATGGTCCGACTTGAACGGCCCCTCGCGCGGCACGCCGATATAGTCCGCCTGCTCCTGGGAAAGCTCGGTGAGCGACGCCGCCACCTTCTTCAAATGCAGCCGCGCCACCTTTTCGTCGAGGTGCTTGGGCAGAATGTAGACCTTGTTCTCGTAATTGCCGGGGTTCTGCCACAACTCGATCTGCGCCATGACCTGGTTGGTGAAAGACGCGCTCATGACGAAGCTCGGATGGCCGGTGGCGCAGCCGAGATTGACCAGACGTCCCTTGGCGAGGATGATCAAGCGCTTGCCGTCGGGAAACACCACCTCGTCGACCTGGGGCTTGACTTCCTCCCACGTCAAGTTCTCGAGCGCCGAAATCTGTATCTCGCTGTCGAAGTGGCCGATATTGCAGACGATGGCGCGGTCCTTCATGGCGCGCATGTGATCGAGGGTAATGACGTCGATATTGCCCGTCGCGGTGACGAAAATGTCGCCCACCGGCGCGGCGTCCTCCATGGTGACGACTTGATAGCCTTCCATGGCCGCCTGAAGGGCGCAGATGGGGTCGATCTCGGTGACCATGACCCTGGCGCCCTGGCCGCTCAGCGACGCGGCACAACCCTTGCCGACCTCGCCGAAGCCGCAGACCACGGCGGCCTTGCCCGCCAGCATCACGTCGGTGGCCCGCTTGATACCGTCGATCAGGCTTTCCCTGCAGCCGTAGAGGTTGTCGAACTTCGACTTGGTGACCGAGTCG
>Ga0209980_10001117_pt1 | contig 14745 bp, 15 predicted proteins | sample CR02metaG_FD_183611 | JGI IMG/M metagenome (GOLD analysis project Ga0209980, IMG submission 183611) | Deep subsurface microbial communities from Mariana Trench to uncover new lineages of life (NeLLi) - CR02 metaG (SPAdes) (version 2) | ecosystem: Environmental > Aquatic > Marine > Ocean trench...
TATCATGATCAGCTTCCGACGGCTCAACCTGATCGCAATCATCGACCGAGAGACAAAGCGATTTCGATGGGAAAAGCGAGACGACACCTGGGGGCATCAGCATGACTGCCACCTCCTGCCAAACGGCAACATCCTCTTATTCGCCAACGGTTGTCATGGCACAGGCATTCCGTTTTCCAGGGTCATTGAGATGGACATGGATACGGGGAAAATCATCTGGGAATACCAGGGTTGGCCCCAACACACCTTTTACAGCCCTAACATAAGCGGAGCACAGCGCCTGCCCAACGGAAACACCCTCGTCTGCGAGGGACGGCCGGGTCGGGTCTTTGAAGTCACCCACAGCAAAGAGATCGTCTGGGAGTATGTGTGCCCGTTTTTCGAAAACTATGGACGAGAGGGTCCATCCAACGCCCTGTTTCGTTCCTATCGTTACACTGGCGATTCTCCCGAAATTGCGGGTAGGCTGTCTGCCCCGGTCGTCTGGTAGTGCCACGGAGTCATTCGTTATAGGAGGAACAGCTATCATGGAAATCCATTTCGTAGGCACCGGGACGCCTTTTCCGGACCCAAAGCGGGGGAGTTCGGCCATCCTTGTGGAGATAGGATCGGCGAGGATCTTGCTGGACTGCGGCCGCGGTTGTGTTCAGCGGATGGCTGAGATGGGAATACCTCCCCACACTATCACCCACTGTTTTTTAACCCACGGGCATTACGATCATGTGGCCGACTACGCCCTCCTGGTACTGACCTCATGGCGTTTCGGCAGGCACCATACGCTACAGGTCTACGGACCACCGGGAACCCGCGCCATGTCCGATGCCCTATTCAATGAAGCCTATAAGATAGACATTGCAGCCCGTAAGAGCCTTCATAGTAGTGACACCGAAGGGGATATTAACATCCAGGTCAAGGAGATCAGCCATGGCGATCAGATTGAAGCCGATGGCTGGCGCATTCGAGCCACGGAGGTCAAACACTGGCCTATACCTGTCTCGCTTGGTCTCCTGGTGGAGACGGACGGGCGACGGGTATTTTTTACAGGGGATACGGCCCCATGTGATGCCGTGCGGGAGGATGCCGCGGGCGTGGATCTACTCATCCACGAGGCAATGTATTTTCCAAAGGATTCAGGCCATTACAGAAGCCATAGCCATCCCACCCAGGCGGGAGAGGTGGCCCGTCAAACGGGGGTTAAGCACCTGATCTTAACGCACCTCCAACCGAAGAGCACCGAAGAGCAGCTCCTGAATGACGCAACCATCCATTTCTCGCACAAAATATCCATGGCAACGGATCAGATGCGGATTGAAGTGTAGTGAAGCGCTAGTTCCGACGGCTGAATGCTAAGTCTATTTGGTTTTAAACCCTGTCCGACATTCATTGACCTGAGGAATCGCCACCAGGGAGCAAACTTGGCGTTCCTGCCCCGTGATCAGTAACTCATCTTTAGTGTAATTACGGACCTATACTAACTTGTCAGGGATTATTGTGACGTCTAGCCCAGAATTGCACGTGGCCTGCTCATTTTTGTCGGAACAGGGTAAATACCTTAGAAAATTGTTCCCAAGGTGCGGGAGGAACGTGGGCCAGTTGGAGGTTCTCTTCCACATGGGCAATCTGCTTCATGCCCACCAGGGCAAGTGATGTCTTTGATGGTCTATCGAACGATGCCCAAAGGGCGCTTCAGTTCGCGCGCTCCGCTCCTAATCAGAATGAGTCTTTGAGTTGCCGAACTTGGGCAAACACCGAAACGGGATCCAAAGACAAGTCCGGGAAGCGGCTCTTTAGGTTTTGTTGAATCTCTTGGCTGTCCCAACGGAGAAAGGGATTGGTTGCCATCTCCTCCCCCATGGTAGAGGGGATAGTGGATAGACCCTTCGCCCTGAGGGAACGCGCCTTTGCTAACTTTTCGATCACCTTTGGGTTATTGCCTTCAACGGTCACGGTGAATTGAAGATTGTTCACTGTATACTCATGCCCGCAATGTACCAAAGTATCCGAGGGAAGCTTCTTCAACTTGACCAGAGAACTCTGCATCTGCTCGGCGGTCCCTTCAAAGAGGCGACCGCACCCGGCCACGAAAAGCGTATCGCCGCTAAAAACATTCCCTGGAAATACATAGGCGACATGACCCTTCGTATGACCGGGAATAAATAAGACTTCTGCCTTGAGCTCTCCTACCTTCACCTGATCTCCCTCTTCCAGAGGATGGGTAAGGCCGGGGATGCGGTCCTTATCCACGCGGCCACCGTAAACCTCCAGGGAATAACGTGCCAGAAGACCGCTATTACCGCCGGTATGATCCCTATGGTGATGGGTATTGAGAATCGCCACAAGGTTGACGCCTTCCTGCTGGACCTTCTCTATAACCGGATCACTTTCCGAAGGATCCACGATGGCGGCCTTGTTGGTCCTCTCACACACGATGAGATACGCATAGTTATCCCTAAGGCAAGGAACCTGTATGATTTTCATACTTCTGATTTATAACAGATAAAGAAAAAAGGCCAGCTTCCTTAGATATTTAAATTCTTACCGGTAGAATGTTCAACAGAACGACTTCAACAAAGTTTTTCGCGCCAAGACGCTAAGCCCGCAAAGAAAGATATATTCCTGTATTCTTCGAACTTGGCGTCCTTTGCGCCTTTGCGGCTCGCCCCGTGGAATAATGCTGTGAATGAAAAGATAACGCTTCTTTGGAAAGGATATCCCACGGGGCGAGCCCCGTGGGATATCGACTCAACCAGGATCGAGTTGTTCGCTCGAAGCGCTATTCCACAGGGCGAGTGATCTTTTTCGTAATTCTTACACGCAAAATTCAAGGGAAAATTTCAAATATGTTTGGTTAGGATTTTAAATTGAGGATTAACCATTCTCCGCGAACCGAAGGCTCGCTCCCCGAGGAAAAACACAGCTCGGTTGAGCGCCTATACGCTATTGGCCATCCACCATCAACTATTGACTATTAACGAATAACGATTAACCGTTAACGAGATACCATTGACGAACAACACCTCTTTCGCTTAGAGTTACCTCATGCTTAAAGTCGGCGTGGGTCAATCGACGACCCGTACCACTAGTCGTGCCATTGAAGAAGCCGCCGGTCAGGCCATGGCCCGGGCCGGCATCAACCAAGCCGATCTCACCCTGGTGTTCTTTACGGTTGATCATCTCGCCAATCGACAAGACCTCACCTCTACCTTGCGCCTAGTGACCAAGACGGACCAGGTTGTGGGATGCAGTGCAGCCGGTGTTCTCACCAGTCAGGGAGAAATTGAAGGGGAGGCAGGGGTCGCTGTCTTGGTTCTTTCGTCCGATAGCCTCTATGCCCGCCCCTTTCTATTCCAACCGCTGCGAGAGCGTGAGCGTGAGGTGGGAGGAGAGATCATCCAAGCCCTGCGCGCAGAGTCAGAGCAAAACCCCCATCTCGTCCTATTTTCGGATCCCTATAACGGCCGCGCGGACCAGGTGGTTCAGGAGATCGGAGAAAATTATGGTTTTGTCCCCGTTGTGGGAGCAGGTTCCTCGGAGGACGGAAGCCAGGGAAAGACCTTCCAGCTCTGCGGTGAACAAATAACCACAAACGCGTTGTCCGGTCTGCTGTTGACGGGATCCTTTGACAGCTCCATTGGAGTGAGCCAGGGTTGTCAGCCGGTCAGCAAACCCATGGTGATCACAAAGGCAGAGGGCAATTTAATTTTCGAGATCGATCACCGCCCTGCCTTCGAGGTCTTTACGCAAACCGTTAAAGGACCTCTGCGCGAAGACCTCCGCCGGGCCCTGGCCTTTGTATTTATCGGTCTGCCGGCGGACCCCCAGAAGAACTCCGTGGAACCCGGGTCCTATCTGGTCCGGAATATTATCGGGCTGGACTCACAGAAAGGAATATTGGCTGTAGGAGAAAACGTACACACGGGTGAAAACATGATTTTTACCCTACGCGAACCCCAGAGGGCAAGGGAAGACCTAGATCAGATGCTGCAGCGACAGGTGGCAAGCCTGGATGGAAAAAAACCGCAGCTGGGCCTCTACTTTAACTGTTGCGCGCGAGGAACTTCCCTCTACGGATTATCCGGGATCGATACCGCCTATATTCAAAAATCTTTAGGGGAATTTCCGTTGATCGGATTTTTCGGCAGCTTTGAGCTAGGACCGATGGGGATGAAGAACCACCTGCTGGCGTACACTGGAGTATTGGTACTGATCACCGAAAAGACAAACTGATAAAAAGACAGAGACAGGGAAAAGAAGACAGAGACAGCGCAAAGACAGAAAAGTCAAAGAAATTCTAAAAAGACAGAAACAGATGCAGAGTAAGGCACAGCGTTACTATAATTTATTAGACCACTACTTTAACCGCTGGTAACGGGACAATAAGAATTGGGGATGGAGAGGATGGTGGAAACAAAACAAACAGGGATTTGGGACCGAGATTCTTAACTTTCTCTGTCCCTGTCTCTATCTCTGTCCTTTTAGGCCCTTCCGATTCGTTTCCGCTTGTTCGCCATATAATCGACCACAATGTAGTTTCCGATCTGGTCAGCTGAGGTGTAAAAGACCCGACCGATGTTGAGCCTAGTCAGTTGGTCGACAAAACCTCGGCGGTAATAGTCTGTCCCGAGCATAAAGGTGTTGATCTTGATCCCGCTCTGGGTGCAGCGCCGGACCTCTTTTAGGGTCTCCCGAACAATGCGTTCGTGGAGAAGGGCGGAACCCCAGCCGCTGTGGATCCGACCTCCCTGATCCAAACAGGCCGCCGTCGGCTCACCATCCGTAATCAGGATGATCTGCCGGTTGGCCGCTTTCTGCGAACCCATCAGCTGGCGTGCAAAACGCAGCGCCTCCTTGATATCCGTCCCATGCTCCATAAAATAGGTGATGGCCACGATGGAAGGGAGATCCTGAGTCTTTATCACCTTCGCATTGGAGCGGAAAGCAACCAGGTGCAGGGTGTCTTGGGGAAATTTGGTTTCAATCAAGCGTTGCAGTGCGAGGGCAACCTTTTTCCCTGCATGCAGGGCGTCGTTCATGAGCATGGAATAGCTGACATCGATGAGAAGGACCGTCTCGGTATCCGTAGCGAATTCCTGGCGATGCACGGCAAAGTCCTCTGGACCGATGGCTACGGGAACTCCGTGGTTTCCCCTCTGCATCGCGTTCTTTACGGTCTCACTGATATTCACGTTGAGCGGGTCCCCGAAGTCGTATTTTTTGGTCTCTTCCAGCAGGGACCCTTGATTTCCCAGCTTGGCGGTGTTGTGTCCGCCCCAACGGTTCTTGTTGAGCACCTGAAAGATTTCTCTCAAGGCCTTATCGCCTATCTTCCTCATACCCTTTGGGGTCAGTTTCAGGCCCTCCCCGGATCGCATCAGGTAGCCCTCTTCGATCATCATCTGCTCTACGCCCTTGAGGTACTTTAAATGTTCGTAGGCCTCTTCTCCCAACAACTCGCGGATCTCCGCCAGGTCCAGGTTGGACAGGTCTCCCATGCCTCTCTGTCCCCACCGGAGAAACTGCTCGAGCCCCCTCATTTGACCCAGGATCTGCCCAGCTTCCCCCATCCCCATCTGCTGCGACCCGCGAAAGGGATACTGGTTCAAAAGCTGTTCGAGGTGCTCCATTTGGGCGAGGGATTCGCTGAGCTGGTTCAGTTGTTCTTGGCTCAAGGAGTCCAGGTTCTCCAAAAGACTATCCAAGTCCTCCGCAGCAGCGTCCAACATGTTGGGTAGATTTTCCAGGAACTTGTCGTCTTCCAATAGTTTGTTTAAGCGATCCAGCATCTCACCGAGTCCCGGGTAGCCCGGTCCCATGGGACTCTGTTGACCCTGCATGCCGCGTTTGGAAATCTGATCTCGTAGCCGATCTCTGAGTTCTTGATAGCGCTCTTGGGCCTGCTGCATCTTACGGGCCATCTCCTGCATGTCCTGGGAGTAGCGGCCGGAGAGGCGCTCCATAAAATTTCTCATCTTCTCGTGATAGGCCTCGAGTTTTTCCGCCAGGTTGTTGAGCTTCTCACTTAAGGCCTGTTGCTCTTCCGGAGAGAGCTTAAAGGAATCGGGAGAATACTTTTGTAGGATCTCTTTTTTCTTCTCCTCCGCCTCCCTCAGAAAGTCCCTGATCCCCTTGACCGAGCGCTCGCGATCATCGGAGGTAAAGCCGCGACGCATTAAATCCCTTAGGGCCTTGCGCACTCCGCCATCATCTAAAAAACGATCTGAAAGGTGTTTGATGAGATCCTGCGGGGTCGGGAAAAGGACCACCTGCGTTCCATCCCAATTGGTATACCGATGGACCCTCATGGTAGAAATCAATATAGCCCAGATGACTCTGGCCACGCAAGCCTATTTTGGATTTTCGTGGCCCCAGCATGGGGTAGCCGGCTCGAGGGGGTCTCTTCTCCCCACGGGCCATCCATGCCATAGCTCAACCTATTCATTAAAATTAAATCGGACGATATCCCCATCCTGGACGATATACTCTTTCTCTTCCGACCTGAACTTTCCTGCCTCCTTACACTTGGCCTCACTGCCATCTTTTACGAGGTCGTTATATTGAATCACCTCAATCCCAATGAAATCGGGCTCCTTATCGGCATGGACCTCCGCTACAGCCTGGAGAGCTGGGGTCCCTCTTTTAATACTCCAAGCCCGGACCTCCTCCTCGTTATGAGTCAGAAAGCTGATCAGCTCCATTAGCGTATAGTAGGAATGGACAAATCGTTCCTTGGCAGGTTCGTTTAAGCCTAGGTCCTTGAGACATTTCAGATGTTCTTTCTCTTCCAGCCCCACCAACTCCATCTCCACCTTACCGGAGAGGGGAACTGCCAAGAGACCTTCTTTTTTTAGCTGCCGTGTCATTGCTTTTGGTAAGGGCTTCGCGGTATCCTCTTCTCGTAGATTGAGTATAAGTAACAGAGGCTTTTGACTGAGAAAACCAAAACCTGCGAGTTCTCTAATCTCCTCCTCACTAAGCGAGAGGCGGCGTAAGGGCTTTTCTCCTTCTAGTTGAGCCTTGCAGCGCCCCAAAAGATCCATTTCCCGTTCTAGGCCCTCCTCCTTCTTTAACTCTATGAGACGGTTTTCAATAACCACCAGATCCGTGAGCTTTAGCTCTGATTCGAAGTCCTGAATGGCCGTTGATGGAGATTGCGGAGCTTGGTCGAGGGGACCGGAAAAACACTTTACGACATGGGCCAGCGCATCGACCTCTCTCAACTGCTGAAATGTCTTGGGATTTAGGGCCCTCTCACCCATTCCGGGGGCAAAATCAACGAGGGTGATTTCTGCGTGCGTTGTCTTTTCGAGCTTGAGAATACCGCCCAGCTTTTCCACCCGGGGGTCGGCAACCTTGATCACCCCCAGTTGAGGTTTACTGCTCTTCTTCCGGCGGCCGGCGCCGAGACCCGTGAGGGCGTTAAAGACTGTGGATTTTCCTGCTCCCCTGAAGCCGACGATACCGACTCTCATGCCAACCTCTATGTGTTAACCCCGATCCGACATTAATCGGCCAAATAAATCGTCACCAGCGAGCATCAGATAGCACTCCCGAACTGTTTTTGCCATAAACCGGTTCGACGCACTCACGGCCCCTCGATCTTCCTCGGGGTACTTCGAAGTGGGGTGAGCTTGTCGAACCCTGAGGTCCTCGAAGGGTCGATAACTCGCCTTTAGTGAAATTACGAACCTGCGACCAAAATGTCAGCGACTGTTGAAACGCCTGGCCCAGGAACGCACATGGCTGCTCATTTTTATCGAATCGGGGTTTACGTTATTATACGACTTACAGGAGAGAATGACACGTCTCTACCTAGCAACAAGGAAACTTTTGGGATATAAAACGTTTAAGTCGACTCCAATAGGATAAGGAGGAATTATGAAGGTTACTGTGGATCAAGGTATTTGTGACGGACACGGCAAGTGCGTGGAGGTCTCTCCCAAAGTCTTTAAGATGAACGAGAGGTTCGTCTCTGAGGTCATCGATCCCAAGGGGGATACAGAGGAGAAGATCGTGTTTGCCGCCAAGCTCTGCCCAGTCAAGGCCATCTTTCTAGAGGAAGATGGAACAGGAAAGAGAATTTTTCCCTAACCCTGGAGTACCAGATGACCTCAGCCCGGTACGTGATCATCGGCGCTGGATTTGCTGGGGCAGCTACCGCCTATCACCTTGCCCGTAGCGGTGCAGGCAAAATCATGGTGGTAGAACAGGAACGGGTGGCTGGTGTCCATGCCTCCGGACGCAATGCCTCCATGATTCGGCAGATTATCTCCGAGCCTTCCACGGCGGCTCTGGCCTACGAAGGTGCGGCCTTTATACGTAGCATTCCCGCCGACTGGCCGGTGCCTGTCATGTTTGAGCAAAAAGGATCTCTCCTTCTTGGTAAAGGTGAGGCTTGGCAAAACCTGATCCGAGATACTGATAGGGCCAGGGAGAGAGGCATCGAAGTGGAATTGTGGTCACGACAAAAGGCTGAGGAATATGTTTCGGTCGTAAAAGGAACAGACCTGGAAGGAGCGGTCTGGTGCCCTACGGACGGAGTGGTTGATATCCATGCCCTCCTCACTGGCTATATCAAGGCGGCTGTGTCTATGGGGACCGAATTTCGTTATGGCAGCCCGGTCCGTGAGATCAACGTTAAGGATGAAAGAGTGACAGGTATTGTGCTGGGAGACGAACGGATCGATACCGAAAACGTGATTAACGCCGCCGGGGCATGGGCGGGCGTGATCGGACAAATGGCAGGGGCAGCTAAAGTCCCCTTGCGTCCCCTGCGCCGACATCTATTCGTGACCCCTCCCCTTTCTTGGGTTGACCCCCGCTGGCCTTTTGTTTGGGACGTCTCCCATGACTTCTACTTTCGACCTGACTCAGGCGGACTGCTCCTTTGCCCATGCGATCAGGATGAGATGGAACCGGGCATTCCCCCCACAGATGAATCCAAAATGGAGTTATTGGCTGACAAGGTCAGGCAGCATTACCCGGCGATTTCCGATGTGCCCATCAAGACATTCTGGGCAGGGCTGAGAACCTTTTCGCAGGACGGACGGTTCGTGGTCGGATGGGATCACAAGTGCAAAGGTTTCTTCTGGCTAGCTGGCCTTGGCGGCCATGGTGTCACAACGAGTTCGGCCGTTGGTGCCCTTGCGGCGAGGCTCATCCTCAATAGAGATGGAGAGAGAGCAGACGACCTCGCCCCTGAAAGGTTCGAGGCAAAGTAAGGTCATCCCATAGACCCGATGGGTCTTTTCCTTATGACTCGAATATCACGCTCGCATAACTACAAACGGAGCCGGAGCTATCCATCTCCCCGTGGTTGTGAGCTAAAACTGTCCCCTTTTGCACCCCGATTGCCTCAAGGAGGATATAGATGGGAGACAAGCCGCAGATCCGCCGCCGGTCGTCTTCTTGCGCAATATAATTAAGAAATCCCTCGCCATCGACCTTCTCCGCATGGGCCAGCATCTCGAGGTCGGCCTGTTTGACACGTTCCAGCCTTTCTCCTTCAAACCCCGCCCTGTCTCCGTAACGGGGTCCCACATGGGCCAGGTCAGCACTGGCAATCAAACAGACACGGCGCCTATCCTGGCCAATGGCAAGTTTGAGGGCCTCCGCAAACTGTTGGATCATCTCCGCTGTTTTGCCCTGCTTCACCATCCAATGGGTAAAGGAGCAGAGGATCGGAATCAGTGAAATATTGTTTCCAAAGAGCATCTGCAGGAACAAGATTTGAAATTCAATCGTATGCTCTGTGCGGTGAGCGAATTCATCCGTAAAGAGGTCGTGGGGATAGAGCGAAGTGAGGCGCTCCACAAACTCCGAATCCACCTGGAGTTGTCCCAGTGGAGTACTAAAGGGCTTTCGGGTAAGGGAAAAAAGATTCTCAAGGCCGTTGTGCCCCGTGCCTAGAACCACAACGATATCTGGCCTTTGAGTTTCAGCCAGCTCTTTGTACGCCCAGGCATAGGTATGCCCTCCGATCCTGAGATCGATGTGGGGAACAATCATCCCATGGATATCTCGTTTGCCAACTACACCATTGGGATAACCCGGTCCTTTAGGCTCAGCAAAAAAGGTAGCTAGGGACTCTTGAAGACCAACTGAGTCCTTGGAATAGCCGTTCCCGGCATGAAACGCCTCACGCACCTCTGCCCGCTGAAACGATTCCACGAGGCCGGTGAAGTGGGATTGGAAGGTTTCGTTGATCAGAAAGTAGGACTGATCCAGCATTTGTACGACCTGAGCAAGATGCTCCCGGGGAAATTCCTGATTCACTTTTCGTTTAAACCCTGCGCAGGCTTCTTCAAGGGTATGGGTCCCATCTAAAAACTGAAGCATGAAGGCAACTTCAAGGGGAATACAGAGGACATGCGGGCTGATTTGCTGGGGATCCCTGAGCCCGAACACTGGCCTTCCATCCTTTTTTGGCAGAGGAAACACATCGAGATATCTTAGACGCGGACGAAGATCGTTGTCTCCCATGCCCCTCTCCCTACTCCAGCCTTACGTTTTTCTTATAGTCATAGTTGGTGGAGACATCGCTCTCGAAGGTCGAATAGACCCTGTCTCCATCCAATTGTCCTTTTAGGGTCTTGCCCAGGAACTCGAGGAGTAAACGCCAGGCATCTTGGGCGGCCTCCTTGCGGTACCTCCCTGGCATGGTGTCATTCAGCCAGCCATGGGGGGCATCACGGTAAAGGCGGATGTGATAGGTTTTTCCGTACTGTTCGAGAAGGCCACGAAAGCGCAGAACATCGTCCACTGATATAAGATGATCCGCCTCACCGAAAATTCCCAACAGCGGACAGGTGAGCCGCTCAACAAGACTGCTAATGGATTGGGGTCCGAGATCGTTGGTCTCCCACTCCCTGGTTCCTACGGCTCCATAAATAACAACGCAAGTTGAGACGTCCCTTCGATGGGCCGCGCACAATAACGAGGAGCGACCCGTCTGGCAAACCCCCACCACCCCAATTCTCGAAGCGTCAACAGCCTGAAGACCTTTTAGATAATCGATCGATTCGCTTAAATCATTGACGACTTCATCATCGCGCAGCTCCACCCTCGCCTCACCTCTCTCCAAGGCCTTCCGATCACCGGTAAAACGGGACAAGAGATCGGGTGCGAGCCCCACGTAGCCCGCCTGAGCCAGCTTGAAGGTCAGATCCTTGGTATGTTGCTGGACACCGTACCGCTCGTGGAGAAAAATGACTGCCGGCCTTTTTCCCTTGACCTTAGGTAGGGAACGAAAGGCAGAAATCCTGGACCCGATGCGGACCATGGAGGACCGAACCTTTGCTGAATTCCATCCTGCCATACAAAGCGGAAGAGTAATGGATAACAGCGGTGGGGTCAAACAAAAGTCTCAAGGCGTTGTACAAAAAAAGGTGTAATGATAGCTTGCGCCCATATCCAATACAAAAAACCAGATGCTCATCGGCTCGGGGCATGAGCCTGAAAGCCGCAAGCATCTGAATGGAAAACTTCACTCATCCACTGGCATAATGCGTGCGGCAGGCTTCGACGGTTAGCTCAGCCGAGCCGAAGATTCTCTCCCCGAGGACAACCAGGGCAATAAATGATTTGCCTTGATCAGGGGTAGGGGTTGCAGTTTACGATCTCAACCTGCATGATGAAAACTCAAAATGGCACCAGGTAATGACATCTCGCAGTTCGTCGCTGCCGCCGAGGAGGCGGCTCAGGCCGCAGGGTCCCTCATCCGTGACAGTTGGCAACAGGTCAAGCAGATCCAGTACAAGTCCTCCATCGATCTCGTCACGACCATTGATCACCAGTCCGAAGAGCGCATTGTGAGTATCTTGCACAAGCGTTTTCCCGCCCACTCCATCCTCGCGGAAGAAGAAACGAACATTGTCGGACAAAAAGGTGAGCACCGTTGGATCATTGACCCTGTGGATGGGACCACCAACTTTGCTCACGCCTATCCTCATTTCTGCGTTTCCATCGCTCTGGAATACGCTGGAGAGATCATCCTCGGCCTGGTCTATGACCCCATCAAGGAAGAAAAATTTAGTGCCGTTAGAGGCCAGGGGGCCTTTCTAAACGGGGGGCAGATTCACACTACGAAGGAGGCAGAATTAGGAAAAGCGCTCCTGGCCACAGGGTTCCCCTATGACCGAAGGCAAAAGGTTGATTTCTATATCTCCTTCTTTAAGGATTTCATGCTTTCCTGTCAGTGCATTCGGCGTAACGGGTCAGCAGCCCTTGACCTCTGTTACGTCGCTTGCGGGCGCATGGACGGCTTCTGGGAATTCGGCCTCAATCCATGGGATACCGCTGCGGGTAGTCTCATGGTGCAAGAGGCCGGCGGAACCATGATTGATTTTTCGGGAAATGCCTTCTCCATATGGAAAAAGGAAGCCCTCGCCTCCAATGGTCGGATCCACGATTCGATGCTCCGCATCATGCAAAAAACCAGGCAAGTTGACTCACCCACAGTGGGCTGATAAAAAAACCTCAGGCGCCCGTAGTGAAAAGGATATCACGAGGGTCTCCGGAACCCTAAGTCCGAGTTCGACTCTCGGCGGGCGCAAATACCTTATATTAAAGGGAAATCTATCAAATTTTCATAACCCCAAAAATGGTCCGGTGACCATTTTGGTGACCAAAAAATTCATCTTCACGCCAAAGTTAAAGTTATCCATTAGCTTGTTTTTTTACCTCGCAACTATTTGCTTAGCGCAATTGCTGTTAATTTCGCTTGCCCCCTCCTGCCACTTTGGGATATCCGATATTATCGGTCGGAAAATCTCCAATGGCTCAGCAACGTATAGATATTAGTCTTCACACGTTCCGTTCTCCCAAGTTCGAGAGGGTAGTTGAAGAGGCTATTAATTTCTTCAATCACACCCCGTTTCATCCTCTCCCGCCAGCAGACAGATTCTCCAGTGGCGGCGTCTATGCGCTATATTATACCGGTGTTTTTAAGCTTTACGATCAGATGGCTACGTCGAATCGTCGACAACGAGGTGCACAACCAATTTACGTTGGGTAGGCTGTCCCGCCAGGGTGGAGAACTGCTAGAGTGTCAAAAGCAGAGGCGCGGACTTTATATCTCCGATTACGGGAACACGCTCGCAGCATTACCCAGGCAAATAATCTTGATGCCTCGAGCTTCTATGCAAGATTTATGATCTTGGAGGGACGTGAGATTGATTTGGTTGTTCCGGTAGAAGCCGAATTGATTCCGCGCTACACAACGATTTTCACAACACCCCTTCTGATTTAAATTTTGGATGTTCTGGAGGTGGCATTTTCGCGGAGTAGGATTGCATTGAAGCGTCGCTCCTCACCACTTCGACGGGATCTGCAAGCATAAATTGTTTGCTGATTTTTTCTCCTCTGTTCCCTTACTCCAAATTTAGCCATGCCACCCTTAAAGGTAGCCCTCCTTAACCTCAATGGAATCCGGGATGAAGTCGACTCCGCAGTGTTTTTCAACCATCTTCAAAACCTCTTCCATCGACGGCTTTTCGTCACGCTCCACATAAAACACTGAAATTAAAAATCGGCGCTTGGGATCATTCTGTCGAGGCTGTTTCTTATAGCTTATGACGAACCTCATTTTTTTATCGTAGCATCAATCCGCCCGCGAATCTGCTCTGACGCAGGAATCTTTAGCTTGTTCTCAGGATGAAATTAAAGCGCCGTTTAATTGCATCTGGGGTGGCGATGAATCCTAAGTAAAGCCGAGGTAGGGCCACCCTTGGCACTCGGCCCTTGACCTGCCGTCTGTGGAGGCAGCGGTCAGCCATCAGAACGACAGGCGCGCGCGCAGTCCAAAGACCCCAATCACGTTTTCGCCGGGGTCGAGCGCTGGATTGATGAGCAGCTGGACGTCCGGAGTTCTACGGAATAGGCTCATGAGCGTATCCTGGAGGGAATTTCTGCCAGTGATAGCCTTTTCGTGCCAACTGATAACCATAATCGAATAGTTTCTGCATGTAATTCGTATCGAATTGTTCCTTATGTTTAACTTTGAAGTCCGGCCGAATAAAAGCGAGATTAAAGTCGAAGTCGTCCCTCTTACTGAGTAGGTATATCTGATAGAGATCACCTATACCTTGAGTGTTAATGAGAGAGCTAATGGCACGCCCGGCGATGCTTACCGTACGACGTTCCACAGAGGCCCAATTAACGTCCAGGCGTGCGTTTCGGATGATATACAATGTTTTTTTCTGACGAGCCTTTCTGATTTCCTCATCGCCCCGATACGAGGGTGGATACACGAACACTTGTGCCATTGCCCCTCCGTCCACGTGCATTTCCTGAAAGCGTTGACCTCCGGCCTCAACATCTATCATCACCGGTGGAAACGCGCCGGGAATTGCAGCCGACGCCACAAGAATGCTTCGGAAGAGATCCAGCGCCTTCGGATGACCGCTCTCAGCGATACCCCCCATGTTCCACATGACCGGCCGGAGCGCGTCGAGGTTGGTGGTCGCAATGAGAAGCAAGCGGCCGTTTTGATATTCCTTGGCGATCGCCCGGAGCATCTCAGCGTCTATGCGTCTTTCGACAAGTCTCCACAAGGGCTGGGTGTCGGCCATGGCGTCATCGAAGAGGGCTGCGAGCACGCCTCTCTTCTTAAATACATCCTTGGCAGAAATATTCGTGAAAACGCTCTTCAACCCTTTATCGTAGGTGGGCCCGAGGAAGGCAAACGGAGCAATCAAAGCCCCTGTGCTAACCCCCGTAACCAGCTTGAAGGTAGGACGGTTGCCCGTT
>Ga0209980_10001118_pt1 | contig 14736 bp, 9 predicted proteins | sample CR02metaG_FD_183611 | JGI IMG/M metagenome (GOLD analysis project Ga0209980, IMG submission 183611) | Deep subsurface microbial communities from Mariana Trench to uncover new lineages of life (NeLLi) - CR02 metaG (SPAdes) (version 2) | ecosystem: Environmental > Aquatic > Marine > Ocean trench >...
GTACGACGAGGGTAGCAGGAAAATGATCCTGGATGCTATCGAAAACGGTACGCCGGAGATGCTGTGCCGATTGGATGCGTCCCTCGGCGAATGGTTCGCGGCAGCGGCTCGGGATGTGTGTGACGCGGGGGGTGTCGAGACCGGGGATCTCGCCGCCATCGGCTCGCATGGGCAGACCGTGTGGCACATTCCGCCGACCGATACTGAACCGGGGGCCACGCTCCAACTCGGCGATGCGGCCACCCTCGCGGAGCGTACGGGCGCGGCGGTCATAAGCGATTTCAGGAGCCGGGATGTCGCGGCCGGTGGGCATGGCGCCCCGCTCGTTCCCTGGCTCGATCAACTCCTGTTCTCCGCGGTGGATCTGCGGCGTGCGATCCAGAACCTGGGGGGGATGGCCAATGTTACCTGGTTGCCGCCTGCTGGTTCTCAGGAGCCCGTGATCGCATTCGATACGGGGCCGGGCGTGGCGTTGATCGACGGGGCCGTGCGGCGCGCCACCGACGGCGCCTCGCCGTACGATCAGGATGGGGGAATGGCGCTCCGGGGGCAGGTGGACGAGGCGCTTCTCGCTGGGCTTCTCGACGATAGCTACTTCCGCGCACCACCACCCAAGTCGACGGGCCGGGAACATTTCGGGAGGGTACTTCTGGATCGGGTGGCGACCGGCTTGGAGCCCGGACAGGACGAGGATGCGTGGTGTGATCTCGTGGCCACGCTCACGGCGTTCACCGCCCACTCCATCGCGGCGGCCTATCGCACTTGGGTGCTCCCCAGGGGTCTCGATGAGGTTTTCCTGGTCGGGGGCGGTGCGAATAATCCCGCTCTGGTCCGGGCCATCGAACAGGAGCTGGACACGGTTCCGGTAAAGGACGGCGTGGAGCTCGGCGTCGATCCGGACGCGCGCGAGGCGCTGGCCTTCGCGTTTCTGGCGTGGGCGCATCTCCACGGAATCGCCGGCAACATCCCGTCGGTCACCGGTGCCGAGGACCTCCGGGTTCTGGGGTCCATGACACCCGCCGGCGCTATGGCATCGGGGTTGAAGACTTGACCGCCGGGGGGCCCAGATGAAACCCCGGCTGATCCCTCCGGCGATAATTCTCGCGGTTGTGGCTCTGGTCCACCTGGCCATCGCCCTCCCGGCTCTGAGCCCCGCGCCCCACAACGGGGGCGACAACGCCGGCTACCTGTCTCTGGCCCATTCGCTGGCTTCCGGGTCGGGATACGTGGAGGCGTGGGATCCTGCCATGGCGCCGCACACGAAGTACCCGCCCCTCTACCCCGGGCTGCTCGCTGGTGCCATGGGGCTCGGAGCGGAGGCTTGGCTCACCTTCAAGATTCTGTCGCTTCTGCTGGTGACGGTTACGGTAACCCTCTGTTTTGCATGGGTGCGTGACCGACACGGAGTGTTCTTCGCCTCCGGCGTTGCGCTGGTGCTCGCGTTCTCGCCGGCGTTGCTTTGGTCCACCAATTGGATCCTCTCGGATCCGCTCTTTCTGGCGCTGACTCTCGCATGTCTCTGGAGTTTTCACAGAACGGATCACACCGACTCACCACTGCGATGGATTCTGGCCGGGTGCGCTTTTGCAATCCTTTCCACCTTCACGCGGACTGCTGGGTTGCCCCTGGTGCTTGCGGTCGGGGCGGCGTTCGGCCTCGCCCGTCGATGGAGGGCGCTCGCGGGTTTCACGGCGGTATTCGTGGTACCGAACCTGCTCTGGTGGCTTCGGTCGCGGGCTGGGGGCGGGGCGCAATACGTATCCGAATTCTGGATGATCGACCCGTACCAACCCGATCTGGGCCAAGTGGGTATCGGAGACCTCTTGGATCGAGTGTTCGAAAACCTTCAGGGTTATGTCCTCGTGCATATCCCGGCTGGGTTGTCTCCCTGGTCGGGCGGCGCGCTCACGACGCTCGGGCTGGTGCTGATGGCCGCTGCGGTGGCCGGGTGGGTTGCTCGGATCCGGGTGCGCCGGACCGTCGCCGAACTGTTCACGCCTCTGTACTTCGGGCTGATTCTGCTCTGGCCGGCCGTCTGGTCCGGCGACCGGTTCGCGCTACCGCTCTATCCGCTCGTGCTCTTCTATGCCGGTGAAGCCCTGGTCCGCGGAGCGAGGCGGTTAGACCGACGTTTGCCACTGGCGGCGGTAGTGGTGGCGCTCGCCGCGTTGCTGGTGCCTTCCGTACAGGGTTGGCGACAAGCGGTGAGCCGGGCCACGGCCTGCCGGGAGATGGTGCGCGTGGCCGGCCCCTTCGCCTGCTACGGTGAAGGCTTCCAGCAGTTCGTTTCTGCCGCGCGTTGGGTCGGTGAGAACGTTCCCGACGGGTCGGCGGTATTCAGCCGAAAACCCCGTATCTTCTATACGCTCTCGGGCGTACGAAGCCGCACCTATCCGCTGAGTCCCGACCCCGAGCGCTTCTTCCGCGAGGCCCGTGAGGTGGGGGTCTCCTACGTCGTGCTCGATCGGATAGATCGCCTGGGCGGGGCGTATGTCGGGGCAGTGGTCCGGGATCGTCCATGGGCGTTCTGCGGCCTTGCGGGTGTGGGTGAGGGAGAGGTCCGGACCCAGATTCTCGGAATCGTCGAGGGTGCGGTGGATCCGGGTGGTGGGGCCGGCGGTGGGTCAACCGTCGCACTGGCCGCTTGCCCGCCACGTATGGTACGCACGGAGCCCAGGCCCCTACCCGCCTACTCGGCGGCGCGCCTGCCTCTTCTCGCGCTTCCCTCACCGTAGAGTAGCCCGAGCGTGACCCCGAACGCGATATGGTGGGCCATGGACACGGACTCCGATCCGTCCTCTGAATCACCTGTACCCAAAAGCGCGGCCAAAATCGGCAGAGTGCGATGAGGGCTGGAAGCACCGAGAATGCCGTCGAGGCCACCGAATGGCGAGGTCACATACTCCATGATGCCGAAGGTGGCCCCACGAAGGAGTGGCGATCCCGGAAGCCGGGGTTCGAGAACGGCTCCGTAGAGCATGCCACGGGCCGCTCCCGTGAGGATCTCAGCGGTCGGGTCGTAGGGGCTCTGTCCGACTCCCGGCTTCCCGTTCGTTCCATTCCGAAACAGGCTGAGCGCCAGGGCTGCGCCGGCTCCCGCCAGGGCTGCGCGCGTCAGACGCAACCCTCCGGGTCGCCGCCCGGCCACGAGGGAGAACAGCCGATCGCCGAGAATGCCGGTGCCGCTCGCGATGAGTTGATCCACGGCCGACGAAACGGGCCTGAGCTCGGCGGACCTGTCTTTTACGTTAGAACGAGCGCGCTTGGCGACCCGGCCTTTCCCGCCGGACCGGGTCTTCCCGCCGGACCGGGCTTTCCCGCCCGTTTGGGCTTTTCCGGCGGATTGGACCGCCTGGGCTCCACGGCGGGCCGACTCGAGCGCATAACCCAGATGGTACCAGATGCTTTTCGACGGTTCGGGCATGCCCTCGATCACTCGGAAACTCTGATGGATGGTCCAACGCTTCGAAGGGTGAGGATGACCAGCCCATTTGACAAGAGGCCCAGGCCTCCCGGTCAGCGAGGGAAGATGCGCCGACGCATTCTGAGCCTGTTGTGTTGGTTGGCCACCGGTGTTGCGGGGGCTTTGCGGCCGGTGACGGCCCAGGTGCCACCCGACGAGTCCTGGCGAAGCTTCGAAACCTCTCACTTCCGGGTCACCTTTCCGGAGGACATGGAGCCCTTTGCGCGGAGAGCGGCGGCCCGGGCCGAGCGGGCGTTCGAGGCGCTCAGCGAGGCCTTCCTCGATCCTCCGGATGGGCCCATCCAGCTCCTACTGACGGACCACACCGACACGAGTAACGGGTTTGCCACCGCGGTTCCGTTCAACCGGATCATCGTGTTCACCCGTCCACCGATGGAGGGAGGCCCGCTTTCCCACTTCGACGACTGGATGGAGCTTGTCATCACCCATGAGCTCGTTCACGTCTTTCAGTTGGATCACACGGGCCCGCTCGGATCTCTGCTCAGAAGTGTGTTCGGCCGCTGGGAGGCCGGGTGGCCGGGCTTTCCCAGTTTTGATATTCCGCTCTGGACGACCGAAGGCTTGGCGACCTATTACGAGTCTTCGCTCACCAGGGCGGGCCGTCTGCGGGGGACCTACGTCGACATGGTTCTTCGTACCGCGGTGTTGGAGGATGGTCTCGAGAGATTGGATCAGGTCACGGGACCCTCGCCGAATTGGCCGGCGGGAAGCCGGGTTTACGTATACGGGGCAGCGTTTTTCGACCACCTGAGCCAGACGTACGGGGAGGATCGCCTCGGCGCGTTCGCCGATGCGATCGCACGCCAATGGTTTCCGTATCGAGTGAATTCGGGTGCGAAGCACGCTTTCGGTGTCAGCTTTTCGAAGGTGTGGGAGGTATGGGAGACGGAGTTGAAAGCCCGGTTCGAGGCCTTGGCCGATTCATTGGCCGCTGCCGCTCCGCTTACCCTAGGCGAGCCTCTCGCCACGGAGGGGCGGCGGGCATTCTTTCCGTCCGTCTCGCCCGACGGGACTCGGTTGGCGTTCGGACGTTCGGACGGACGGACGGACATCCAGATGCGCGTGAGTGAGCCGGACGGTTCGAACGACCGCAAGCTCTTTCGCTTGAGTAACTTGTCTGACTTCGCATGGCTCCGAGATGGTTCCCTCGTGGTGTCCGAGCTGGAGTTCACCGATCCGTTTCGGATCCGATCCGATCTGTTCCGAATCGACCCCGCGGGCCGAAAACGCAGGATCACTCAGGGTGCTCGCTTGGATTATCCCACCCCCTCGCCCGACGGTCGGACGGTGGTGGCCGTTCAATCCAGGGGTGGGACGAACCGCTTGGTCCGGGTGGACCTCGAGACCGGCGATATCCTGGGCCTCACCCCGTTTCTCGACGATGTGTATTGGGCCTACCCTGCGTGGTCCCCGGACGGCCGCTGGATCGCCGCGTCGCGGTGGAGCCGGGGGGCCTTCTACGATGTGGTGGTATTGAACACCGAAGGGGCCGTCGTCAGTCGGATCACGAACGACCGGGCGATAGATCAAGCTCCGACCTGGTCTCCGGATGGCCGCTGGCTTCTGTGGTCGTCGGACCGGAGCGGGATCCCCAACCTATACGCCACCGAAATCGATCCTGAACTCGGGATGCCGGGGTCGTTGAGACAGGTGACGAACGTCCTCGGCGGCACGGCCTACCCTTCGGTCGGCCCCGATGGCGAATGGATCTATTTCTCCAGTTATCACAAGATGGGCTGGACCATCGAACGGGTGCCGTTCGATCCCCGGACGTGGTTCGATCCGTTCTCCATGAAGCCCGAATTTGATCTGGGAGGGAGGCCGGAGGACGAGCCGGTAAGCCTCAGCGCCCAGGTCACCGGAGAAGCGGGGCCATACAGTGCTCTCTCCACGCTTCGTCCCTATTTCTGGGAACCCTCCTATTCATCGGGCCTGATGCGGCCTGACCAAGTCGGCGGGCAAAGCAACACGAAGGTTTTGGGTCCGGCGCTCGGAGTGCAAACCAGCGGGGGCGATCTGGTCGGACGGCACCGGTACGGCGTCGTCGCCCGTTTCCGTACCAGCGGGCGGACCGATGCGGCAGCGGCCTATGCTTATTCGGGCCTCGGCAACCCGCTCTTGGGTCTGTCCGCCTCCCAGAGTCACACGGTCGACGGGCCCTTCGACGTCGCGTTGCCGTCCGGTGGCAGCCAGGTGTTGTATGTAGCCGAGCGGGAGCGGGTGGCCAGAGCCTCCGGTACCCTGCGGCGTCGGAGGGTTCGAAATAGCACCTCGATATTCTTCGCCGTAGCCCACATTTGGGAGGATCGCGAGTTCTTGGAGACGGATCTCGAGCCCAGCCTGATCTCGATCTTCCGGCCGCGCCGGCGGCTCGGTGAGGCCCAAGTCGGCGTCTCGTTCAGCACGGCCCGGGCTTTCGCGTTTTCGACGAGCGGAGAGGCCGGGGTGCTGGCATCCGTCCAGGGGAGAGCTCGGAGAGAGTTGGCTCTCGACGACACGCTTCGAGGATCGATCGGGTTCGACCGGTCGTTCAGAGAGGCCACGGGTGTCTTCCAAGCTTACCAGTCGCTCTCCGGGCCCGGCTTTTCCAATCACGTTTTGGCTGCCCGCGTCTCCGTCGGCGCCGCCAATGGCCCGGGGGCCGACGCCTTTCATTTCTCCGTCGGCGGGGCTCAGGGACGCCCGGAGAGGCTGACCGGTGCGGAGTTGTTCGGGGGCTCCCGGTTGTTGTTCCCGGTTCGGGGTTACTTCGAGGGGCAACGTACCGGGAGGTACGCCTGGTCCGCATCCGGGGAGTACCGCTTTCCACTGATCAACGTGCACCACGGCCTCGGCCTCTGGCCTCTGCACATGGACCGAGTGAGCGGTGCCCTCTTCTTTGATGCCGGGAATGCATGGGGCGAGGCCGGTCCCTCGAGTGGCAGCCCCCAAAATCCGAGACGCAACGCGCTGGCGTCGGTGGGCGCCGAGCTTCAGGCCTCGATCACGGCTTTGTTCTCGACGCGCATGTTCTTTCGGCTCGGGGCGGCCCTTCGATTGAACTCCGGCGAAGGCAGTCCGTTCTATCTTCGCTTGGGGACCGCCTTCTAGCTGAGCTCGTGGGCAGCAGGCTCGGTGTCTTCGGCTTCGGCTTCGGGTTCTGCTGGGGCTTCCTCTGCTCCTGCCTCGGGTTCTGCTTCGGCCTCCTCCGCCCTCGCTTCTAGTTCTGCTTCGGCTTCGTCCGCTTCCGGCTCCGCTTCTGCTTCAGCTTCCTCCGCCAAAGATTCTGCCTCCGCCACGAACGCTTCCGCTGCCTCCGCGTTCGCTAAATCGTCCTGACCCGCGAGTTCGGCCATGCGTTCCACGGAGGTGTGCATCTTGGCCCTGGTTTCTTGAAAGCGCGTGTCGTCTTCCTCGCCTGCGTCGCTCGCAACGGCAGCCGCGTTGAGCAAACGAATCAGACCCATGAAATGGTCCCCTTCTTCTCGCAGGGCCAAATAGCGGCGCTCGTTCGGTAGGATCCCGCTTGTGAGCCCCCACACCCCCGCCTCGAGAATCAGGACCCCGATCAGGACGAGGAGTACCTGGAGCTGAAGGCTGTTCGGCCCGAAGAGGACGGAGCCGAAGATGATCCCCATGCCTAAGAGGGGAAGTGTGATCTCGATGCCGCGCCGGATTTTCCTTTTCACGCGTCGCCCTCCAATCAGGGTGCCCAGGCTGGAATCCTGAACATGGGAATCTATTCAAATCGTACCGAGGGGGGTGCCGGTTGTACAGCAGATTCTTCCAAAAGTAGCGCTGCCCCAGACTTCCAATCAAAATACTTGACCACAATATATAGGGGGTGTACGTTGTACGGCCGCAATATTTTGTGGTGCCTCAGGCGATTTTCCACATAGGACGTGCCCTGACGAGGCGGGTTTTCGTCGGTTTTCCACATACTTCTAGGGAGGGCTTCCACCGCCTTTCCACACTTTTGCACGGAGAGGTTAGGTATGAAGCGGGAGCCCCCAGAGTCCAAGCGTACGACCTTCGACGAACCGTTGCCCGCAGACATTCCGATGGCGGATCTCTCGGAAAATGCCCGGCTCGTCCTGGCCAAGCGGTATCTGAAGAAGGATGCTGAAGGGACGCCGACCGAGGAGCCGGAAGTCATGTTTTGGCGGGTGGCCAAGGTCATCGCGAACGTGGACCGGAAATACGGGGCCTCCGAGGCGGCGGTGGAAGAGTTAGCCCGTCAATTCTACGATCTCATGATCACGGGCGTGTTCGAACCGAACTCGCCGACGCTGATGAACGCCGGCCGGCCTTTGGGTCAGCTTTCCGCCTGCTTCGTTCTCCCTGTGGATGACGCGCTCTCCAACGGCAAGAGCGGCATTTACGATACGCTCAAGGCGATGGCGCTCGTTCATCAGTCGGGGGGGGGGACGGGCTTCTCCTTCTCACGACTTCGCCCGACCGGTGCACAGGTCAAATCGACGATGGGTGTGGCGTCCGGGCCGATCTCGTTCATGACGCTTTACGACGCCAGCACCGAAGTCGTGAAGCAGGGCGGGACTCGGCGGGGGGCGAACATGGGGATCCTCAGGGTGGATCATCCCGACATCCGCTCGTTCATCGCTTGCAAAAACGATACCTCCCGGATCACTAATTTCAACATCTCCGTGGCCCTGACCGACAGGTTCATGGAGGCGGTCGAGGCGGGAGAACGCTACGACCTCGTGAACCCCAAGACCAAAGAGGTCATGGGGCAAGATGATGCCCGTGAGATCTTCGATCTGATCATCCACGGTGCATGGAAAACTGGCGAGCCGGGGACGTTCTTCATCGACCGCGCAAACGCCTTCAACCCGGTGCCCAAGCTCGGCTCCTACGAGGCGACGAATCCATGCGGAGAGCAACCGCTCTTGCCGTACGACGTTTGCAACCTAGGAAGCGTCAATCTCGCCCATTTCGTCCGACCGGTTGAAATACCCGGTGGCGATCCGGCCGAGGCGGTCAACTGGGATGCGCTTCGCCAGACGGTCCATCTATCCACGCATTTCTTGGACAACGTCATCGACGCGAGCCAATACCCACTGCAGGATATCACCGACCTGGCTCACACCATCCGCCGAATCGGGTTGGGGGTCATGGGCTGGGCCGACATGCTCATCGCGCTCGGCATACCCTACGACAGCGCTGAGGGTGTAGAAATGGGTCGCAAGGTGATGGGCTTCCTGAACGAAGAGGCTCGCAACGCTTCGGAAAACCTCGCCGAGATCCGCGAGCCCTTCCCGGCCTGGGAGGAATCGATTTGGGGTCCGGACGATCGATGCGCCCGGGACGCCGCAGGACAGCGTATTCGCGGGATGCGCAGGCTCCGGAACTGTAATCTCACCACGGTGGCGCCCACGGGCACCATTTCAATATTCGCCGGCTGTTCCGGAGGGATCGAGCCGATCTTCGCCGTCGCTTTCATGCGCAACCAGGCGGGCTCCATGATGCCGGACGTGAACCCCGCGTTCGTGGCTCGTGCCCAGGCCGAGGGGTGGTACTCCGAGGAGCTCATGGCCCGTATCGCGGAGGAGGGCCACATCCACTTCCCCGAGGTTCCGCACGAGGTGCAGGCCGTCTTCAAGACCGCGCACGACATCTCCCCGGAATGGCACGTTCGCATGCAAGCGGCGTTCCAGGAGCACACGGATTCCGCCATCTCCAAGACCACGAACTTCCCGGCGCAGGCCACCGAGGACGACGTCCGGAAGATCTATCAGCTCGCCTATGAACTCGACTGCAAGGGCGTCACCGTGTACCGCGACGGATCGAGGTCGGGTCAGGTGCTGTCGACCGGAAAGACCGGGAAGTCCACTGAGGGCCAGGGGGCTGAAAGCGGGGACGTAGAGGCTCTCGAGCAGCAGCTTGCGGATGCGCGGGAGTCTCTTCACGGGCTCCGGATGGAACTCGATCAGCTCTACCGCGACCGCGACGAAAATGATCAGACCTCTGCCGCCTCTCGCCACAAGCGTCAGCGCCCCTCCATGCTGCGGGGCCGTACGCTCAAGTTGAACTCGCCGCTCGGTGATCTCTATGTCACGATCAACGAGGACGACGGCGGCCGTCCCTTCGAGGTCTTCTGTACGCTCGGGAAGGCGGGAGGCGCGGCGACGGCGGACGCCGAGGCGATCGGGCGGCTGATTTCCCTGGCGCTCCGTTCCGGAATTCCGGTCTCGGCGGTCAAAGACCAACTTCGGGGCGTTTCCTCCGATCGTGCCGTAGGGGTAGGTCCGAACAAGGTCCTCTCCCTTCCGGACGCGATCGGCCAGGCCATCGAACGGTACTTGGCGGAGAAGGAAGGTGTGCAGGAGATGCTTCCGCTGGGTGCTTCGGTCGATGCGGGTGGCGATGCGGGTGGGGCTCAGCCGCAGTTTTCTTCCGATGCCGGGGCCCCTACGAATTTTTTCGGCAGCTGCCCGGAATGCGGCGCTGGCCAACTCTCGTTCGAGGAGGGTTGTGTGAAGTGCCACATCTGCGGATACAGCGAATGTGGATGAGGGCGCCCGCCTCGCTTCGCTGAACCCGATTCCGGAAACCACCGCCCATCAACCGGGCCCGCGTCGCTTGGGGCGGTGCGGGCCCGGTTCTTTTCCCTCCCTTGGGGTTTACATAGGATTAGGTACTAAAGGGTCCAAGTGGGAGATTTCACGTGAGTGAGCCTGGAGCACCAGAAAGCGGCCCGTCGCCGGCCATCCGCACCGACGAACTGATCGGGCTTCTTTCGAACCGGGTCGTGGGCCAGGCCCACGCCCTCGAGCATATCGTACCGAGCATCCAACTACACCGGTCGGGGCTCGCCCCGGAGGGCCGCCCGGTGGGTGTATTTCTCCTGCTCGGACCGACGGGAACGGGGAAGACCCGAACCGTCGAGGCGCTTGCCGAAGTCCTACACGGGGATGCGCGCTGCATCGTCAAAATCGATTGTGGTGAGTTTCAGAGCGAGCATGAGGTGGCCAAGCTCATTGGGGCTCCCCCGGGTTACGTGGGGCACGCCCAGACCGAGCCGCGGCTGAACCAAATCGTCCTCGACGATGCGACGAGCTCCGACTGCGACCTCTCGCTCATTCTCTTCGACGAAATCGAGAAGGCGGCGCCATCGTTGTCTCAACTTCTACTCGGCGTGCTCGACAAGGCCACGCTACGGCTCGGAGACGGCGGCGAGGTGAACTTCGAAAAGTCGCTCATTTTCCTCACCAGCAACCTCGGGGCGAGGGACATGGTGTCCGAGTTAAATCCGGGTTTGGGTTTCGACACGCCGCCGAGGCGCCCGGGGGCGGAGCTCTCCGCGCACCTGGAGCGTGTCGGCCTGAGGGCGGTCCAGCGTCACTTCTCTCCGGAGTTCGTCAACCGGATCGATGCCGTCATTACCTATCGTCCGTTGGATAACGAGTCTCTGGTGGCGATCCTCGAACAACACGTGGTCGAGCTACAGCGGCACGTCCAGAACCGACTCGGCAGCCGGTCGTTCGACATCGAGGTGGCTCCAGCGGCTCGATTCTTCATGCTCGAAAAGGGGACCAGCATGGAGTACGGTGCGAGGGAGTTGAGGAGGATCATCCACGTCCATTTGACCCAGCCGCTGGCCGCTATGGTCGCAAATGGTGAGGTCACGCCCGGGGCGCAAGTCACCGTGGACCTCCACGAAGACGGGGACCATCTGACCCTCCTCGCCGTCGGTGGGACGCCACTCCCCGCGATCCCTCGGGGGACCGTGCTCGCGATCGACGACAACGAGGCCGTGCTGGGTTGGCTGCGCCGGGTCCTCAGCGATGAGGGCCATCGGGTTGTGGTCGGCACCACGGTCAAGGATGCTCTGCTCGAAGTCGAGAAAGAGGTGCCCGATCTGTTGGTGTTGGACCACATCCTGCCCGACGGTGAAGGTGTGGAGCTCGCGGTGAGCCTTCTCAAGAAATACCCTGACCTACGAGCTGTGGTCATGAGTGGGACGGCACTGGATGAGGAGGAAGCGCTTCTCTGTCAGCGGTATGATATTCCGTTCCTCCAGAAGCCTTTTGTCGCTGAGGAGCTTCTCAGCGCTCTGGAGGCGATTTCGTTGAGCAGCGGATCCATCCGTTCCGCGGCCGGCTGACCCCGCCCCTCACTGACCTGGACCTTTGTGTCTGCGACGACCACGCATCATGACTCCTGACGAATTCGCCGAGCGCTTCAACCGGTTGCGCTCCTCTGAGGACCGCTATCGATACCTCATCCAGCTCGGGCGAAAGCTGGAGCCCTACCCGGAAGAATTCAGGGATGAGGAGCACTTGGTTCCGGGGTGCATGAGTCAGGTTTGGCTCGTCACCGTCGGGGGCTCCGAGCCCTCCGAAGTCGTATTTCGCGCGGACAGCGACGCGCACATCGTCAAAGGACTCATCGCGGTGCTTCTCATGCTGTACTCCGGCAAGACTGCCGAGGAGATTCTTACGACCAACGTGCAGGGGCTCTTCGAACGGCTGGACCTGGGGCAGCATATCTCGGTCAATCGAAGGAACGGCTTTTATTCGATGACCCTGAAGATGCGAGAACATGCGGCCCAAAAAGTGGCCGTCATGGAAGAGGGCGAATGAGTGTAGGACCGTTGCGATGAAGCGGTGGGCAGTGCTGGTAACCACTTTGCCGCTTGCGGTCGCCGCGTGTGGTGGGGGTGATTCCGAAGGGAGCAGCGTCACGGTCCGGGTCGAGCGGCCGTCATTCGATGCGGACCGTGCGTTTCAGGATCTAGAAAGACAGGTGGCCTTCGGGCCCCGCATCCCGGGCTCCGCGGGCCATGCCCAGCAGTTGGAGTGGCTGGAGACCGAACTGCGAACCCTCGCCGACACGGTATTTCTCGACCCGTTCGAGCACGTGACCGGGGAGGGCCACGAGCTGGCTCTGACCAACGTGATCGCTCGGTTCGGTCCCGCCGACGGGTCACGGCTCCTACTCCTCACCCACTGGGACACGCGGCCGAAGGCGGACCAGAGTTCCGAGGCGACCGACCGCGAGGAGCCGGTACCCGGTGCCAACGACGGCGCCTCGGGCACCGCGATTCTGCTGGAGTTGGCCCGAATGTTCAACGAGCAACCTCCGCCCGGGGGTGTGGAGCTCCTTTTCACCGACGGAGAGGACTATGGACCGTCCACCGAAGACATGTTCTTGGGCGCCCGCCATTACGTAGCCGGCATCGGGAACGAGAATCCGCCGGCCTATGGGATCCTCCTCGACATGGTCGCGGATGCGGATCCCGCCTTTCCCGTCGAGGCTTACTCGATGGAGCGCGCGGGTCAGGTGGTGCAACGCGTCTGGGGTATTGCGGCCGACCTGGGATACCGGCGTTTCTTTCCCATGGATCGGACCGTAAGGGTGATCGATGATCACGTTCCATTCAACGATGCCGGGATTCCGGTGGCGAACCTCATCGACTTCGACTATGGGCCCGGGAACGGGTTCTGGCACACGCCCCGGGACGTGCCGGGGAACACGAGTGCCCGGACCCTTCTCATGGTCGGAGACGTGGTGGCGGAGGTCGTGTACCGGAACCGCTGACCAGAAACCGCTCGAGCCCTTGAAATCTGCCGGTGCGGTGACCATGATCGGACGTGTATTCTCTTACCCTCCTCTGCAGTAGCCACGTTATCACACGAGTAGTGCCATGACCCAGGCCAGTGCATCGAAGACCGATCTCTATCTCACCGAGGCTGACCAGTTCAGCGCCGCCAATTACAAGCCCCTTCCGGTCGTGTTGGAGCGCGGCGAGGGCGAGTGGGTTTGGGACGTGGATGGGAATCGGTATCTCGATATGCTCTCCGCCTATTCGGCCCTGAATCAGGGACACCGCCACCCGGCCATCATGGCCGCGGCCGAGGAGCAGATGTCGAGGCTGACCTTGACCTCACGGGCGTTTCACAACGACCAGATGGGACCCTTCGTACGCGAGCTCTGTGAGGCCACCGGGTACGAAAAAGCCCTTCCGATGAACACGGGTGCCGAGGCTGTGGAAACCGCGATCAAGGCTGTCCGGAAGTGGGGGTACAAGGTGAAGGGGGTGGCGGAGGGTAAAGCCGAGATCATCGTCTGTGAAAACAACTTTCACGGGCGTACGACGACGATCGTCGGCTTCTCGTCCGAGGAGCAGTACCGCGACGGATTTGGGCCGTTCACACCCGGCTTCGTGCTGGTCCCCTATGGTGATGCAGATGCGTTCGAGGCGGCCGTCAACGAGAACACCGTCGGGTTTCTGGTCGAGCCACTCCAGGGCGAAGGCGGTGTGGTCGTGCCGCCGGAGGGATACCTACGCCGGACCGCCGAGATCTGCCGGGACCGACGCATCGCCTTCATGGGGGACGAGATCCAGACGGGGCTCGGACGGACTGGACGCCTCTTCTGCTGCGAGTGGGAGGATGTCCGCCCGGACGTCCTCATCGTGGGAAAGGCGTTGGGTGGTGGGGTCTACCCGGTTTCGGCGGCCATCGCCGATGCGGAGATCATGGATGTCTTCCAGCCAGGTGACCACGGCTCGACGTTTGGAGGAAACCCGCTCGGCGCGGCGGTCGGCCGTGCTTCACTCCGCGTCATCCTCGATGAGAAGCTTTCGGAACGCTCCGACGAGCTCGGCACGTGGTTCATGGGGCGGCTCCGCGACATCGGCTCCCCTCACGTGGAGGAGGTTCGTGGGCGCGGCCTCATGATCGGCGTCGTGATCAAGGAGTCCTCGGGCACCGCGAGGCCCTTCTGCGAATCCCTTCAGGCCAAGGGGATTCTTGCGAAGGAGACGCATCACCAGGTCATCCGGTTCGCACCTCCTCTCACGATCGCACAGGCGACGCTCGAGGATGCGCTCGTGGACATCGAGGCGGTGTTGCTGGGCTGAGAGGCTTCCGATGAGCGAGCCGACCGCACAGAAGGAGCCGGGCATGGCTCCGCTCGGCCCCCTGATCGTGGCGGTGGGCCTCGGCCTGGTCGGGCTCTTGGTCTGGGTAGCCGTGCCACCCGGTATTTGGCACGACGACGGCGCATATCTACTTCTTGGCAAATCCCTCGCGGATGGCGAGGGACTCCGATACTCGCAGGTCCCCGGGTCCCCGCCTGGGGCGAAGTTCCCGCCCCTATATCCGCTCTTCCTCGCGCTGTTATGGAGAGTGGCACCCGAGGCGGTGGGGCAGGGGTCCCTGGCCTCTCTCTTCAACGTGCTGTTCGTCGCATCGAGTGGCGGGCTGTTCGTGGCCTATCTGAGGTGGCTGGACTTCTCATGGCGGAGT
>Ga0209980_10001121_pt1 | contig 14723 bp, 11 predicted proteins | sample CR02metaG_FD_183611 | JGI IMG/M metagenome (GOLD analysis project Ga0209980, IMG submission 183611) | Deep subsurface microbial communities from Mariana Trench to uncover new lineages of life (NeLLi) - CR02 metaG (SPAdes) (version 2) | ecosystem: Environmental > Aquatic > Marine > Ocean trench...
CTACAAAACAAAAGGCGAAGCTTCAAGGCAGCACTCGATGCCGGGGTGACGATTTGTTTCGGTGGGGACGTCGGTGTTTACCCGCACGGCGACAATGTTCGCGAGCTCGAGATGATGGTGGACTATGGCATGCCCGCCGAAGATGTTTTGAGATCCGCGACCTCGATCAATGCCGGCCTGTTTCACATCGCCGATAAAGTTGGGCGAATTCGTACCGGGCTGCTGGCAGACATCATTGCGGTAGAGGGAGATCCCGGGCGTGACATATCCGACCTGCGCAATGTGCGACTGGTGATGAAGGACGGCGTGGTTTACCGGCAGTGACTGGATCATGCGATGAGTGAATCATGGGGGCCACATGATGTCGGCGGTCAGGAAGGCGGACCGGTCGATTTGTCAGAGCACGATATTGCGCATTGGGAATGGCAGATCGATGCCATGGTGCGGCTCGCGCTCAGCAAAGGACTGATCAGCGATTTCGCGGAATTGCGCGATGGCATAGAACGCCTGACGCCGGAGGATTACGAGAACTTCACTTACTATGAACGCTGGGCTAAATCACTCGCGTATACGCTCGTGTCACGAGGCATCATCAGCGAGGTGGCGCTGGCGGAAAAAGCCAGGGCGATTCGCGACCGGCAGCAAGCGGAGGCTGCCTCATGACGGCGTCAAAGTTTACAACCGGACAGCGAGTGCGAATTGCTCATCGTACGCCGCCCGTCCACCATCGGGTCCCTTCATACGCGAAGGGGAAGGTCGGCATCATCGAGCGTGTCTGTGGCATGCACGGTGAGCCGGAGAAATTTATCCGTGGCGATGGAAAACCTGCACAGCGGCTTTATCGCGTGACCATCCCGCAAACGGCATTGTGGAAACCCTATGACGGCACGGCAAGTGACATTCTCGAGATCGAGATATTCGAACATTGGCTGGAGCTGGCGGAATGACAGGCCACGATCACACGCGAACGTTTCAAGCGGATCACCCGGAACCGACCAGTGACGCGGCGCGCATCGGGCTGGCGCTGCGCGAACTGCTGATCGAAGCAGGGCATTACACTGTGGATGAGGAACAAGCGGTGATCGCCGCGATGCAGGGTGCGTCACCCGAAAACGGTGCAAAAATCGTGGCGCGTGCCTGGACTGATCCGGCGTACCGGGAACGGCTGCTCAGGAATGGTGGAAAAGCCCTGGAGGAAGCCGGCTTCGACATCGCGCCTTATGAATTCACGGTGATGGAGAATACCGGCAACATCCACAACATTATCGTTTGCACGTTGTGCTCCTGTTATCCACGTTCGCTGCTGGGTATGTCGCCTGCCTGGTACAAGTCCAAAAGTTATCGATCGCGCGTGGTTCGCGAACCACGCAAGGTCCTGGCCGAATTCGGTGTCAAGCTGCATGAAGACGTCGACGTCAGGGTGCACGACTCGACGGCCGAATTGCGCTACATGGTGTTACCGCAACGGCCTGTCGGTACCGACGGCTGGTCCGGGGAAAAACTGGCCAGCCTGGTAACGCGGGATTCGCTGATCGGAACGCAGCGTGATTTGTAGGTTCGGCACCGAACCGGGGAGACAGGGCATGAGAGCTTTCATATTAGTTGCACTTGTAGTCACATTTATTCCCGCAGCCCGGCCGCTGCTTGCCCAGGACGAAGATCCATCCTGGGCATGGTCGGAGGAGCGTATCGGGAATGCGGTTAACAAGGTCAGGGCCGGCCGGGATCTGACTCCCGATCACTGGCCGGGCGGTGCACGGGTGGCGGTATTGCTGTCGTTCGACGTGGACAATGAAACTATCTGGCTGCGCAATGGTGATACGAGCGTCGGTGGACTTTCACAGGGTCAGTATGGCGCCCGCGTCGGGCTCGGTCGCATCCTGCGACTCCTCGATGAGCACGACATTGGAGCCTCTTTTTTCGGGCCGGCGATCAGTTTCTCGCTCGCACCGGAAATGATCGAAGCGATCCAGGCGTCCGGACGCCATGAGATCGGAGTTCATGGCTGGATTCACGAGAGAAATGCGCTGCTGCCGCGCGCTGATGAAGAGCGGTTACTGCGAATGGCCGTCCAGCGCATGACAGAGTTGATCGGTCAGCGGCCGGTGGGATATCGTGCACCGTCCTGGAACTTCTCCGACAACACACTCGAGCTGTTGATGGAGCTCGGTTTTCTGTATGACTCGTCGTTAATGGCGGACGATCGGCCGTATGAGATTGTTGCCGATGGTGAGTCCACCGGATTCGTGGAGCTTCCAGTCGACTGGATACTGGATGACGCCCCGCTCATGAACCCGCTTGGCGAGCGATATGCAAATCCGCGCGAAGTATTGCAGGTGTACAAAGATGAATTCGATATTGCGTACGAGGAAAGAACGGTATTCCTGCTGACCATGCACCCGCATTACATCGGCCATCGATCGAGAATTGTCGTGCTCCGCGAACTGATCGAATATATCAAGACGAAGCCAGGCGTCTGGTTTGGTACCCACGAAGAAGCGGTGCGCTGGGTGCGGGAACAGGCGGGAATGGATTAATAGAAGGAATCGCGGCTAAAGCCGCTCCCACAGTCGTGTTAGAAAATGTAGGAGGGGCTTCAGCCCCGAACATGTTCGGCGTCGTGCGCGGCCAGAGCCTGCGGGCGAGATCCTGCGGAGTCTCGGAGTTACTCGCCGACCGTGTCAGACACCGCCTGATTGCAGGCATCGCTGACTTCTGCTTTGTTCTCACTCAGGCAGGCAAGAATCCTGCCTTCACCCATCGCAACGCCGCTGCAATGCGTGTCGATGTCCGTTGCGCACTGACTCGCAATATATGCTGTCGCCGTCGCAATTTGTTCGAGAATCGTTGCGGCCTGATAAAACGCGTACTGGCATTGCCCCGAGATTTTATCCTCATGTGCGGCCATGCAGTGCAGCATCCGGCCATTGCCCGGCGTCACCTGGCTGCAATACGACTGGATGTCACTCTCGCAAGCTTTGACCAGGTGTTCGACAAGTGAGTCCTGCGCCATCAACTGCGAGCTCAGGAATAGTCCGGCAGCACAGGTAAGCCAGGTAATTTTTTTCTTCATTTCATTCTTCTCCCAATGGTTTGTGGTTGATTTTACTGTGTTTAGTAACCGTTTCGACTATTTGCGTCGCTCGTATTTGACGATTTGTTGCGGCCCGACTTCGGCGCCGTAGATATTGCCGTCGGCATCAACCGCAACGCCCTCAGCCGCAGTTGTACCGGCGTTGTCCGGGTCCTGGTTCGGGTCGGGAATATGCATGGTTACCCAGCCGTCGAAAGCGCTGCCAATGTAAATGCCGCGCGCATAGCCGCGATTGAGACCCCAGGTCGTGTTGGATTCCGAGTCGGCCGCGTACAGGATATCGTTGCCGTCGATAAACAGGCCACTCGGCCGACCGAATTGTGTCCAGGTTTCGATGTGCTTGCCGTCCTGGTCAAAAATCTGCAGGCGGCTATTGGCACGGTCGCCGACAAACAGGCGTCCCGTTGAATCCATCGCAAGCGCGTGCGGGTCACGGAACTCACCGTCTTCCTTGCCCGTGGTGCCCCAGGTCTTGATGAAGTCACCATCACTGTTGAACTTCATCACGCGGTTGTTGCCCTCAGCGCCGTGCCCGTCGACCACAAAAATGTCACCATTAGGCGCAACCAGCACATCCGATGGCCCATCGAACTCGTCGAGACCGTTACCTGCAACGCCGGCTTTACCGAGACTCATCAGCAATTCACCGTTGGCGTCAAATTTATGCACCTGGTGGCCGCGAGTGCCGTCACCGCGCGCATCCGTGACCCAGACGTTGCCGTCGGCGTCGACATGGATACCATGCGGCCATACGAATACGCCAGCACCAAAACTCTTCAGCAGCTCGCCGTCCGGATTGAACAGGAACACGTTGTCCAACTCTGTACGGTCGGTGCAATCGTTCTGACCACAGCGCTCGGCCACCCACACATTGCCGTCAGCTGTCGTGTAAACCGCGCTCGTCGAGCCCCATGCGCGGCCGATGTCTCCCCAGCCAGGCGTAGCTTTAAACGGATTGCCGGCGGCGAAGCAGGCCACGCCTGCAATCAGCAACGCTGTGCCTGCCGAAATACGAATCTTGTTCATTGTTGTCTCCCCCGGTCTTGACCTGAAAATAATAACCCAATCGGCAGCAAAAAAACGGGTCCCGAAGGACCCGGTTTTTTAGAGTGGATACTGTCTACTCTGCTTCCACCTCTTCCAGTTCTTCCAGCTCTACCAGCAAAGCCAGCGCTTGATCACGGAAGAACGGCAGGTTCGCCGACAGGGTATTGCGGTAGGCCGCCCGACTGGCGAGATCAACGGCTTTATCCCCATTGCCGAGATTCTTGTTTGCCACTGCCGCCCAATACAATGCAATAGGATCAAGCTGGTCAGCTTGTGCCAACTCCGCCGCCGAGGTTTTATTGTCGTCGTTTGCGCCGGCGAGATATCCGGCGAGCTCATGAATCCGGCGCCGCTCGGAGGCCGTGCCATGAGCTTCTGCTGCTGCAGTGTATTCGGCCGTACGCGATGCCGCGGTTTCGAGGTCGTCGTCTACGATCGCCGCAATTGCTGATTTGTACAGGTAAGTCCGCTCAGCCTGCGCCTTGTTTGCGTCATTAATATTCGATTCCTGACGATGACTAAGCGCAGTTTCATAATGTTCCAGGCCCTTGGCGCTTTCTCCGGACGCCAGCATCATGTCGCCCATGTACTCAATGATGCCTCCCATTGCAGCGTAATTGCCCTCGGCGCCTGCCATCGCATATATTTCCTCGGCAACCGCAAGGGCAGCTTCGCTATTCCCGGCAATCAGGTGAGCGGTAACTGACTGGAACTTTGCTCCACGCTTCTCGCCATCGGTTCTCGCCGCGGCCAGCATTTCCGCAGCCGCTGCCTGCGCGGCTTCAGGATTTCCCTTCAATGACTCGTTAATCGAGATTCCGGCATACGCGGACGGAAAATTCGCGTCTAGCTCAAGTGCTTTGCGATAGTTTGCAATCGATTCGTCGTACTCACCCATTTCCATCAGCAGCTCCGCGTAGGAATCATAGGGATTCGCTTCGTCGGGTATCAGCTCCACATAACGGGCGAACGCCGCTTTTGCTCCAGCAAGATCGCCGTTGCTTCGATGTGCATATCCCAGCGAATTAAATGCATTCGCAAATTCAGGGTTGATCGAAGTGGCATGTCCGAGGTGCTTAATGGCTTCTGCGAAATTCTGCTGCCCGCTGTGATAATTGGCGAGCTGCACGTGAGTCCGCTCGTCTTTTGGATACATTCCCAGCAGGCTGCTTATCGCGTCCAACTGGGCGGCCTGGTCGTTTTCGGCGCCTGCAATCAGGGCGCGGATATAAAGTTGCTCGCCCTCGCTGCTGTTCGCTGCATTATACTCGGCCTGTCTGACAGACCTGAAAAATGATGCGACTGTTTGCGACGTTTGCGCGAGCCTGACATAGGCCATCGCAAAATCAGGATCTGCCTCTACGGCTTTCGCAAATACTGCGTCCGCTTCGACAAAATGCAAGTTGTCTGCTAACGCGAGCCCCTCATCGTACAAAGCACGGGCTTCATCGGATGACGTCGTCACCGGCACTTTCTCCGTCCGTGTCATTTCCGCGGCTGCACCTTCGTCAGCCGACTCGGTCGTGGCCTGTTCCTGGGGCCCGCAGGCTGCCACAGCGCATCCTGCAATGCACAACAACATCAGGCGGAAGCTCCCAAATGATTCAAATGTATTCATGTCGTATTCCTTCTTATTCTGGTGCCGGCAGCCGTCGTGGCGATCTAGGTCGCCTCCCTGAGGCGGACGATTGTACTCCTTTCGTGCGAAGAGTCATTGCTATCTTAGATTATCCGGGAATAACGGTGGCGCGTGAATCAGCGAATTTTGTCCATGTCCTGCTTGAACACAAGGCCGCCTTTGACGACGATGTCGACTTGCTGAAGAACACTGATGTCGGAAAGCGGATCGCCGCGGACTGCAATCAGGTCACCGAAGCGCCCTACGGTGATCGATCCAACGTCTTCGTCCCAGCCAATGAACAATGCGGCCACGGACGTAGCGGCCCTGATTGCATCCATTGGCGTCATGCCACGCTGCACCATGATGACGAATTGCTTCGCATTGTCTCCATGCGGGTATACGCCCGAGTCGGTACCGTAGGTGATGGGCACACCGGCTTTGTAAGCCTTTGTGAATACCTGGCGCTGGGCTTCGGTCGTTTCATCATTCTTTCTGATGAACTCATCGGGCCAGCCCTGCTCGCGTCCGACGGTTGCGATGTAGCTGCCGTTGTAAACATCCATTGAGAATGCGACATTTTTCTCAACTGCCAATGTAATCGCTTCATCGTCAGCAAGGGAGGCATGTTCTATTGAATCCGCACCCGCTCTGATAGCGTCCTTAATCGACTGGGCTCCGTGGGCATGGGCCGTGACCTTAATGCCAGCTGCATGAGCAACTTCGACGACAGCCCGAATCTCCTCAGGCGTCATCTCGGGAGAACCCGGTACGCCGCCGAACGCGAGCACCGCGCCGGAAGCAATGACTTTGAGTAAGTCAGCACCGCCAGCGACTGCATCCTCGGCTTTGCGTCGGAACTCTTCAGCACCGCGCGCGACGCCCATGCGGACCCGCGCCGGAATCTCGCTTTCCGAAAAGCCGGGAATGACAAGGTCGCCACCACCGGCAGGAATCGTCAGGTAGTAACCCGCGGTCTGCATGCGCGGCCCGATAACCTCTCCGCGATTAATGCGATCGCGCAGATCGCGGCCCGACCATCCTACGTAGGAACCCACATTTCGAACAGTTGTAAAACCTGCCGCCAAAGTAAGCCTGGCATTCACGACTGATGCTTCCCGCAACTCCTCGTCGCTGATTCTGTAGAAAATACTCAGGTCTGCTGTCCCGACCGGTTCCGCGATGTGCGTGTGGGTGTCGATAAGGCCCGGCAGGCAGGTGTATTCGGACAGGTCCAGATCGACATCCGTGTTGCCGGAGTTAACTGCGCTGATTCTGCCATCCACAATCATAACGGTCTGGTTCCTGCGTGGTTCGTCGGCCACACCATCAATCAGAACGCCACAACCGATCGTCAAGTTTCCGCCGTCAGGATCGAAGGGCGCGGTGGCGACATCCCGAGCGCAGGCAGTGCCAAAAATCGTGCAGAGAACTGCTGCGGACAGCAGTCGATAGGTATCCTGATGCATAACGATTCTCCGGCAGCGAGAGGTGATCGCCAGGTCAGTGTAAAGGATGCGCATATCCCACACATCTTTCCTGAAACACGGCAGCGTAAGAAATGGTAAGTTTTGTCTCTCCGGCCCCAGAAAAAGCAAGATCACATGAAAACCATAAAAACCGGCTTTTTGTTGCTCGCCACTTTCCTGTACGCGGAATGCCTGCTTGCGCAGGACTTCGGCTCCTTCGAGTACCGTAATATCGGCCCATCGAGAGGTGGACGGGTAACCGCCGTCGTCGGCACGGTTGCCGCGCCGTCAACTTTCTATCTCGGCGCGTCTGGCGGCGGTGTCTGGAAGACGGAAGACTACGGCACGACATGGAATGTCGTGTCCGATGGTTACTTTGAAACACCGTCGATCGGCGACATAGCTGTCGCACAAAACGATGCCAATATTGTTTATGTCGGCACCGGGTCCGACGGTCTGCGCAGCAACGTGATTACTGGCAAGGGCATGTACAAATCCGTTGATGGCGGAGCGACCTGGGAGCACATCGGCCTCAGGGAAACCGGACACATCGGTGCGGTCGAGATCGATCCGACCAATCACAATGTCGTGTGGGTCGCCGCCATCGGCCAGGCGTTCAATGCCAACGAGGAACGTGGCGTATACAAAACCGAGGATGGCGGCAAGTCCTGGAACAAGGTGCTCTATATCTCGGACACAGTCGGTTTCTCGGACATCGAACTGCTGCCCGGCAACCCGAACATTGTTTTCGCAACTGCGTGGAAGGCACAGCGCAAGCCCTGGACGATAATCAGTGGTGGCACGCAGGAGGAAGGCGGTCTTTTCAAATCCACGGATGGCGGCGAATCCTGGGAAAAAATCACTGAAGGATTGCCGCAGGGCCTGATTGGCAAGATCGATCTCGCAATTTCACCGGCTGACTCGAGCATCGTCTATGCGCTTGTAGAAGCGCCGGACGACGAGGGCGGTCTTTTCAAGTCGGTCGACCAGGGACAATCCTTCGAACTGGTTTCGACCGAGAGTTCAATAAGGACAAGGCCGTTTTATTACGCGAACATCGATGTCGACCCAAAGAATCCGGACGTCGTTTATGCGATGGCGACCCGCAACATGAAGTCCGTTGATGGCGGCAAGACCTGGGAGCGCCTGCGGCCGCCACATGGCGACAACCATGACATGTGGATTAATCCCGACAACCCGGACCTGTTTATCCATGGCAACGATGGTGGCGCCAACGTAACGCACAATGGCGGCAAGACCTGGTCGACACAATTCAATCAGCCGACCGCGGAGCTCTACCAGGTCGAGGTCGATGACCAGTATCCATACTGGCTGTATGCCGGACAGCAGGATAACTCGACGACAATTGCCGTGCCGAGCATGCCGCCGTTTCGGGCGCAGGACCCGGCCGCCTGGCTGGTCGATGCCGGTGGCTGCGAAACCGGCCCCGGTGTTCCGAAGCCGGGCAACCACAACATCGTCTATTCGAATTGCAAGGGGCGGTTCTTTGTCTTCGACAAGCGCATCGGCACGGAAAAAGGCTACTACGTAGGCGCTGCAAACATTTATGGCCACAATCCGCGGGATCTTCGCTACCGCTTTCAACGCGTGTCGCCGATTCACGTGTCGCCACACAATCCGGATATTGTGTATCACGCCTCGCAATTCGTGCACCGGACCACAGATGACGGCAAGACCTGGGAAACGATCTCGCCTGACCTGACCGCGTTCGAGCCTGATAAGCAGGTAATCTCGGGAAGCCCGATTACGCGCGACATCACCGGCGAGGAGTTTTACAGCACGATCTACTCACTGCGTGAGTCACCGGTGCAGGCCGGCGTTATCTGGTCAGGCGCAAATGACGGGCCGGTTTACGTGACTGAGGACTTTGGCGAAACGTGGCAGAACGTCACCCCGCGCGGGCTGCCGCCGGGCGGTCGCGTCGATTCGGTCGAGCCGTCGCCGCATAACGCCGCGAAAGCATATATCGCCGTACTCCGATACCAGTTCGGTGACTGGAATCCTTATATATACAAGACTGAGGATTTCGGCCGGCGCTGGCAACTCCTGACCAATGGCCGCAACGGCATCCCGGCAGACTTTCCGACGAGAGTCGTACGCGAGGATCCGGTGAAAGAGGGACTGCTTTTCGCCGGCACCGAGTTCGGCATGTTCGTGTCACTCGACGACGGCGAAAACTGGCACGAGTTTCAGCAGAATCTCGGCGTGACACCAGTCACCGATATCAAGGTGATTCGTGGCGATCTCGCGATCTCCACAATGGGCAGATCGTTCTGGGTGCTGGATAACATCAGCACTTTGCGTCAGGACGCGTTTCAGGATTCCGCAAGTGACGCGGTCGTATTCAAGCCGAAAGACACTATTCGTTACCGGCAGGTGTACGAGGCAAGGGATGACGGCGTGCCGCACTACCCGGCACCGGCTGTCGTTATCGACTACCGTTTGCCGGAGGAAGTCCCTGACACCATTCGTCTCGACATCCTCGACGCAAGCGGTGCGGTCGTGAATTCATACGAGAGCGTCGTCAAGGAGTCGGACGACGAAAGTGGCGCTGAAGTTGTCGAGGATATGGACCTGAGTCAGGAAAGGATGATTGCTGACGAGTCACTGTCAAACGAACCCGGAATGAACCGTTTCCGCTGGAACATGAAACACCTCGGCGCATGGCATGAAGAGGACGACAAGCGTTTCAAAAATGGCCCGCTCGCCATACCGGGTAGCTATACAGCCCGTCTCGCTGTTGGCGACGACCTGTCGGAACAATCGTTTGATTTGATTGTCGATCCGCGCACTATGGAACAGGGAACGTCGCTCGCCGATATCAGCGCGCAGGTCGATCTCTCGTTGCAGCTTGTCGACTTACTTTCCGAAGCCCGGAAACTTGAAATACAACTCACGGACGAGCAGGAAAATCTCGAGAGCAAAATCGCTTCCATGTCCGCTACCGAACAGCAACGACTGAGCCAGATCGCCAGCGTGCTCGAGGAATTGAAGACGGACGACATCATCTATCCGCAACCCATGCTGACAGCTCAGATCTCCTATCTCTACAATATGATCAATACGGCCGACCAGGCGCCCGGGCAGGAAGCCGAAGACCGGTTCGTGGTGCTGGCGGCGAAATTCGACGGAATAAAATCAAAAATGAGGAACGTGGAGTAGCAGATGAAAACTCTTGTTTGGATAGCCACGGCTACTGTTTTGCTGGCATGCAGTGCGGCAATTGCCGCTGATAACGCCATGCAGGGACTGAGCGACGCAGTTGACGCGGTGTTCGCCAGCCTCGAGAACGAAAATCAGCCTGGATGTGCGGCCGGCGTTATTCACAACGGCGAGTACATTCACAAGGCCGGTTACGGCATGGCGAATCTCGAACACGATATTCCTATTTCCTCGGCATCCGTCTTCCGCACAGGCTCGGTATCCAAACAATTCACCGCTATGGCGATTGCGATTCTTGCGGAGCGCGGTGATCTCGATCTGGATGCCGATGTGCATGAGTATCTGCCGGATCTCATGGAGTACGGCCACAAAGTCACTATTCGGCAAATGCTGCATCACCTTGCCGGCATGGGCGACTATGATCCGGAGCTCTTCAAAAAAGCGGACGGCTCGGAGTTTCGATTCGGAAACGAGGATTACTGGACCATCGGGGAGTTCTACGACGCGGTTACCAGGGTGCCGCTGATACTGACGCCTGGTGAAAAGTGGCAATACTCGAATCTCGGTTATTTCTTGCTGGCACAGGTCGTTGAACGCGTGAGTGGCAAAACCTTGCGCGAATTCGCAGCCGTTGAGATCTTCGGCCCACTCGGCATGCAGGCATCATTCTTCAACGACAACGTAAATCAACCGGTAATGCAGCGCGCGGACGGCTATCGCCTGATGGACGATGGTTCGATCGAAATCTACATGACCAATCTGGACTGGGTCGGAGATGGTGGCGTCTACACGAATCTTGATGACTTCATTAAATGGGATCAGAATTTTTACGACAACAAACTTGGGAAAGGTGGCGGAGATCTGATTAACATGGTTACGACGCCACACCCGGATGCGGCAGTTAACAGCCGGCTTATCCAGGACGCGCATTATGCCTTTGGTCTGCAAGTGGGCACTCTGCATGGCGCGTCCGTCATCGGTCATTCGGGTGGTTGGGTTGCCTTTTCCAGCGTGTATCAGCGCTTTCCGGAGTTGTCACTGTCAGTGGTCGTTTTCTGTAACTCGACCGGCGCCGCCGCGACCGGGTTAGGGAGCAGGGTGTCGGAGATTGCCGTGGCGGCAATCAGGGGTAATGATTAGGTCGTTTGCCTATTGCATCAGTCGCCGGATAACCTTGCCGGGCCGGTTTTCTGTTGCTGCACCGTCGGCGAACACGAGCTCACCCGCAACCCACACGGAAGTGATGCCTGCGGATAATTCGGTTGGCGCCAGCGGCGTTGCGCGATCGATCACGATAGCCGGGTCAAACAGGACGAGATCGGCGACAGCGCCCTGACGTATGAGGCCCCGGTCCGTAAAACCCATGTGCGCTGCGGTCAGCCCCGTCATTTTGTGCACCGCTGTTTCGAGGGGCATCAGGTTTTGTTCCCGGGCGTAGTGCCCGAGCACGCGCGGAAATGAGCCCGCGCTACGCGGGTGCAGGTTGTTGATGCCGCCGTCGGTACAGATGTTCATTTCCGGCCAGAGCAGGAGCTCGCTGATATCCGAAGATTCCATGCTGGTGCCGATGATCGACTCGGCGCGTTCCCCGGTTTCCTGTCGCATCCGGTCCGCTTCTTCGGCGAGTTGGGAGAAAGCGGTCACCACGTCTACTTCCCGCAAGGCAGCTATTTCGGTAAGGGTCTTGCCCACGTATTCCGGGTTGGGGTCGAATTTGGTCATCCAGATGCCGTCCGGCGGTGCAATCTGATCCAGCACCTCGGCGATCGCTTCGCGGTCGGTATAGTCCCGCTCCGGGAGCAGGACCATGATGGTGGACTGCCAGAATTCGTACGGGTAAATGTCTGCAGTAATCTGTACGCCGTCGGCTCGCGCTGCATCCAGCTTGGCGAGTGTCTTCGCGGCGTCACCCCACAGTCGCTTCATCGCCAGCTTGATGTGCGAGACTTGCACCGGCATGCCGGTCTCGCGGCCGATCAGGATGATTTCGTCGATCGCATCTTCGAACCAGCGATCCTCGCTGCGGATGTGACTGATGTAGCGGCCACCCGCATCGGCGGCGACTTGTGCCAGCATCAGGACCTCCGAGGTTTCGGAATAGATTCCCGGGTCGTATTCGAGTCCGCTGGAAAGACCGAGCGCTCCGCTTTCGAGTTCGCTTGCGAGTATGCCGGCCATCACGGCAACTTCTTCGTCAGTTGCCGTGCGACGAAAATCATCTCCAAGCACTTCGCTGCGGAGCGTGTTGTGGCCAACGTAGGATGCGATGTTGATGGTGGCAGGCGCATGCTCCAGGTTCGAGAAGAATTCGCTCAAGGGGTAGGGAGATCCACCATCCTGGCCAACGATGACTGTCGTTATCCCCTGGCTGACGATGACCAGCGCGTCCGGGTGATCAAAAATTCCTCCATCGGCGTGACTGTGCGTATCGATAAAACCCGGGGCCAGTGTTTGCCCGCCGCCATCGACCACAGTTTCGCCTGCGCACGGCTCGAGATCTCCAATGTCGGCGATCAGGCCATCGTTCACACGCACATCGCCAGCGATGGCGGGCGAGCCGGAGCCATCGATGATTTCGATGTTGGTAATCAGGAAGCCCGGCGGATCGTTACGGCAAACAGTTGCCTCTTCCTGAGTGCACGCGAATAGCACCGACACAGCGGCGAGCAGAGTGAGATGAGTGCGTCTTTTCAATTCAGTCGTCTCCATCGTCGACCTCAAACTGTCCGGTCAGTCTGCGCCAGACATGCGACCAGCTAAGCCCGACAGCCAGCAAAGCTGCGACACAAAAGAGTCCGACCCAGGTGGCCGAACCCACGGTGCTAACGTCAATCCAGCCGATATCGGTCAGCAGCCAGACCACGCCGCCAAGGAGCGAGCCGCCGAGCAGGAGGCCGAACGATCCGAGTGAGCGTTGCGTTGCGGCGAGAAGAATCACCCAACCGATTAGCAGCACAACGCCGACGACGAAGTGCTCGGGACCCAATGGTGTTTCAGGAGTCGCCGCTCTTAACCAGGCAACGTAGGAATATTGAGTCGGGTTATAGGTCACCATGACGAGCAACAGGGAAGCAAGAAACCGCCATACGAAACTCGCAAAATCGAATTCTCTCGATGCCCGGCCGGACTTGCGATGGTCAGATCTGTTTCTTGCCATGTTATTTCTCGTGCTCAGGCCGTCTCTTTCTGCCGCAATTCGTTGATGCATCTCTGGACTTCCTTAAACAAATCATTATGCAGACCGAGGATGCTGAAAGCCGATGCTGAAAGTACCAATTTACCATGAGAATAGCCTGCTGAACCTTTTTGTCGCCGGTGCGATATGATCGCCTGATAACCCTGGCCTGTGGATTCATCCGATGCAATTTACTCCCTTTGACCTCGAATACACGCAATCCATCTGGGAACAGAAGGTAGATATAAACCTGACGGAAAGCGGGGTTCATCCAATTCGGCTGGACGACCTGCTTGGCGACGACGCGGACAAGCTCGCCTCATTGTTGTCGACCGAGATCAATTATCCGCACGTCAACGGCAATCCGGAGCTGCGCGAGAGCATTGCTGCCCTGTATGACGGCGCTCGCATCGAGAATGTAATCGTTACCGTGGGTGCGGCGGAAGCGAACCATGTCGTCGTGCAGACCCTGCTGGAGCCGGGGGATGAGCTGGCCACCCAGGCGCCGACCTATAAACAGGTGTGGGGCCTGGCGCAGAACAAGGGCTGCGACGTCAAACCGTTTCACTTGTTGCCCGATGATGCCTGGCGACTCGATGTTGATGACCTGAACGCGCAGGTGACGGACAAGACGCGCATTGTCGCCATTTGTAATCCGAACAATCCGACCGGCTACATCATGACCAGCGACGAAATGGATGCCGTCGTCGCCGCCGCGGACAGGGTTGGCGCGTGGATCCTGGCCGACGAGGTATACCGTGGTGCGGAACGGGTGCAGGAAGAAGAGACGCCCTCGTTTTTCGGCCGCTACGACAAGGTGCTGGCGATCGGCAGCTTGAGCAAGGCTTACGGTCTGCCCGGATTGCGCATCGGCTGGGTGGTCGGGCCACCGGATACCGTCGAGGACCTCTGGCGGCGACATGAATACACGACCATAACGGCAACGATGCTGAGCAATATTCTTGCTACTCACGCGCTTTCTCCCGAGGTCCGCCCGCGCCTGATTCAGAGAACCCGCGAATACATTCGAAACGGCTTTCCCGTTCTCGAGGAATGGATGGCACAACAGGATGGATTATTCAGTTGCACGCCGCCGCAGGCATCCGCGGTGTCATTCGTGCGCTATCACCTCGACAT
>Ga0209980_10001122_pt1 | contig 14710 bp, 14 predicted proteins | sample CR02metaG_FD_183611 | JGI IMG/M metagenome (GOLD analysis project Ga0209980, IMG submission 183611) | Deep subsurface microbial communities from Mariana Trench to uncover new lineages of life (NeLLi) - CR02 metaG (SPAdes) (version 2) | ecosystem: Environmental > Aquatic > Marine > Ocean trench...
GCCCGCATGCATGAATACCATCCAGACAAGGTGGCTCACCTGGGTGAGGAGTTGCAAAAGGTCGCTCATCGTAAGGCGGTAGAGATCCAACAGGCGTATGAGCAGCTACGCAAGTAAATGGGGTTCGAGGCCCTAGTGGGCCGCCCGCACCCGATCTCGCCGAGCCCGGGCACGACTCGGTGAGAAGACGTTACTTGATGCAGGAGTTGGGAACGTGCTCCGCCTTGATGGCCGGCTCCATGCGTGGCAACAAGCCAGGCCGGGTGGGCCTCGCCTAGAATGGGGTTGATGACCCGGCCTCCCCGGCCGAGCTTCGAACGCATGGAAGGGTCGCCATGACCATCCGCTCTCCCTCCGTCATCGTCGTGGGCGCCGGGCCGGCCGGGGCGACGCTGGCGTATCTGCTGGGCTCGCGCCGGATCTCCCTCACAGCCTTCTCTGCAGACGCTCCCTTGGCCATCAGATCCCTCCCCTCTGGCACCGGAAGTGTCTCTTATCTATGACTCAAACTGGACCGGCTCCTCGTCATCAAGGCCGGTATCACGGGCAGCGTTCGCCTGCGGCCATACGTTCCAAACGCCGGCAACGATGAGTACGCCCACACCTATGTAGGTGCCTTCATCGAACCCGAGCACGAACTTGGAAACGACAACCACAAGGGTTGCTGTCACGCCTAGCACGAACGGGCCGAGGCCGCGTCGAGATCTGGCTCGGTAGAGGAGGGCAATGAGCGCGAGCGAAAGAAGGAGAGCCGTTAGCACTGTCTGCGCCGTGGTGTTCGCAAGAGCCCCGAGACCGAGCGCACTGAGGACCCCGGCGTAGGCCGGGTAGCACGCAGGGCATACGGGAAGAGCCGCCAGAGCCGACACGGGGATACCCAGCAGCGCACGCCCGTCTCGTACTTTTCTCTCCGCCATGCTGTGACCTCCTTGGCTCGAAACTCAGGATACAGCTTGAACCTGGGTATAAGGTCAAGGGGGCAGGGAAAACTTCCTGCCCCGGAGCGCTTCCTGTCAAGGCGGGGCCCATCGTGGCCGAAGTGACTTTCAGGCCAACACTTGACTCTAGCCTACAGTCTAGGGTCTATATTCCCCCGCATGGAGGTCGGCAGCATGAAGATCGGACAGGTGGCGAAGACAGCGGGCGTCGGCATAGACGCGGTCCGGTTCTATGAACGTGAGGGGCTGCTGGCCAAGCCGGCTCGCCGGCCTTCGGGGTATCGCGAGTATTCCCCGGACGTGGTGGTGCACCTCCGGTTTATCAGACGCGCCAAGGAGCTCGGGTTCTCCCTGAAGGAGATTCGAGAGCTCATGGCCCTCGAGACTGACACCAAGGCAACAGCCGGCGATGTGAGGCAACTAGCGGAAAAGAGGCTGCTGGACATCGAGGAAAGAATCCGAGCCCTCCAACGCATGCGAAGAGCTCTTCGAAGGGTCACGGAAGAGTGCCACGGAGGTGGGTCGACAAGCAAATGCTCGATCCTGCGTACCCTTTCTAAGGAGGAGACATGCTGAAGCATGGCCGTCGCACGCTCATGCGTGCAGCGTGCTTCGTCGCACTCACGGTGTGCATGTTGGTCCCACCGGCGTCTCGAGCGGAGCTTCTCGAGGCAGAGCTCAAGGTCAACGGAATGGCGTGTCCGTTTTGTGCGTTTGGTATTGAGAAGAAGCTTCGAGCAATCGAGGGCGTCCAGGACCTGACCGTCTTCCTCGATGAGGGGCGGATTGAACTCGTCTTCTCGCCGGAAAACGGCGCCTCGGCAAGCGACATTGAAGCTGCAGTAAAGGAGGCTGGATTCAAACTCTCTGGGCTGAGGTTGGAGGTGCGTGGGACGCTTGCACGAGATACCGATACCCCGGTCCTGGATGCGGGTCGGAACCTGCGGTTTCTGCTTTTGGATGGAAAGAACGAGGGGGCGCCGCTTGCGGGGGAGGCGCTTGAGAAGCTTCGGGCTTCAGCGGAGAGTGGCGTGGTGGTGGTAAACGGTACGGCGCAGGGAAAGGTCGATGGGCTGCCGGGCCTCGTGCTGATCGGTACGGAATCGTCGGGTGGAGGCACGCGCTAATGCTTTCTCTGACGCGCTCTACTCTAATTTCAGCGGAGACCGTGTCCCTAGTTTGGAGCTTCCTTCTCGAGTTCTGGACGGTATGAGGACGTTCCTGCTGCTCGTTGCTCTGCTGTCGGTCATGGCGTGCAGCAGGAGTGCGCGGGTTAGGACGCCGCAGGTCGTTCTGGCCTGGGGAGAGTCTGGACACGAACCGGGGCGCCTATTTCATCCGTCCGGGATCGCCGTTGGAGCCGATGGCACCGTGTTCGTAGCCGACACGGGAAACGACCGAATTCAAGCATTTCGAGCGGACGGCGAGTTCCTATGGACGTTTGGTCGCTCTGGAGACGAGCCGGGTGAGTTCCGCCGACCCATGGACATCGATATCGACGGTGCGGGCCTGCTCTATGTGGCGGAACTCGGGGGAGACCGGGTTCAGGTTTTCAGGCCGCGCGGCGAACTCGTTCGCACGATCCAGGGAGAAGGGACGCCCGCAGGAGGCTTTGACGGGGCTGCAGGTGTTTTGGTGTCTCCGAGCGGAGATGTGTATGTAGCAGACTTTTACAACGACCGCGTTGTGCATTTTGGCCCGGAGGGGAAATACATCGGGGTTGTGGGTACGTCCGGCCGAGTATGGGAGGGGCGTCTTCACTACCCGACCGACGTAGCTTGGCTTCGTGGCGACCTGGTAGTGGCCGACGCTTACAACAACCGGGTGCAGGTGTTTTCTCCTACGGGCGATGTGGTACGCGCCTGGGGAGGTCCGCTTGGGTTCGGCCTGGCTGGCAGCCGGCACGGATGGTTTCGGGTAGCGGTGGGAGTGGCCACGGACAGTGCAGGGCACATCTTCGTTTCCGACTTCAAGAACCATCGCATTCAAGTCTTTGACGCGGAGGGCCGGTGGCTCGCGGAGTTCGGCCATCAGGGCGCCAGTATCGGCGAGTTCGAGCGCCCCACGGACCTTGATATTGGCCCAGCGGGAAGGATCTACGTTGTGGACTTTGGAAACGACCGAATTCAGGTGTTCGAACGGTTGGAGGATCAAGACGCCCCGTCCGCGGCGCGCCTCGAGAGCAGCCCGGGCCCGGTTGTGGCCAGTGGCAGGGTCACCGACTTCCATGCGCTCCCAGCTGAGCTGGACGTCAGCGAGATCGCAGCAGCCGTGAATCGATGGCCTTGAAGTCCGTTCTGTTCTGCGCCGCTGTATCGGCCTGGCTGATCCCCGCTCTCTCGTGGGCTCAGGGGATCAACACGAACGTCGCGCTGCCGGTGGCCAAAGGCGAGGGGATCTCCCGCACCCAGCTCCGATGGATGCGAGCGAGTGATGATCCGAGCCCACTCGACCGGAAAATTCGGACCGCCGTCGCCCCACAGACTCTGGTGCTGGGACTCACACCGGAGCTTAGCCTGTTCGCGACTCTGCCGGTCCTGCTCCACCAGAAAGTCGATAGGGCTCTAGGCCGACAGCACACGGACCCAGCGTTCGGGGATGTGACGCTGCTCGCCCGACAGATGCTCTACGTCGACGATTACGGAGCGCTCTCCACGCGCCGTGTGGCTCTCCTCGCGGGGATGAAGCTCCCTACGGGAGCCGATCGGTTCGGAACCCAGACCTTTGATCCGATTGTGGGCGGGGTCGCCACGTGGGCCGCGAACCGGCACGAGCTGGACGTCGATGGACTCTACACACTCGGGACGCGCCGCCACGGTCGCGAGACGGGAGACAGGCTCCGGTACGACATTGCCTACCGATACCGCCTCTGGCCCGACCGCTTCGGGCCCCGGCTACTTCAGCTCAACGCTGTGTTGGAACTGAATGGTGTCTGGGCCGCTCGCTCCCGTCTCCACGGTCGCACGCTCCGCGACTCCGGCGGGAGCACGCTCTTTCTCTCGCCCGGGATCCAGCTTACGGCACTCCGCTGGATCCTGGAGGCTTCGCTCCAGCTTCCGATCGCCCAAAACCTGAAGGGGCAGCAGGTCGAGACCGACTTCATCGCCGTCCTCAGCGTCCGCATCCCGTTTCAGTGGGACTAGCGGGCGTCAGCCGCCGTGGGCACGGATCCCCCGTGACCTGCTCTCCTGTTTCGCGACCCTACTTCAAGGTCGAATCCTCTAAGGAGGCGGCGTTTCGATGAGTATCGATCAGCTCCTTGACCAGATTCTGATTCCACGGCCGAATGGTAGTGAAGGCCTGGCTCAGGTTGCGGCGTTTATCGAAACGACACTGCGGGGCCACACTCCTGAGGTCGAGCTACACACATTTACTGCTACGCCCTACGGCTTCCAGCTCCTGATGGCGACAGCCCTTGTGTTCATGCTGGCTTTCGTCGCGGCGATCGCACGCGGCCGCTACGGCATCGCAACCTTCCTCAGCGCGATCGTTCCTATGATCCTAGTCCTTGAAACGGAGTGGCTGTGGTCACCGGTGAGTGGTCTGCTTCCCCTGGAAGAGGACAACATTGTGGGGGTGTTCCCAGGTCATGTACAAGGCCCGACGCTGGTATTGTGCGCTCATTACGATACAGCAACCCAATTCGGCGATCACATCACCTGGGCCAGATGGATGCCCATCGTTGGGCTCGCTGTGGCACTGGCGTTGGCGCTCTCGTTGTCCGGCCTTTGGCAACGCCGTTGGGGACGGGAGCTACCTCGCATGCTCAGGCTTTCAGTGGCGGGATTCGTCCTGGTTCCGTTCGGAGCTATGGCAGTCTTCTTTTCCGCTGGTCCGCTCGTGCGTACGCCGAGTCTCGGCGCGCTTGACAATGGGGGCTCGGTAGCAGTGCTGCTCCGGCTCGCGGAGCGCCTCACGCTGCGGCCCGCGGATGCTCCGACAACTGTAAAGCTCGTGTTCCTAGCCGCGGAGGAGGAACGCGCGCTCGGGTCCTGGCACTACGCCAACATGCTCCGTGAGAAGCAGTCCGTAGGAGTGATTAACCTCGAGATCGTTGGTGCGAGCGACCAGCTTGCCTATGTTTTGGAGGAAGGCTTTGCGCTGCGCCGGTACCATCCTTCGGATTCCCTCGTCGACTTGGTGAGGAAGACGGCACAGAAGATGTGGGGGCAGCCGCTAGCGGCGAGGCGACTTCCGGGGGCGATGTATACGGATGGGCGTAGCTTTCTCGCGCAAGGCATTGCAGCCGTAACGCTGATGTCCGTGTACGAGGGCGGACCCCGTGGCCTCCACTCGGCCCGGGATAGTCGGGATCGGCTGCTGGTGCCCCAGCTGGAACGAACAGTCGAACTCCTTGCTGCAATCGTAGCGAGTATGGATCGCGATCCCCTAATTCTTCGCACGCGCTGAGGACTGCGCACTGTGGAGCCCTGGACTCAGTGTTCGCCATGGTGGCCATGCGTATCCTCAGCTTCTACGATGAGCTCACCTGTCATGCCCGCCTCCGTGTGGCCAGGGATCGTACAAAGGACGCGATATTCGCCCGGTTGGTCGAGCTGATAGGTCGCTGCAACCGAAGTACCGGCTTGTGCATGCAGATGGATCCAGTCGTACTCGCCATCAGGGGTCTTCACGACAAGGGAGTGTTCAGTCTGCCCGTCGTTCTGCAGTTCGATCCGGGTAGGGATTCCTGCACGCAGCTTGATCGTTGTGGGCTTGAAGTGGAAGTCCGTGGAACGTACGAGGACGCTCGCTCTTGCTCTGGTGCTTACCAAGCCCTGCGGGCCGTTGTTCCCATGAACGTGCCCTTCGCCGTGACCATGGCTACGCTCGCTCGAGTGACCAGCCGCGGGCGGGTGTCCGTGAGGCTCGAGGGACCCTGCCGGGTACTGCGCCTGAAGCAATTGGAGCAGGCCATCTAGCCGCTTGAACTCGCGCCGGGTCCGATCCTGGTCTCCTGCGTCCGCCGCCGCGTGAAGCGTTCCGCCGAGCTTCGTGATCTGGCGTATCAGGGACTCGACACGCTCTCGCTTTTTCGGCTCCAACGAGGTCGAGTGCTGAAGGAGGCTCTTAGCCTCCGTCTCCAGTATCTCCGTCTTCTCGTGGATCGCGTTCAAGCTTCCAGCCTCGATATCGGCCGCGATCCCATCCCTCGTGTGTTTCAGCGAATTCCACACTTGTGCGAGGTCCGCTGCATGGCGATCCTCCTCATGTCCCTCACCGTGCTGCTCGCCATGCGTGTCATGCGAGTCGGCTCCGTGACCCGCATCCGCGTTACCCCTGCTTGCTAGGAGGGACCACGCAAGTGCGAGCACAACTGCTCCCACGGCGATGGATCGATATGCCGTCATGGTTTCGTCTCCTTCATGCTTTTATTCAAAGCGCTGTTTGTGGGACGCGATCGAGCTCATCGATCGGATCCCTTCCGCGCGACTCGATGACCCACTCCGCTGCTCGACGGCCGAAGGCGAAGAAAACAGCGGGCGTCACGGCCATGTCGAGCAGCGTCGAACTCAGCAACCCACCGAGGATGACCACGGCCACCGGATACAGGATCTCCTTGCCCGCTTCTCCGGCTGCCAGAACCAAGGGGATCAGCGCCAGACCCGCTACGAGTGCGGTCATGGTCACGGGTACCAGCCGCTCGAGCGACCCCCGTATGATCATCTGCTCGTCAAAGCGTTCCCCCTCGTGCTGCATGAGGTGCAGATAGTGAGAGATCATCATGATCGTATTGCGAGATGCGATCCCCGCGAGCGTGATCAAGCCGACCAGCGTCGCCACTGAGACCGTGCCGACCATGACCCAGGTCAGTGCCAGCCCACCGATGAAGGCGAGCGGGATATTCAGCAGAATCTGCGCCACGATCATCACACTTTGGAAGTGCGAGTAGAGCAGCAGGAACATCGTCGCGAGCGTGAACACGCTCAGAATTGCGATGAGCCGGGTTGCCTCTTGCTGACTCTGGAACTGACCCTCGAAACTCACGGAATATCCAGGTGGCAGGTTCATTGCCGCGACGGCCGCCTGCATATCGGCAACGGTGGAGCCGAGATCACGCCCAGACACGTTTGCGGACACGACTATGCGCCGCCGCACATTCTCGCGGTTGATGATATTCGGCCCCTTCGCCTCGCGGACGTCGGCGAGCAGCGAGAGCGGCACCTTTTCGCCGGTGGGCGTGTCGACCAGCATGTCGCGAATCGCCGCCACATCACGCCGGGACGCTTCGCCGTAGCGGACGAAAAGATCGAAAGTTCGCTGTCCGTCGAGTATCTGCCCGGCAACCCGTCCGTTGAGAGCCGTCTCCAGCAGCTCGGCGAGCTTGCCCACCCGGATGCCGTAGAGCTGCGCGCGCCCGCGATCGAGCGTGATCTTCACCTGCGGGATCAGGACCTGCTTCTCGATCTGTAGGTCGACCACGCCCGGTACACGCGCGAGCGTGGCTTCGATATCGGCCGCCGTCGCACGCAGGACCCCCAGATTTGCCCCAAAGAGCTTGACGGCCACCTGGGCCCGGACTCCGGAGAGCAGGTGGTCGAGGCGGTGGGAGATGGGCTGGCCCACGTTGATTACGATTCCCGGAATTTGCGCTAGCTTCCCACGGAGGTCTTCAAGGATTTCCTCACGCGAGCGCTCGGACTCCTCGAGATCGACATCGATCTCCGTGTAGTGCACGCCTTCAGCGTGCTCGTCGAGCTCGGCGCGGCCGGTGCGCCGTCCGGTCGAGACGACCTCCGGCACGGTGAGCAGCAGCTTCTCGGCAATGGTCCCGATACGGTTCGACTGCTCGAGGGAAGTGCCGGGTGCCACGAGCACGTTGACGGTCACCGTGCCCTCGTTGAACTCGGGCAGGAACTCCTTTCCCATCATCGGGTAGAGGGCGAAGGAACCCACCACGAGTGCAACCGCGCCGCCGATCACCAGATAGGGATGGCGGAGTGTGTGTGCGAGGATCACACGGCGATCGAACTCCTTTAGCTGGCGCACGAGCCAGCTGTCGGACTCGGTCTCCATTCTCTTCATGCGGGGAAGCAGATAGGAGCAGAGCGCCGGAATTACGGTCAGCGACACCACGAAGGAGACCGCCATGGCCACGATCGTGGCGATCCCGATCGGGGCGAAGAGGCGACCTTCGATCCCGCCCAGGCCGAAGAGCGGCACGAAGACCAGGATGATGAGCAGCGTTGCATACAGGATTGAGTTTCGGACCTCGGCGGAGGCATCCGCGATCACCCTCAAGACGGGCCGCGGAGGGTCGGCATGGCGGTTCTCGCGCAGGCGGCGGAAGACGTTCTCCACATCGACGATGGCATCGTCCACGACCATGCCAATGGCTACGGCGAGCCCACCCAGTGTCATGGTGTTGATCGAGATGCCTGCCCAACTGAAGAATATGGCCGTCGCGACGAACGAGAGCGGGATCGCCGTCAATGTGATGAGTGTCGTGCGGACATTCAGCAGAAACAGGAAGAGCACGATCACCACCATGATCGCGCCGTCCCGGATCGCCTCCTCGACATTGGCGATCGCGGCCTCTATAAAACGCGCTTGCTTGAAGAGGACGTGGAGCTCGACGTCCGCTGGGAGATCCTTTTTTATTTCGGCGAGCGCGGCCTCGATGTTTTCGGTGAGAGAGATGGTATCGACGCCGGGCTGCTTCTGAACGGATACGATCACCGCTGGCGCGCCGTTCACGCCCGCATCCCCGCGCATCACCTGCTTGCCGAAGGTCACCTCGGCTACGTCGCGGAGCCGCACCGGCACCCCGTCACGGTCGGCCACCACCGTGTCCGCGATCTGCGAGAGGGACGCCGTGCGCGCGATGTTCCGGACCAGCGCCTCCCGTTGGCTTCCCTCGAGAAAGCCGCCCGGGGTATTGATCTGGGATTGCTCTGCCGCATCGAACACGTCGTCGAGGCTCACGCCATAGGCGGCCATGCGCTCGGGAATCGCGCGGACCTGGTACTGCTTCACGCCTCCCCCGATGGGGATGACCTGGGCCACGCCGCCGATCGTCAAAAGGCGCTGTCGGACCACCCAGTCTGCGATCGTGCGAAGCTCTACGGGCGGCGTACTGCCATCCTGGCTCGAAATTCCGATCAGCAGGATCTCCCCCATGATCGAGGAGATCGGTCCCATCACCGGGGAGATGTCCTCGGGGAGCTTCTCGGCGGCGAGTTGGAGGCGCTCCTGCACCAGCTGCCGGGCGCGGTAGATGTCTGTTCCCCAGTCGAACTCGACGTACAGGATCGAGAGCCCGATCCCCGAGTTCGAGCGCACCCGGCGTACGCTGGGCGCGCCATTGACCGCGGTCTCCAGCGGCCAGGTGACGAGCATCTCGACTTCCTCCGGAGCGAGGCCGGGGGCTTCCGTGAGGATGGTGACCAAGGGGCGGTTCAGGTCCGGGAACACGTCCACGGGGAGATCGCGGATCACCACGATGCCATAGATGAGGAGCAATGCGGAGGCCGCCACCACGAACATCCGGTTTCGAAGAGAGAACTCGATCAGGCGGTTCAGCATGGCTCAGTGCGCTCCGCTCGCGATGCGAGCACGACCACGCAGCACCCAGGCCGCTGCTCCCAGAGCGAGCACCCCGATGATTCCCAGCGCCCACAGCCACCAGCGTGTTGTATGTGGCGGATGGGCCCCCGTCTCCGCAGTGTCCAGGGTTTCCCGTGAGCCGGGCTCGGCTACCGGGGTCAGGTACTGCAGCGAGTAGTTGCCTTCACTGACGACCTGATCGCCCGGCAGGATGCCCTCCAGAATCTCGATGTAGCGGTCATCGGATAGGCCGGTCACCACCGAGCGTCGGTCAAACAGGTCCGGCTCCCCGTCGCGCTGGACGAAGACAAAGTGGTGTCCAAATTCTCCCAACACGGTTTCTTTGGGCACCGCCAGCGCCAGGTCACTCCGCTCCACCACGAGGCTTAAGGTGGCTCGCATGTTGAGACGGAGCTTTCTGTCGGGATTGGCGATGCGAACGAACACCGGCAGCGACCGACTCCTGGCGTCGAGCGCTCCACCCATGCGGTCGACGATGCCTTCGAAGGCCTCCTCAGGGTAGCTGGGTACGTGCACACGCACTGTCTGACCGACCGTTACCCGACCGATCTGGCCTTCGAAGACGCGGCCCACCGCCAGCACCTCCTGAAGATCCGTAAGCTCGAAGAGGTGTCCGCGCGGCTCGACATCGTCGCCCACGACCACGTGGCGGTGGGTCACCGTGCCATCGATCGGTGCCGTGTAGCGCGCGCGGGGCGGTGGATCACCGACCTGCAAGCTCTCGATTTCCACAAGGGGCTGGCCGCGGTGGACGCGCTCGCCCTCCTTAGCAAAGACCGCCACGACGCGGCCCGGGATCCGGCTTGAGACGGTGGCCGAGCGCTCGGGCTCAGCGTGGATCTCGCCGATCACGGTGAGGGTCCGCTCGATGGGGCGAAGCTCGGCCTCCTCCAGACGCAGCCCCAGGTTCTTGCGTGCCGTCTCGCTGACGAGGACGGGACCCCCTGTTGCACTGCTGGCCTCCGCCCCTCCGGGCGCGTCCGCGTGACCTTCGTGAGCGAACGCTGCAGGCGATAACACGATCCGGGTCGCGGTGAGTGCCGCGAACAAGAAGGACCGTGTGTAGATCATGGCTTCACCCCCGATGAGAAGTCGTGTTTCAGCAAAGGGCTCGCGGCGGCCGCGCTCTCGAGATCGACCTCGGCCTGGCGTAGATCTCCGATCACGCGGGCGTAGCGGAGCGCGACATGCGCATACTGCTGCTCCCCCTGCACCAGTACGCTGACGCCGATGAGGCCCTGGCGGTAGCCCTTCTCGAGCAGTGTGACGTTGCGGGTGGCACCCGGCACGATGCGCTCTCGATACTCCACCACGACCCGTGCGAGCTCCTCAACCCGTCGCACTGCGATCTCGACTTCCGCTTCGACTGTGCGCTCGAGCCCGATGAGCTGAGCGGCGGCCCTGCGCCCGTCCGCGCGCGCCGCTGCAATCCGGCCCTGGTTCCGGTTGAACAGAGGCAACGGTACGCTGATGCCGACCCCTAAAAAGCTATCCCGTTTGGTGCCGATCGGATCGGCGGAGGGCTCGTCCCGGAACACCTGTTTGTCGACTGAGTAGTCGACGTCAATCGTCCAGTCCTCCCATGCCTCCGCCCGGGCCAGCTGTACCTCTGCGCTCGAGCGGTCCCGCTCGAAGCGCAGGCGTTGGAGGTCGGGGCGGCGCCGCAGAGCAGGCTTGATGAGCTGCGTAGCAGGGCGAGGCTCAAACAGGGGGGTCTCCAGATCGCCCAAGACCTCGACAGGGGTCTCAGGTGCGCGGTTCAAGAGTCTGTTCAAGCGCACCGCCTCGGTGTGACGATCGAGCTCGAGCAGGCGGAGATCCTGCTCGAAGCGAGTAAGCTCGATCTCGAGAAGATTCACGTCAGCCTCGGAGACCTCGGCGACGCGCAGGCGCGCCGACGAAGCCCGGGCCAGTCTGCGGGCGGCCGCGATCACACGGTTCTGCTCCGCGACCGCGAGTTCCAGCGTGAGCAGCGTGACCACGGAACGCTGGACATCGCTGATGAGGGTCCGCTCGAACTCACGTACCTCGGTGAGGGCAATCGCGATATCAACGCGAGCCACGTCACGGGCCCGCGCGAGGCGTCCCGCAACGGGAAAACGCTGGGCGAAACCGATGTCCAGCGAGCGCTCGCCCTCGTTCTGGAAGGCGAAGTCGTCCCGCCCGGAGAAGACCAGCTCCGGGTTAGGCCACAATCCCGCCTGCAGCAGACGACCGCGAGCGATCTCGATTACCTCGTAAGCAGCGCGCAAGTCGGGGTTCGCCCGCAACGCTTCTTCGGCGGCTGTGCGGACGCTCAGCGGCTCCTCCGGACTCTCCGCATCGGAGCCCACCGGCAGCACAGCCAGCACGATTACGGTCGAGATCAGACGTCTCCACCGAACAAGCTTCCGTTTCTTAACCCGGCCGGGATCTCCGCCTAACATAATGCTCCCGTTCCCTTTCTCTGTTCAGTCCGCTCGTCTGGAACCACACCGATCCCAGGCGAGGCGGTAGATGCATGCGCCCTTTGCACGGACGCAGAGAAATCAAGCAGGAGATCGAATCAGATCAAAAGAGGCGGGTTCGCACGTAGGTAGGGTGAGTTGAGACAATCCGTAGACAGTGCCCGCTCGGAAACCCCGCTCTGCCGGGGCAGCACCGGCTGATCGGTCGTGTGAGCCAACAGGATCGCCCCCTGGACCTCACGGGTCCGAAGTGGCTCTGCCCATGCAGCAGAGACATCGGCCGGGGAACAGGAACAAGGGTGGTCCTCCGGCCCCGGTATGGACTCAGAGCTTCCCGGGTGCTCGTGTCCGAAATGGTCGTCACTGTGCCCGGAGTGCGAAGCCGGAGCACTGTTGTCGTGGTGCCCCCCCTCGGTATGCGCGCTCGCCGCCGTTCGGTGAGCAGCGTCGTGGCTGGAGGCATGGGCCTGGTCTGGAGCACACAGGGGGCTGCCGCCGGCCGAGAGGATCAGCGGCCAGATGAGCAGCGGAATAGCTAGGCTTCGTACGATTCTCATGCTACGTCGCATCATTTCGACCACGGGAGGCGAAACATGAGCAGCCAGAGCGCAACAGTCCAGAAGCGCTCTGACCTCCTGGGCTAGGCACCACCCTCGTATCACCTAGTACCTAGGATGTCCAGAGCCTACAAAAAATTCGTACCCAGGGGGTGGAGGCGCGGGCATCGACCCACACGAGCAGTCTTGCTCCTATTCCCCGTGCCACATTTTGTGGATTCCGGCTCCAGCGGTAGATCCAAGCAGTCACCAGCTTGTTGCTCACCGTCTCCGCGCTGAAGCTGCCGTCTAAAGCGGTGCCCTGGGTCGCGCTGCCGTCGCCGGCAAGAACGGTGAGCCTGGTGCTGGCCGTCTCGGGGAGGTTCAAGGGGATCGACTCGATCTGGCTGCAGCCGCGGAATCCACTGGATACTGTGAGCGCGATCTCCGTAGTTGCTGGCAGTTTGTGGCAACAAAATGGCCTGTGCGCCGCTCCGCCCGAAGATCTTGACCGGGTTGCGCTTCACCCTCAGAATTGGGTTTGGCGACTGCGAACGGGGAGGGTATTCATGGGCGTCACCTACGCGCGGGAAGACTGAATCGCAACGATTACCATCGACGGACCCGAACCGTGTCAGAGGAGAACGCATGTCAGAACTGATAGGCCTTGATTTCATCGTCGACAAGAGCGCTTGGCACAAGACACGTTTCGTCGAGACGGAGGTATCTACGGACCTCGCACCGGGCCAGGTGCTCTTCCGGGTGGACCGCTTCGCCTTTACGGCCAACAACATCTCCTACGCGATGGCCGGGGACCTGCTGCGCTACTGGTACTTCTTCCCCAAGGAGGAGGGCTGGGGATGCCTCCCGACCATGGGCTTCGGTGATGTCATTGCCTCGACGCACGACGACGTTGCGGTGGGGACGCGATGCTCCGGCTTCTTCCCCATGTCGAGGTACTTGCTGATCGAACCGGCGGCGGCAAATCCGGGCTCCATCGTGGATGGTGTTGCGCACCGTCGGGAGCTGGCACCGGTCTACAACCAGTATCAGCCTGTGGCGAACGACCCGCTCTACTCCGTCGAACATGAAGACGTACTGGCCTTGACGCGAGGCCTCTTCACGACTGCCTTTCTCGCTGAGGACTTCCTTGCCGATAGCGACCTTTACGGCGCGAAATCGGTGGTGATCTCGAGTGCTTCGAGCAAGACCTCCATCGCGCTCGCCTTCGTAGTGGCCCGGCGAGCTCAGACCAAGGCCGTCGGCCTCACCTCGGTGGCTCACCTGGAGTTCGTCAAGCGCCTGGGATTCTACGACCAGGTATTGACCTACGACGAGATCGGCGCGCTCGCCGATGATCCCGCGGTCTTCGTCGACATGGCGGGCAACACCAAGGTGACCCGCGGGGTGCACGAACAGCTGGGCGCCAATCTCAAGTTCAGCCAGCGCATCGGCGGTACCCACTGGCATGCGGGCGGAGACGATGGCGACATCCCCGGACCCAAACGCGAGTTCTTCTTCGCGCCGGCTCAGATCAAGAAGCGCATCGTCGACTGGGGGCCCCAGGGTTTCCAGGAGCGTCTCGGTGCCTCGCTTCAGGCCTTCATCGAGTCGAGCGCGAAGTGGCTGCGGGTGGAGCGGGGTTACGGACGCGAGCAGGTGGAGCGCGTTTACGGCGCAACACTCGAGGGGAGCGCGAGCCCGGCTCAGGGCAACATCCTTTCGTTGTGGGACGACGAGCGTTCTGCGGCCGGGCGCTGAGGCCTGGTTGGTAGCCCAAGGCCCTACCGGGGCTTCGGGGGATCCGGGAGAGACCAACTACGGCGTACGGGGGCCGTGTAAACTGATCGCCACAGGTATCGATGCGGGATGACGAAGGCGGAGCGTTCAGATCCAATGATGGATCCCAGGAATCTCAAGAAGTGGTTGATCATCATCGCCGTCCTATACCTCGTCTTCCCCCGAGACTTGATACCCGACTTCCTCGGGAGCGGTCTCGGCCTGATCGACGACTTGTTGCTCATCGCACTACTGACCTACTTCTATCGCAACCGTGTGCGGGAATATGCCGCTCGCGCAACCCAGGAGAGCGGAGGACAGGATCAGCGAGAGCGTTCAGGTCGTGCACAAGCGAAGGCGTCCGAAAGTTCGTCTGATCCCCATGAGATCCTGGGCATCGACTCTTCGGCATCCGGAGAAGAGATTCAAGCCGCCTACAAAG
>Ga0209980_10001123_pt1 | contig 14710 bp, 8 predicted proteins | sample CR02metaG_FD_183611 | JGI IMG/M metagenome (GOLD analysis project Ga0209980, IMG submission 183611) | Deep subsurface microbial communities from Mariana Trench to uncover new lineages of life (NeLLi) - CR02 metaG (SPAdes) (version 2) | ecosystem: Environmental > Aquatic > Marine > Ocean trench >...
GACATCCTCGAAGGTCAGCGTGTTGACAATCACCTGGGCGTAGGAAGGGTAAGGGAATTCCGGGTCGACCGGGAGATAGAAACGCGGCCCACCGGCACCGATGAAAGCGGTCACGTTCTTGACCCGCGCATCGCCCTCGAGCTTCGTTTCGATCCCCGTGAGATCCGCCGACACGGTTTGAATGGGTGTGCCCTCCGGCGCCCAGTAATCGATCATGAACTGGGCACGCGTGGAGGCCGGGAAGAACTCCTGGGGCACCTTATCGAAGCCGATGACGGCGGCGACCAGCAGCGCGGTTACGCCGGCCAGTGTGAAGACCCGCCAGCGGATGGCGCCCTCGAGAGCGCGCCGGTAAAAGCGGAAGAACCCTCCGGCGTAGGGATCGGCTCCGGGATCCCCGTCTTTCGGTGCTCGCAGCAGGCTGATGCAGTTCAGCGGAGTCATGGTCATGGCCAGCACCCAGCTCAGCAGGAGCGAGATGGACACGACCGTGAATAACGTGCGCGCGTACTCGCCCGCGTCGGCCTTGGCCGCAAACACGGGGTAGAACGCCATCACGGCGACGACCGTCGCCCCGAGCAGCGCCAGCGACGGCTTGCTGGCGCTCTCTATGGCCGCCTTCACCGGCTTCATGCCGCGGCCGAGGCGTACGGAGACTCCGTCCGCCACCACGATAGCGTTGTCCACCATCATGCCGAGCGCCACAACCAGCGCTCCCAGGGAGACACGCTGGAGATCGATCTCCATCATTCTCATGACCATGAAGGTGCCGAGGATGGTGACGATCAGCGCCCAACCGATGACCAGTCCCATGCGCCAACCCATGGCGAGCGTCAGCACCACGAGCACGATGAGTACCGCCTCGGCGAGATTGACGATGAAAGCGTTGATGGCTTCCCGTACCAGGTCGGATTGCCAGGTGAACTTGTGCACCTCGATCCCTGCCGGAAGCTCGGCGATGAGCTCCTCGAGGCGGGCGTCCAAAGCCTCGCCGGTCTCGAGAATGTTGCCTCCGGCGACGTTGGCCAGCTGGATCGCGAGAGCGGGCTCACCCTGAAATCGCATCATGTTGAAAGGGGGCTCGAGGTAGCCCGGCCGCACGGTAGCCACGTCCTTGAGACGGATCAGCTCGCCCGATCGCACGTCGCCTCGACTTCCACTGCGCGCTCGCCCCAGTGGTCTCGTGCCTCCCAGGCTGCGCGAGAAGGGTGTGAGCTCGGCCGCTGCGGTAAGTCCTATATCCATGAGCGAGCGCCGGATCAGCAGCTCGCCAATGTCCTCGGGGCTCTTGAACTCGCCGCTGGCTTCGATGCGGAACCGCCGCCCGGGCACCTCGAGTCCACCCGCCTCCACGACCATATTCTGAGTCGCCAGGGTCGCGAGAATGTCCTCACTGGTGATTCGGAGCTCGGCGAGCTGGGCTTCGGAGATTTCCAGGTAGATCACCTTGGGCTGGACCCCCCAAAGATCCACACGCGAGACGCCCGGAACCAGACTGAGCTCTTTTTTCAGGAGTTTGACGTAGTCTTCGAGTTCCGCGTAGGTGTAACCGTCACCGGTGACGGCTAGCACGAATCCGAACACGAAGCTGAAGTCATCGATAATGTTCGGATTGTGGGCGCCGGGTGGAAGACTTGGAGTGACGTCGCGGACCTTTTTTCGCATCTCGTCCCAAATCTGGGGCAGCTGGTCGGCCGTGAAATCCTGTCTCATGTCGACCTTGATGATCGAGAGCCCGGCCCGGGAGAACGAGGTGAGATACCGAAGCTGGGGCATCTCCTGGATCGCCTGCTCGATGCGATCGGTCACCTCGAGCTCGACCTCGAGCGGGCTGGCCCCGGGGTAACGCGTAATCACGACGCCGGTTTTGACCGTAAAGTCGGGATCCTCCAATCGCCCGAGCTCGAAATAGCTGTAAATCCCGCCCGCCACCAGCAAGAATACGACGAAATTAGTGAGCGTCTTGTTCTCGATCGCGAAGCGAGTCAGGTTCATGACGCGGTGTCCGCTCGAGCGTCGTCTAGAATCTTGACTTGCTGGCCGTCGGCTACCGAATGCACCCCCCTAATGACGATCAATTCCCCGGGCTCCAGTCCCGCCGTGACTCGCGTGCCAAACCGCGAGAGTCCGTCTATCTCGACCTCGCGGCGGCTCAATGTTTTGCTGGTCTCGTCCACCACCCATACGTAGGATTTCTCCGGGTCGTCGCCTGTGAAAACAGCGGTGGCAGGGATCTCGATGCCAACTTCCTCGTGATCCGTTGGCGGTCGCGCAACGATGTAAGCTTTCCCCGCCATGCCGGGCAGGATTTCGGCGCCTGGTGGTTGCTTCATCACCAAGGTCGCGGGGTAGGTTCGGGTGGCTTGACTAGCTTCCTTACCGATTTCCTTGACGTCTGCGGGCACGTCGATACCGGGTAGCGCATCGAACTTGACGACAATTGACTCTACGTAGGGAGCCAAGCCGATCAAATTCTCCGGCACACTGATCACGAACTCGATGGTCTCGGGATTCAGTAGTCGCAGGATCGGCTGCTTGGCGATAATCGTCTCGAAATTCTCGACATACGTCTCGACGATGACACCGTCGAAGGGTGCCTTGAGTTTGGTATAGCTGAGCTGGTCGCGCGCGGCCTTGACGGAGGCCCGCAGTGAGCCGGCACCGGCTTTTGCAGAGTCACGAAGCTGCCGCGCCCGGTCGATGGCGGCCTTGCTGGTCGCGCCCGGGTCTTCCTTATAGATATTTTCCAGGCGATCGAAGTCGGCCTGGGTACGCCTGGCACGCGCCTGCTCGCGCTCGAGCTGACCCTGCACGGTACGCACCGCCGACTCGAAATCAGTGGGATCGATGCGGGCAACCAAATCGCCCGCCTTGAACTCGTCCCCGACGCTCGCGGGCAATGCGATGAGCGGACCCGCCACCCGAAAGGACAGGTTCACCTCCTGCCCGGCTTTGGCGCGGCCCGGGAACGCACGCTCCATGAGCCCGCTCGTGTCCGCTACGCGAATGGCGATGACGGGGCGAATGAGGGGTGCCTTCTCCGGTTCTGGGCCGCACGCCGCCAACAACAGGAAGGGCACGAGCCAAGGTGTGGCCGCGGGTTTCATCATTAATTCTCCTTCTAAGCCTTCGCGATTTCCGGCGATGGGATTTTGTAGAGCGTGGCGTAAAGCACCGGCACCAGCACCATGGTCAGCACGGCGCCAAAGGTAAGTCCCGCCACGATGGTCACTGCCAAGCCTACCAGGGACGTGCGCCTTAGATCACTCGTACTTTTGACAGTATCCAGACGGCTAACCGTTTAGCGAGGAAGTGGACACCGATGCTGGCGAAGTACACTAGGGCAATGGTCCACGCTGAGCTGACTAAAGAAGATCTACATGCGCTTTGACCGACCCATCGGGGCCACACCTGCCGCCGAGCCACGGAAAGCGATCAATCTAAGCCTTCGCGATTTCCGGCGACGGGTACTCGGCTTTTGAAATTCTCTACGCAGCTTCGGGCTGCTTCACGCGAAAGAGCACGGAATAAAGCACGGGCACCACCCCGAGCGTTAATACCGTGCCGAAGGCGAGCCCAGTGGCGATGATCAGCGCCAGCGAGTAGAACACCGGATCGCGGCTAATGATCAACGGCATCACGCCAAGGATGGTCGTGACGGTGGTCAGGCAGATGGGACGAAAGCGCGACACTGTCGCTTCGATCACCGCGGTGTAGGCATCTCGGCCGGCATTGCGCTCACTGTCAATCTTGTCGATCAGCACGATGCCGTTATTGATGATGATCCCGGCGAGGCTCAACAGGCCGAGAATCGCGAAGAAGTCGAACGGCGCCCGGAAACCGAACAGCCCGACGAAGGCCCCGACGAAGGCGAGCGGCAGGGTAAACATGATGATTAAAGGCCGCCGGAAAGAGTTGAACTGCCAGATGAGCAGCACGACGATCAGCACGCCGCAGTGCGGCAAATACTTGAAGAGCTTCGGCATCGTCTCTGCCTGCGTCTCGATCTCGCCGCCGACCTCCCACCGGTAGTCCTCGCCGAGCCCGAGCGCCTCAACCTCGGGTATGACCGCTTCGAGCAGCTCGGGCGCCTTCAGCACTTCGTGCTTGAATTCCACTGTGATCGCGCGTTCCTGATTACGGCGCGCAATACGGCTTAACGCCCACTCCCCGTGAATGCTCGCGATCTGTATCAGGGGCACGTCCGTGCCCTTGGCTGGCGCGTAGACGCGAATATTGTAGAAGTCACTGCCCACGGCGCGCTCCTCCTCGACCGATTGGAGCATCACCGGGATAGCCCGATCGCCTTCCCGGTACTCGGTGGCCTGGATGCCGTCGATGTGCGCCTGCAAGGAGTGCGCAACCTCCTGGGATGAGATGCCCACGCGGCGCGCCCGCGCTTGATCGATGAGCACCGGCGCCCTCAGCACCTTGTTCTCCCAGTTATTGCGCACGTCGATGGTCCCCCGCATCGCCCGCACGCGGTCCGTAAGTTGCTGACCTTTTTCGTAGAGATACTGTGCGTCAAGCCCGATAAGACGGATCTCCAGGAACCCGGGTTCGTCCCCGGTCGTCCACATCCGCTTGACCCGGCCTTCGACCTCGGGGAGCGACCCGGCGATGTACTGTCGCACGCGCTCTGCCACCTTGATCACTTGGTCGCCGGATTCCGTGTTGACGATGACGAAGGCACGGTGCGGATCCGGATCAAACGGCGCAAGCACGAGCACGAAGCGGGGTCCGCCTGTTCCCACATAGGCGATGGTTCCGGTAATCTCGGGATTGGCGCTCTCATCGGATAGCCAGCCAGTCAACCGCTGGACCACTTCTTCGGTGGCCTCGATGTTGTAACCCGCCGGCAAATCCACGTAGACGAGGAACTGGTTGCGGTCGCTGTGGCCGAACATCTCGCGTACGAGCGTCGAGCCCAGATAACCGCCGCCGCCGAGCACCACGAGGGTGGCGAGGAGCACAATGTACCGCAGCTTCAGAATCTCTTTGAGCAGCGCGCGGTACACTACATAGATTCGGCCGGAGTAGGCGTCGCCTGATTTCGCGCCAGCCTCGACTCGCGGCGGCACCTTCATGAACCAGAAGCACATGAAGGGGGTCATGTACATGGATAGGAACCAGGAGCTCAGCAGCAGGATGGTGACGACCACGGGCAGCGAGTAGGCGTACTCCCCGGTCTGGCCGGTGAGCAGAAGGATAGGCATGAACGCGAGAATGGTGGTGAGTGAGGACGTGAGCAGAGGAATCGCGAGCGTCTCGGCCGTCTTGAGGCACGCCGAGCGCCGCTCTTCACCGCTCTCGAGCCGGTTGCGGATATCCTCCGCAATCACGATGCCATTATCGACCAGCATGCCCAATGCGATGATGGCGGAGGCGATGGATATGCGCTCGAGCTCGATCCCGGCGAAGCGCATAATGATCAGCCCCATTAACATCGTCATCGGTACGAAGGCGCCGACGATCAGCCCCGTGCGCAGGCCGAGGAACACCATCACCACGATCAATACAATGATCAATGTCTGATAGACGTTGAGAAGCGCGCCATCGACCGCCTTCTGGACCAGATCCGGTTGAAAAGTGGCGAATTCCAGAACGTAGCCGATGGGAAGCCGCGACTCGAGGTCGCGCACCTTCGCGGTGAGACGGTCACCGAAGTCGACCGCGTTGACGCCGGGGGTGATGGAGAGGCTGATGACGATCGCCCGCTTACCGTTGAAGTAGGCGAGGTCTTCGGCCGGCTCCGCGAAGCCGCGCCGGATTTGCAGCAGGTCTTTGAGCAGCACCGGCTGCTCGGTCCCCGGAACGGCGATCAGCACGTTCTCGATATCCTCGACCGAGCGGAAATTTCCGCTCGGCTCGATGATCACGTCCTGGCCCGCAATGTCGTAGCGACCGCCGGGCAGGACCACATTCTGGCTGGTGAGGGTCTGGATGATGTCCTGAATGCTCACACCGAGCTGGGCAAGCTTGGCGGAGGAGAATTCCAGGAACACACGCTCCTCGTGCACGCCCCAGAGCTCGACCTTGCGGATCCCCTCGAGCTCGTAGAGCCGGTCCCGGATGTCGCGAGCGACCTCACGCATCTCCGCCATCGCGAACCCCTCGCTCCAAAGCGCGATAGTAGCGACCGCCACCAGACCGAACTCATCGTTCACGAAGGGGCCGATGGTCCCCGCCGGCAACTCGGGCGCAAGGTCCAACATCCGGTTGCGGACCTTCTGCCAAATCGCGTCCACATCGTTGTACTCGTCCGCGGTATCCGCGTGAACTATGGCCACGCCCGTCTTGGAGTCCGACCAGATGTCCTCGATCTCGGGCATCGTTCGCAGCTTCGCCTCGATCTGCCGGGTAATGAGCTGCTCGATGTCTTGCGGTTTCATGCCCGGGAACTGGGCGCTCACCACCACCTCGCGAATCACGATCGGGGGGTCCTCCTGACGCGGGAAGGTGAGGAACTGTCCCATACCTGCGACGATCACCAAGATCAGGAAGACTAAGGTGATGCGTGTGGCATCGAGGCTAAAGCGGGTGATACCGGTCACGGCTACGTTTGCGTTGTCATTGGCCGGCATGGGACGGGTTCAAGAGCTTCACCTCCTGACCGTCCCGCAGGAAGGGCACGCCCGCCACGACGATGATGTCGCCGGGCGCGATGCCGTTGGTGATGATGGCCTGATTACCCACGATGCCCTTAGCCTGCACCACCGTCTTTCGCACGGTCGACGTTTTGGAGTCGAACACGAAGACGTGTCGGTCGTCTTTCTCCCTGCCGGGCACGAGCGCCTGCACGGGCACGAGGTATGCGGTCTCCCCCTCCTCCTCGCGGGAGAAAAGGAGAGTGAGCTCCACCGTCATGCCCGGCCGCACGTGCTTGTCCGCATCGTTGATGTTGGCTTTGACCGGAAAGGCGTTGGCGCTTGTGGCGGCAGAGCCCACCTCAGAGACGACCGCATGGTATACGGCGTCGGGCCGGTTGGGGAGTCGTACCTCGCCCCTGAGTCCTACGTAGACCTCATCGATCATGTTCTCTGGAATACTGACCGCAGCCTGCATCGCCCCCTCCACGAATACGTCGAACACGGGCTTGCCTCTCGACACCTCCTCGAAGGACTCTACGTGACGAGCCGAGACCACGCCGTCGAAGGGTGCCCGCAGCTCGGTCTTCTCGAGGTCGCGCTTGGCCAGATCGAGCTGGGCCTGGCTGTAGTGCACGCTCTGCTGGGTGCTCTCATAGGCGGCGCGCGCCTGCTCGACCGCCTTTTGGGTTGTCGCGCCCGAATCCTGGGCCTGAATACGGCGCTCGCGCTCGTAGGCGCTCTTTTTTTCCTTGAACTGGGCGCGCGCGCGCGATAGGGCCGCCCTGGCAGACTCCACGTTGAGCTTGAAGAACTTCTTGTCGAGGACGGCGAGCGCCTCGCCTTGCTTGAACTTGTGGCCAACCTTGATGTAGACCTTTTGAACGAGGCCCGTCACCTCGAAGCTGATGCTCGAGGTGTCAACGGGCTCCACCGTTCCGGGAAACTTGCGCATCTGACCGGAGGCGCGGTCTGCGACCAGAATAGTCTTCACCGCCCGAATGCGCTTCGCTGGTTCGACGACTTCCTTCTGGCACGCGCTCAAAAGAGGGGCGACTAGTAAGGTCAACGCTAAAGCAAACGGGAGGCATTCTCGTTTTACTAAACGTTGATTTCTGGTCGATGTCATGCTTTTACTCCTCCGCGTTACTCCGCACTCACTTGGTAGATGACCGTAACCGTATCGTTCTTTCGCTAGATTTTCCACCATATCAGCAAATCGTAGTCCTTAAATCTCCGCCTACGAACTTTCATTCGGATACGTTTCTTTACAGAAGATTCCCTTGATGTCACCAGTGGCTCTCGTCACGAGCTCGCGTGGCTCGGAAGCAAAACTTCCAGAGGCCAGAAAAACCGCCAACAATGCGCAGGCGAACAAGAGCCACCTGCGTCGCGCTGAAGTATCGAGTAAGTATGAATTGTTCGTATTTCTGTCCATCATTGCAATGCTCGCCCTTGTTTTAGACAAGGCCTCTAGATTGCCCATCCGCCCAAATAGAATCCCAGCAGCACCAGGGCCGTTACAACTACGCCGACGTTGAGTCGCCGATACTGGCCGGATACCAAACGCCCGGCAACTAGAGTAGTAAACCCCAGCATGATCCCGGTCACGATGTTACTGGTGCCGACTATGAAGACCGCACAGGTCAGGCCTGACAGCGCATCTACCTTGTCGCTAAAGTCCATCTTGGCCACATTGCTCATCATCAATAGGCCTACGTACATCAACGCTGGCGCCGTGGCATAGGGCGGTACCAGGTAGCTAATCGGCGACAAGAAGATCATCAAAAGAAACAACACACCGACCACGACGGCCGTTAGGCCAGTCTTGCCGCCGGCCGCGGTTCCGGCGGCCGATTCGATGTAAACAGCCGCCGGCGTACCCCCACTCAGGCCCGCGACAATACTGCTGACCGAGTCAGCAGTCAGTGCCTTGTTGCCGTTTTCGATGCGACCTTTGTCGTCCAATAGATCTGCCTGCGCCGCTACTGCTCGGATAGTGGCCGTGGCGTCGAAGACGGCAGTCAACACCAATGCGAACACGATGGGCAATATCACGGGATCTATGGCGCTCATGATATCCAACGCACCGATTAATGAATCCTCCGCCGAGAATGACGGCACGGCAAACAGACCTCGGTATTCGACGGCGGGGTCAAAGACGAAACCGACGGCGGAAATGCCCAATATGACCAGCAGTATTGCGCCTGGTAATCGGCGGCTCTCCAGGCCGAATATGGTCGCCAAACCACCAACCGTCAGTAACACCGGGATTGATGTAAAATCACCAAATGCCACGGGTAACCCGGCATGGGGGTTTTTGATAATTAGCCCGACGCTATCCGCCGCGATCAACAACAGAAAAAGACCAATACCCACACCTGTACCGTGCGCGATACCTTGCGGCAGATTGTTGAGAATCCACTGCCGTACACCCAGTGCGGTGATACCGGTAAATATCACGCCCATCAGGAAAATCGCTCCCAATGCGACCGGTATGCTGACACTTTGGCCCAGGACCATGCTGTAGGCTGTGAAAGCTGCCAGTGAAATGGCGCTGCCAATTGCCATGGGTAGATTTGCCCACAAACCCATCAGCAATGTACCGATCGCGGCCACCAGACACGTAGAGATAAAGACCGCATCCTGGTTGAACCCGACTTCAGCGAGCATGCCCGGAATAACAACGACGGAATAAACCATCGCAAAAAAGGTCGTCAAACCCGCAACAACTTCCCGTTGTACGGTGCTGCCTCTCTGCACAACCTGGAAAAAACCGTCAAGTCTGTTCGCTAGTCTTGTTGTAACCGACATTGCTGGTCTCAGGCCTTCGACCAGGCGAGCTAGCCGCTGTCGGTGCCTGCTCCGCCGAGGGTTGACGTTTCGGGTGTATTCATAAGTCTATGCTTGTCTAAAAGCGCCAGACTACGAGGGCTTGCGGCGCAGACTCGTCGGTGTCCTTGTCACCCAGCTTGTTCCTCCAATATTGCCATTCTATGCCAATGAATAGCTGGTTGGGCCAACCGCGCGCATGGCCGACATCCCAACGAAACTGGGGTTGAGCCAAAATATGCTCGCTTACCTCGTTACCGAATTCATCGTCCCGTTCGCCGATATATTCAATGTGGCCTTCGACACTGAATGCATGCTTGCCGATCTCGAATGGATAAGCAAAGTTGAAGTCTATCATGAAGCTATCGTCTTCCTTCGGGGCGCCGCCGCGCGAAACACCCTCGCTATCATCGATGTAGGCCGTTATGTCGAGATTGGCAAAGGCGAACCCGGGCAAATCCAGCGCCAAGCGAACCCCGGGCAGGAATTTGCGTACTTTTGCATCCGCGCCCCAATTGATGCCGGCAAGGATACCAACATCCCGTATCGGACCGGCTGAGATTTCCTTGCCCCTGATCTTGCCAATACTAAAATTCGGATACCACTCGCCGTAGATATCAGAATCGTTGAAGTTTCGATCATCGCTATTTAGAAAATCTACGAAGAAGAAGTTGTCACCGTACTTCCAACCACTGGCATGCTGCAGGGTCAGAATGAAGGTGTCCGAATCCCCGCCACCTGCAAACGTCGGTGTGTCGAGATTGCCATATGTGAAGTGAGCTTCCGTCGTGCTCCAATCAGCCGAAAAGCTGGGGCTTGTAAAAAAGAGTAGGCACAGCAAGCCTACCACTTGAAGCGATTTTGTACTGGTCCCATTCCAGGCCATATCTGTTCCTCGCTTGAGTTGTGATTCTGATTCTCATCGAAGTGTGCCGGCAGCAGCCGGCACACATAGCTACCCTCCTTCTCGAAGGCGGCGCTAAGACTTCGATTGCTCCTTGGGGTAGGTCTCACTCAAAGCAAGGAACAACAGACACGCAAGAAACAATGTGATGGGGATGACGGCAAGCGCCCATTGATAATCACCCACCGTACCAGTAGGCGGTCCCTCTAGCTGCCCCACCCTTTCTTGGACACGGGCGATGAGACCGGTACCCGACAGTACACGGCCCGGCACCGCCATCATGATGCCGCCGATGATGAATTGTATGGCGTTGACGATTGCGGCCGATGTACCAATCAACGACACTGGCACGAGGTCGGCGCCGATCGGGAAATTAAGCATGGAGCCACCACTCATGAAACCCCAAATGAAGAACCAGAAGTACGCTTCGTTGAGCGACATTTCCGGGCGCGCCAGGATAACGATGATGGCGATGAGTTGTGCCAGGCAACCGGCGAACATGGGAATCTTGCGACTCTGTTGCCACTCTGACCATTTCGCAAACAGCGGCGCGCTGACCGCCAAACCCAGCCACATCGTCGCACTGACCGAGTAGGCAGCGCCCTGCTCCATACCGGCCGCGATTAAGTACCGTGGACCCCAGATGACACCGAGGCTCAGCATGGTGCCAAAGGTGGCACCGCCAATGACCGCGTTGATCCAGGTGTCCCGAATGGCCATACATTGGCCCAGCGCCTCGAAAAGATCGTTGCAGAAGTTCTTGACTCCCGACCACGCACGCTCGGAAAGATCGGCGCGCTGCGGATCCCGCATGAGGAGGAACATCACGACGGTGAGCGCCAGTCCAGAATAGGCCATACCATAGATGATCTTGCTCCAAGGTTGGCTTTGGATCAGGGCACCGATCGCGTTTTGTCCCAAGATGGCCGACAGCGAGGCGACAAACTGCACCAAGGCAAACATGAACCCATACTTGAGCGGCGCGAACCACTGACCACCGACAAAACCGGCGCCGACAAAACCAAAAGATGCGCCCACCGCCATCAACACCTGTGCAATCGTGAGTTGCACCGGGCCGGTAGCGCTCGCGAATAAGAAGGCACCCACGGTGACCACCGCTGATGACATGGGAATGACCCAGCGCGAACCAAGCCGGTCCATGATTGATCCGCTGGTAAACTGGGCGAGTGCGAACGCCCACGTATAGATCGAGCCGATAAAGCCGACCTGGGTGAGGGACAAGCCGAGATCCTCACTCATCGACACATTGGTAATGGCGTAACCGGTTTGTAGCGTAAATACAAACACCACATACGCTGTCGCCAGCAGCCAATTGATCCAAGCTTGGCCGCCGCCTAGCTTGGATTCCGTGGTCGTAGCATTGTTCATAACAACTCCTCCCTGGGGTAGTCTTTAGCTTCGGGTTTCTTGTTGCGACCGCAACCTATGCTAGATTGTCTTAAGCGAGCGCCGCGCCCTTCTCGTACGCTAACGTGCCATTTACGTAGGTCGCGCGTGTTGCGCGGTCATCGCCCATGGTCATCAACACGAACAGGGTCTCATCGAGGTCCTTGCAGTAGCCCATTCGGTACTTGATGATCGGCGTAGAGTTAAGATCGAGCACCACCAGATCGGCCTCCATGCCCGGCGCGATGCTGCCGATCTTGTCTTCGAGATAAAGCGCATGCGCGGTGCCGCGCGTACCTAGATAAAACGCGTGCCCGGCGCTCAGTGGGTAGCCATTCATCTGTGCCACCTTGTACGCCTCGTTCAGCGTTTGCAGGATGGAAAAGCTGGTGCCGGCACCGAGGTCGGTAGCCAACCCCACCCGCACCGGGCGCTCGGCTTTCTTGGCATTTTGGACATTGAACAATCCACTACCGAGAAACAGGTTGGATGTCGGGCAGTGTGCAATCGCGGTGCCGCTATCGTAGCAGCGTTGCAGCTCAGACTCAGTGAGGTGGATGCCGTGCCCATAGATGGCGCGAGGACCAAGCTGTTTGTAGTGGTCGTATACGTCGAGGTAACCAGCCCGGTCAGGATAGAGCTCATTGACCCAGGCAACTTCGCCCTTGTTCTCGGATATGTGCGATTGAAGATAGGTGCCCGAGTGCTCTTGCCACACCGCACCGGTCATTTCCATTTGCTCCGGGCTACTCGTGGGTGCGAATCGCGGCGTCACACAGTAAAGCTGGCGACCTTTTTCATGCCACTTTTCGATCAGTGCCTTGGTCTCGTCGTAGCCTTTTTGCGGTGTGTCCGTCAGTGCCTCGGGTGCATTGCGATCCATCATGATCTTGCCCGCGATGTTTCGCATACCGAGCTTTTCGGACTCCTCGAAGAACGCATCAACGGACTGAGGGTACACGGTGCAATATACGGTGCTCGTGGTGGTGCCGTTGCGCAGACATTCCTGCAGGAAAACCTTGGACACTTCGCGGGCGTGACCTTTGTCGCTGAACGACTGCTCCGCCACGAACGTATACTTGTTGAGCCAATCGATTAACTGCTTACCGAAGGCGCCAATGATTTCCGTTTGTGGATAGTGGACGTGGCAATCGATGAAACCAGCGGTGATCAGGCAATCTTTGTAATGCTTAACCTCGGTACCTGACGGTACCTTGTCTTTGAGTGCCGTGGCTGGTCCGAAGTCGGTTATCTTGCCGTCTGCCATGATGATGATGGCGTCTGACTCGTAGACCATGCACTCACTTAAATCCTTGAGAAAGGGATCGTCCTTATACGTAAGGACGGAGCCGCGGATGGCGGCAACATTGTTACTCATTGGTATATCCTCCCCGTGGCACAGCCGTTGGTAGCAAGGCACAAAACGGCAAAGGCCCATCTTAGACGTTGGCCCCACCAGCCTGAACTGTCAGTTCTGCCAGCTGTAGAAACAAACTACTGACGGGCGCATGGAGGTAACAGCGCAAACCCAACATGCGGAGGGACGGAGACCGTGGGAATGGTCGGTTGCGGACAGCGGCGATATGAGAGCAGACTCTGTCTAGCCTAGCAGTGCTTGGGGGTGAGTGGAAAACATGGTAAAGGCGCTAGGGATCGCCTTTGTTTTCACCTCGTTACTTTCGCGGCAATCTGCCTGCGCGTCCCCCTTGGCTGGCCTAGGTATCTGGACAGTCTAGACTCTATTCAATGGTCGAGAAGATTTATCTGACGGCACAGGAATTCCTTGAAGACTCGTTCAAGCTAGGCGCAATGGTTCTCAAGAGCGGGTTTCGACCTAGCTTTATCATTGCCATATGGCGGGGGGGAACGCCGATTGCCATCGCCGTCCAGGAGGTCTTGAGTTATTTTGGCGTGAAGAGTAATCACATTGCGATACGTACCTCTTCATATACTGGAATCGATGAACGATCCAGCACAGTTCGTGTACACGGAATGGATTACGTAGTTAAGAACGTCAAACGGCATGATGCTCTATTAATCGTAGACGATGTTTTTGACACCGGACTCACGGTTGATGCCGTGATCAATCACCTGCGGGAGAAAGCGAGGTCGACATTACCTAGTGATATCCGTGTAGCGGTCCCCTGGTACAAACCCACGCGTGGCAGGACGGACAGGGTTCCGGACTATTATCTTCATACCACCGATAAATGGCTTAAGTTTCCGTACTCGCTAGAAGGCCTCACGGAAGAAGAAGTTAGAACGAACAGAGCTGACATTTACAAAATCATCGAACCATTGGTTCACCCAAGCAAATCAACTGATTCCCAATGAAGGCCAATGGCCGCCGATGCCCACTCGGAATATCTACCAAATACCCGGATAACCTACACACGACCTTATTGACGACAGAGCCGGAAGTTTTGCGGAGGCGTTTCGAAATTGCTGCGAAAAGGATTGATGTCTAAACCACCGCGGCGCGTGTAACGCGCGTATACGGTTAACGCGGTAGGGTGACAATAATGGAGGACATCTATGAATATTCGCTCGGCACAGTGCTCATGGAACTCATCGTGATTACGATACGAGATTAGGTACTTAAGAAGCGCCTCATGACGGATCTTGTTGCCCCGATAACCAACGAGAACGCTGGCCCAATCCGGCTGCCCGGTTACTGGGCAATTGCTTTTTAGCAAGTGAGAATGCAACGTCTCCGCGACTTCGTTGCCCGCCTCTGTGCTGTTTTCAAGTAACGTGGGTTCCACTTCGTAGGCTGAAACTTGCACATCTAATTCGTCGATGCATACGCCGGGTAGCGTACTGGCAGCCGGTATCGTCACCAAAGCGACGGGCGTGAATCGGACATCCACCTCAGATCCGCAGACACGCTCGAGATCGCCTTTTACTAGACTCTCAACGACCTCGACTGACGCGTACTTCATACCATTCAGCGAGTTGAGGTAAAGTTTTAGCGACTTTG
>Ga0209980_10001124_pt1 | contig 14701 bp, 8 predicted proteins | sample CR02metaG_FD_183611 | JGI IMG/M metagenome (GOLD analysis project Ga0209980, IMG submission 183611) | Deep subsurface microbial communities from Mariana Trench to uncover new lineages of life (NeLLi) - CR02 metaG (SPAdes) (version 2) | ecosystem: Environmental > Aquatic > Marine > Ocean trench >...
TAGCGGACTGATTTCCACGGAGGCGACCGGCCTGTGCATCTGGGCGGTGCCGCATCTCGTGTTTCTCGGCCAGGTCTGGCCAACGGAAGACCGCTCAAAAAAGTACTGGGTTATTTCGGGTCTGGATCTGCCGACCGACCACATCGACGAAAGTTTGGCCGCGACCCCACGTGACGCTGCGCGCCACTTCTCAATGAAGTGGCAATTGCAAAGTTCCAAGGTTGCGAACCTGGGCGAGCAAGGTAATGGCGACGACGGCTCCACGGCCGCTACGGACTGGCAGCAAATCGCCGGCAGCCTGCAATCGAATGCCGAAGCGCTTTATACGCTGATCGAGCGCGACGAGTTGTGGGACCCTGACAAAGGATATGTGGAAAATGTGCTGGCTGCCATTGGACCGCAAGGGGCCGACGACACGGTGCAATAGGGAAGTTGCTGTCCTTACTTGACCCGTGTGACGCGCACCGACTTGTTGACGCCTTCGACCTTGAGTAGATAGCTGCTAAAGGACTTGCGTCTGATGGTTGCTACAGGATGGCTGGATCCGCGCCAGGACAATTTGGAATTGACATCTTTCTGCAGCCAGACCTGGCCATTTTCCAGCCGGAAAACGGTCTTTCCATCCCAACCATCGAAATCGTTGATGATGCGGCTGCGTATCTGTTTGATGCCTTTGACGACGGCCTTGTTTTCCAGGCCAAAAAGGTCCTGGTAACTGGATACGCCGGATACGGGGCTCGGCTCGGTCGCAGGTTCGGCCGGCGCAGATACGGGAGCCGGGGCAGCCTCGGCGCTCGCCACGGGGGCCGGCGGCGTAGCCTGGGTACTGGCTGCTGGTATTGCGGGTGCTACTACAGGCGCCGTGTCCGAGCGGGCGCCAGCGCCTGCCAGATTGTCGAAACAGGCGAGGCGTGCGCCTGCATTCTTAATGGCAGCACAATCTGCCAGTGATTTTTCGGCAATGCCGTATCGTGGAGTGAGCAAAAGGAAGCAAGTTATGGCAAGGAGTGTCAGTCGGTTCATGGTCATCTGGCCCCGTGTTTTCGTGTTCCAAACATATTATTCATTAGCCCCGAAGGCAAGTTCGGTACTTGCCCGGCTGGCAGGAAGCCGCATAATGTGGGCACCACGGCAGGAAATATTTTGACCGATCCAAAAAACCCACATGCTGAAGTAACCCGCCACTACGCGCTGGGAGAGTCCGCCCACAAGCATGGTCGGCTCGAAGAGGCCAGGCAGCATTACGTCGCAGCATTGCAGTTGGACCCCGAACACACCGATGCGTTGCATTCCCTTGGCAGCATAGATGCGGCGCTCGGTGAGTTCGATGATGCCGAGAGGCTGGTCCGCAAGGCCATCGCCATCAACCCCATGCAGGCAGGTTTCCTCAACACGCTTGGCAATATCCTGCGGGCGCGCAAGCAATATCCGGAAGCGGCCGCTGTTTACCGGCAGGCGCTGCAGCTCCAGCCTGGACTGGCCGTGGCACACAACAGTCTCGGCATGGTGTTCAAGGAGCAAGGCAATCACGAACAGGCTATCGAGTGTTACTTCAAGGCACTGGAGCTGGATCCGGAGAATGCAGCGGTTTACAACAACCTGGGAAAGGTACTGAATAATCGTCGCAAGTTCGACGAGGCGGCCGATGCGTTCCTGCGAGCGCTCACCATCCGGCCAAGGTTTTCCGAGGTGCATAACAACCTCGGTCATGTCTACCGTGCCCAGGACAAACTCGACAAGGCGGAAGATTGTTTTCGAAACGCGATCAGCTGCGACGCGAAACTCGTCGGCGCTTATCACAATCTCGGCACTATCCTGATGATGAAAGGTCAACCGCTGGATGCAACCGATGCCTTTTCGACGGCGGCGCGGCTGAATCCCGGCGATCTGGCCTCCAAGCTTAACGAAGGAATCAGCCTGCACACCGCAGGAAAACTGCAAGCGGCGGTTGTCGCCTACCAGGCTGTACTGAAACGGGATGCCGGGCATTCGGAGGCATGGCTGGCGCTGGGGCTGGTTTTTAATGAACTAAGGCAGTCAGAGGAGGCGCGACACGCACTGGAAAAGGCGATTGCCTGCGATCCGGAAAGCACTCGCGCTTATGCGGAGCTGGCAGCGCTCCATGAGGACCTGAATGAGCTGGACGAAGGATTGGCGGTAGCCATGAAGGGGCTGGCGATCGACCCGAGGGATCCGAGAATCAACCTGGAGATAGCCAAATTCGACCGGCGCGAAGGCGATATCGCCAAGGCGATAGACCGGCTTGAAAGGTTCGATTTATCGGCTATGGATCATCGCCTGGGACAGCAGTTCAGTTACGAACTCGGTCTTGGGAAAGACCGGGCCGGGGAGTTTGAACAGGCTTTCGCACTGTTCGAGGCGGCCAATCGCCATGGCCGGATGAACGAAAGGCTGCACCAGGTCGACGCGCAGAGGTACCTGAAAAAGATCGATGACTTGCATGCATTTTTCGAACGCGAGGATGTCGGCACCTGGCCCGTAGCGGAGCCCGATGACCCGGCTTCTGCGCCGGTCTTCCTTTTCGGTTTTCCGAGGTCCGGAACCACACTGACGGACCTGCTTCTCGATGGTCACCCGATGATTCGAACGCTCGAGGAGAAACCGACGATCAACGCAGTTGAGATGGCAATCGCCAGCGACCAGCCCGGCTACCCGGAAAAATTGAAAAGCCTGGAAAGCGGTGACCTGGCAAAGCTGAGACAGATCTATTTTACAGAGGTGGACAGGCACGTCGGGCGGGATAAAAACATGATTATCGTCGACAAGCTACCGATCCGTACGGTGCATGCGGGGTTGATCTGGCGGTTGTTCCCCGACTCGAAAATCGTGTTTTCCGCGCGCCACCCGTGCGATGTCTGCCTGTCCTGCTTCATGCAGCAGTTCAACAGCAACGACGCCTTTGCCAACTTCTTCAGCCTCGAAGACACGGTCAACATCTATGACAAGGTGATGCGGTTGTGGCGGACTTATGTCGGCAGGCTGGATTTGAATATTCACATGCTTCGCTATGAGGATTTGGTCGGCGATCTTGAGCATGAAGCAAAAAAGCTGCTCCGGTTTCTTGGCGTCGACTGGCAGCCGGGAGTGCTGGATTTCAATGAGAAAGCAAAACAAAGAGGACGCATTGCGACCAACAGTTATCATCAGGTTACCGAGCCACTGTACCAGCGTGCCGTGGGCCGCTGGTTGTCCTATGCGGACAAGTTAGAGCCCTTCATGGCCATCCTGGAGCCACACATACACTACTTCGGCTACAAAGACTCCTGATCGAAGCGTTCAGGGCGGCGCCGGCAGGTCGGCCATCGCCCGTTTGTCGGCCAGCGGTGCAGGCGGTGGAGAATAGAATGGACTGTCCTCAGGCCATGGCCTGACCGCGGCCAGGCCCTGCCGGTATCGTTCCTGGTTGTCCTCGGCGAATCTTTTGGCCCCTCCACCGGGCATATTGGTCAGCAGCGATTGCTGTAACCGCGTCGCTTCGCCGGCTTCACCGTTGGCTGCGAGCGCCATGGCCAGCGTTTCAGCGTTTTCCAGGCTACGCCGGGTTTCGAACATTTGCCTCGCCAGCGTCAGCCATCGCCGTTGGTCCGCCATCACAGCCAGCGGGCAACTCGAGCCCGAGCGAATCAGGCCCAGGTTCAAGGTACCGGAGTTTGCCTGCCAGGTCAGCGCACGTTCCATGGTTGCGACCGCCGCAAGACAATCACCGCTCGCGTGCAAGGACAGCGCCAGTCTGAATAACAACAGCACATCGGCATTGTCGGCGTCATCGATTTGCCGGAACAGATCGACAGCCTGTTTGAATTGTTTCTGCCGCATGCGCAGATTGGCCAGCAACAACTTTGGCGGTTCGGCTTGTGGATCGCCGGCGATCGCGATCAGGTAGTGCTTCGCGGCCTGGTCATCGTCACCGGTTTCTTCGAGCAGGCGGGCCTTGCTGTAGTGCGCCTTGGCGGAATCCGGGTCGAATTCCAGCGACAGCTCAACCTGCACCCTTGCCTGAGCGGATTTGCCAAGCAGCTCAAGCACCCACGACAGGGCCAGGTGGGTGGTGGCATCGCCGGGTTTGGATTCCAGCGCGAGCCGGTAGTTTTCTGCCGCGGCAGGCAAATCTCCGCGCTCGAAGGCAGCCAGGCCGTTGTCCAGGTAGGTTCGAGAGTTGCGGTGCAGAGCGCTGAGTTCTATCAGCAACTTGTCTTCGAACCACGGGGTGACGGTGCCCCGCTGTTCCATGTGTTGCCGCGCCAGTTCGCGGTCTCCGGTCTGCCGGTAAGCCATCGCCAGGTAGTAATGCAGTTGGCTCGCGGTGGGCTGGATTTCCACGGCCGTCTCGAGCTGGCCGATAGCGCGCTCGAAATCCCTGTTGGCGATGTGGAATCTCGCCATCCCGGTCAATGCCGCCGCATTCTCTGGGTCGATCTCGAGAGCCCGGGAAAAAGCGGCCTCGGCTTTGGCCGGTTGCGTGTCGTCGAGGTACACCTGTCCCAGGTGTATCCAGCCAGCGAGGTAATCGGCGTCCAGTTGCATGGCTCGCAGGTAATATTTTTCCGCCTCGGTGTGGTTGCCGAGACGCTGATGACTGAATGCAAGCAGGTATGGCCAGCGGAAATTATTTTCGTCCAGGGCGATGGCGTTGGCATAACTGGTCTGCGCAGGGCTGTGCATCTCGTATGCGTGGTAGAGCATGGCCATATTGCCCCAGGCCGCCGATTGCCGTTTTCTACCGCCATCCGCCGATTCAATGCGCAGCCGCCCGGTCATCAGCCACTTCTGTACGCCGGGCTCCAGCCCGCTGAGATCGGGGTGACCGACCTCCTGCAGCTGCACTCCTTTGGCGCAACCGGCAAACATCATCAGCGCTATCAGGAACAGGACCGGCCGCCGTACTCTCATACGCGGGAAACTCCTGGTCTGCTTTTTAGCATGCTAGTCATCTGCCGGCCGGCCCTTGCCGTACTCGATGCGGTGGTAACTGTCAGCCGCCAGGCCGGTAAACGACTCACGCCTTCCGTCCGGCCACAGTACGAAGAGATGCTGTACGCCAGCGTCGTCGGCGAGCCCGATAATTACCCTGGGGTCGTTCGCCGATGCGTAGCTGCCGTCGCGCCGGGTCCGCCGCCATCTGCGTTTCTTGCCGCCATCGACCAATGCGACCCTGGCGCCGATGACCGGGTGGCCCCGGGTCGAGACCAGTTCGAGCCCGAGCCAGTGGTTGCTAGTGCCCACCCGGTTGATCAGCAGCCGTGCCGGGCCATTGTTGTTGGTAATCAGGACATCGGTGTCGCCATCGTTGTCGATATCTCCAAAAGAAGCGCCCCGACTGACTTCGGACAATTCGAAAACCTTTCCGGATTCGGCGCTTACATCCCGGTAACGGCCGTTGCCGAGATTCCGGTAAAGCTGGTTTGGCTGATGATGCGGGTAGGGGTCCTTCGCCGCAACCAGTTCCTCGACATGGGTCACGGCGCCATTGACCGCCAGCAAGTCCAACCAGCCATCGTTGTCGTAATCGAACCAGGCGACACCGAAGCCGGTATAGGAGAAGCTGTCTTTCGCCAGGCCCATGGATACGGTCTGGTCCTCAAACCAGCCGGTACCATCATTGATATAAAGTGTATTGGTTTCCCTCGCCAGGTGCGTCATGAACAGGTCGTCATCACCATCGTCATCGAAATCGGCCGCGTCTACGCCCATGCTTGCTTCCGGGGCGCCATCCATATTCAATGCAGCCCCGGCCATTAGCGCGTCGTCGACAAAACTGCCGTCTTGCTGGTTGATCCACAAAAAGTTGGCGGCGCCGTCGTTGGCTACATAAATATCCAGCCATTGATCGCCGTTGAAGTCCGTTGCAACGACGCCGAGTCCGCCACCGACGCCGCCGATGATGCCGGCTTTCCGCGTCACGTCCTCGAAACGGCCGTCGCCCAGATTCCGAAACAGTTTATCGACAGTGCCAGCGTAGGTTTTCGGTCCGCAATATTCCCGCGTGGCTGTCAGGGAAAAGCAGGGGATACGATTTTCCCAGTCAAATGCGACATAGGTCGCCACATATAAATCCTGCCAGCCGTCCTTGTCGTAATCGAGAAAAACGGCGCTGGTACTCCAGCGTGGATCGTCGACGCCAGCCGCAACGGTGACGTCACTGAACGTGCCATCGCCGTTGTTCAGCAACAACTGGTTGTTTTCCAGATTCATCACATAAAGATCTGTATAGCCGTCATTGTTGATATCGCCGGTCGCCACGCCCATGCCATAACCTGTGCCAAGTTCACCGGATTCCTCTGTCACATCGGTGAAACGAACCAGTATCTTCCCGTCATCGCCGATCCCGGTGTCGTTTCTGTACAGGCGGTCGCTCAAGGGCAATGGGTGCCGAGGCGGAATCAACGCGTCTTCCAGCTGTTTGCCCGGACCCAGCATGTTGCCCTGGACGATATAGATGTCCAGGTCGCCATCGCGGTCGTAATCGAGCAGGGCGCTGCCAGTGCCTACGATCTCAGGAAAGTAGATTTCGCCCGACATGCCGTTGAAATGAAAAAAGTCTATGCCGCTTTCGCTGGCGATATCGATAAACACTTCCTCCGGCAGCGTCGGTCCCGGGAACGACAGACACACAATGCATGCATATGCCGTTCGACGTAGCTTTGGCAGGGTTATGGAGATCATCTGACTGGCGCGCATCCTTTCTTTGCTGAATTCGTTTTTGACCTGGAAGGCGCCAGATTGTGCCTTATTTATTGCCGGATTACCCGAACAGGGAACGGCGCACATATCTCCTCCAGCCCGTTCCCCCGAGGCGAATCTGATAAACTGCGGCCTCTATTCTGAGGCTTTCAAATGACCCGGACAAGCGTGAAATCGGGAGCCGCCGTCGCTCGCGGGAAATTCTTTCGGCATTCCGTCGTCGGTGGACGCTGAGGTGTCCTGATGCCGTATTCCGCGACCAGGATCAGCGAGTTACTGAGGGCAAACGGCGCGAAATCGGCGCTGGACCCTTGTCTCGATGCGCTCGCGCGGTCACCCGAAGACGCCAGCTTGCACCATTTGCATGGCCGAATTCTGAATAACCTGAACCGCCTCGCGGAGGCGCTGGACGCGCTAAACCGGGCAGCCGGGATCGAGTCCGGAAACCCGCTGATATTTGCGCATCGTGGCCATATCTTGCACAGGCTGCAGCGCAGGGACGAGGCGGTCGAAGATTTTCAGCGCGCGTTGGCTTTGGAACCCTCTCAAGTTGTTGCCCTTGGCGGGCTGGCGAGTATTTGGCTGGCCAAGGGCCAGACGGCGGAAGCGACAACCTTGCTGGTTCGCCTGACCGAGTGTGACCCGGATAACCGAAGGCACTGGTTGAACCTGGGCCTGGCGAGGCATGAATCGGGATCGTTGCAAGGGGCAGAAGAGGCGTTTCGAACGGCGCTGGAGCTGTCGCCCGGAGACCCGGACGCATTCTGTGGTCTGGCGAGTGTATTGCAGTCGCAGGGGAATCTGGATGAAGCCGCCGAGTGGTTTGCCAGGGCGCGTCGCTTGCAGGCTGACCACCCGCAGGCGACGGCGGCGATCGCGGGTATCCGCGAATTGCAGGGAAGGCCCGACGAGGCGATGGATCTGTTGCGGCCGTTGCTGAGCAGCGAGGCTGGTGAGGTCGCCCCCGCCGTCGGCCTGGCGGCGGCACAGTTGTTGCAAAAATCGGGCGATACCGGGGCTGCGATAACGCGGCTCGAGGCCGTGTTGTCGAATGAAGGTGCGGACGCATTGCAAAGGAGTGCCGCCCATTTTTCCTTGTCGGCAATACTGGACCGCCAGGGGGAATTCGACAAAGCGTTTGCGGAGGCCGGAAAAGGCAACCGGATTCGTAGCGGTCGATACTCGCAAAAGCGCCAGGAGCGCTGGTTCGCGCGCACCAGGGAAGTTTTTGACAGTGGTGTCTTGCAGCATCCGGGTAGCGTGGCCAGGCATAGCCCGGTTATTTTCATCGTTGGCATGCCGAGATCCGGCACCTCGCTGGTCGAGCAAATTCTTGACAGCCATTCGCAGATTCACGGAGCCGGAGAGCTCGGTCATGTCGGCCTGACAGCGGCCGGTCTCGCGGAATTTATCGGCTCGCAGCGGCCCTACCCCGATTGCCTGGAGGAGTTGAAGCCCGGTCAAATCGAGGCCCTGTCCACCGATCTCGCCGGCCGGTACGCGGCATTGACCGGCACGTCCGGGCTGGTGACCGATAAAATGTGGCAAAACTTCGAGTTTCTCGGCCTGATACGATTGTTGATGCCCGCGGCAAAGATCATCCACTGCCGCAGAGATCCCAGGGATACAGGCCTGTCCTGTTTTTTGCAGGGATTCGGCGCGGCCGGCCCGCCATTCAGCTACAGCCTGAGCGGTATCGCTCATTATTACGGTCAGTACCTGGAAATGATGAATTACTGGCAGCGCACGCTGGCGCTGCAGATCCTGGATGTGCAGTACGAAGAACTCGTGACCGACCCGGAGGCGCAAATCAGGAGGCTGCTCGAGTTTCTCAGTCTGGAATGGCAGCCGGCCTGCCTGGATTTTCATCGCAACAGCCGCCTGGTCAGAACCGCTAGCAGCGACCAGGTCCGCCAGCCCATGTACCGTTCGTCGGTCGGGCGTCACGGCAATTACAGCGCACACCTGAGCGAATTTTTTGCAGCATTGCAGGCCGGCGGCGATGGATAATCCTGTTTTGTCTCAATGCAGGCGGGCAGTTTCCGAAGAGCCTGCCAACCCTCTCCGCCAGCTCGAGCTGGCGCGAGCCGCACTACAGGCGGGCCAGGTTTCGGAAGCGACCGAAGCGGCGAAAAAAGCTGAAAAATCATCCGCACATCGACGGCCCGCGCGACTGATCCTCGGGCGAGCCTTGCTGACCGGCGGTGATTTTCGCGCGGCTGAGAAAATCGCCGAAGAACTGCTGGCGCAGCGGGCGGACGCGGAAGCGCACAACCTGCGAGGCGAGGCGCGCGGAAACCTGGGCCGGACGCGTGCAGCGGCCGAGGATTTTCGGGCGGCGGCTGCTCTGAGTCCGGGACAGGCCGCTTTCCAGTTCAACCTGGCGATCGCGCTGCAAATGCAGGGTGAGAACCTGGCCGCGATAGACAGTTATAGACGCGTCCTCGAAATCGACCCGGCCTATCACCAGGCGATGAACGGTCTGGCCGTAACCCAGGTCAGCGCTGCGCTTTACCCGGAGGCTATCGATACTTTTCAGAATTTGCTGGAACGGTGGCCCGATGATGCGGAATCTTGGGCGGGGCTGGGTGCGGCTCTGCAATTCCAGGGCAGGTATGCGAAAGCCAGAAGCTGCTATCAACGAGCGATCGCAATCGACCCGGAGCTGGTGGAAGCACACAGCAATATGGGGACGGTGCTGCAGGGCTTGCGGGATATTCCCGGGTCCGAAGCGAGCTATCGGCATGCGTTGAAACTGAACCCGCGCCACCAGGACGCGTTGGCGGGGTTGGCCTCGGTCCTCGACTGGCAGGGTAAATACACTGAGGCCCTGGATGTACTCGAGGCTGCAGTCGGGCAGGGCAGCCGCCATCCCGATTTACTGGTGACCTGGGCGGGCCTGACGCGCCGCTGCGACCGGCAGGAACAGGCGATCGGCCGTCTGCAGGACGAACTCAGGCGCCCGGGTATCCCGCAGGTCGCCAGCGAGCGCATGAACTTTGCGCTTGGCGATTTGCACAACGATGTAAAGCAGTACGCTGACGCCTTCGCCGCCTACCGACAGGGTAATCTGCTCAAAAATGTAGAATTCGATGCCGCTGGCTTCGACCGTATGGTGGAAAACGTCAGCGCTTATTTCAGCCGCGAGCGCATCAGCCAGTTTGCTTCCCTGCCGTTTGGCGAGAACATGATCTTCATAGTTGGCATGCCGAGATCCGGTTCTTCGTTGATCGAGCAAATACTGGCTTCCCACCCGAAGGTATTTGCCGCGGGGGAATTGTCCTACTTGTCCGACCTGGTTTTCTCGATTCAGGGGGTGACTGGCAACAAGCAGGAGTTTCCGTTCTGCCTGGATCAGCTTTCCGCGGAGGATTTGACGGCGGCAGCGAATACTTATCTCGAAAAGGCGACCATCGGCATGGCTGACGGGGAAACCCGGGTCACCGACAAGATGCCGAGCAATTTCGTGCACCTGGGCCTGATCAACCTGCTATTTCCGCAAGCCAGGGTAATCCACTGTCAGCGTCATCCACTGGATATCGGTTTGTCCTGTTATTGCCAGAATTTCAGTGCAGCGGGCATGCAGTTCACATTTGACCTGGAAGACATCGGACATTACTACCGTGCCTACAGGCGACTCATGGATCACTATCGGCAAACGATAAACCTGCCGATGCTGGAATTCGTCTATGAAGACCTGGTCGAGGACTTCGAACCTCAGGTCAGGAAACTCCTGGAGTTCAGTGGTCTGGAATGGGATCCGGATTGTCTTGAATTTCACCGGCTCGATCGCAATGTGATTACTTCGAGTCACGCGCAGGTCCGTAAACCGATATACCGTGACTCGTCTGGCCGTTACCAAAACTATCTGGATTACCTGCAACCGCTGGTCGATATTCTGGGCGATGACCTGGAGACGTGGCGGCCGTCGTGAAGCGCTTGCCAAAACAATTGCAGGCAGCGGTCGACGCGCATCGGCGCAGCGATTTCGATACCGCGGTATCGGCCTACAGGAAATTCCTGCAACGCCATGACCGGGAGGCGGGCGTCTGGCATTTGCTGGCCTCGGCGCAACTGATGCGCGGGAAATTAGCGGATGCGCGCGATGCTGCCGACCGGTCGGTCGTGCTGGATGCCGGCAAACCAGGCCATCATCTGCTGCTGGTGGATGTTCTGCTGATGCAAAGCGAATACGCCGAGGCGATCCGCCGGAGCGACGTGTTGCTGCGGCTCGCGGGTCCCGACGATGAAGCCGTATGGCGCAAGGCCCGGGCTTTGCGCCTGGGGGGCGATGTCGATGCCGCCATGCAGTTGCTGGACGTCGATGGCAAGCAAGGTCCGCCGTTTCTGTATGAGAAAGGGCTGACGCTGGAGCAGCTCGATCGTCTCGGTGAAGCGGAGGCCGTGTTCCGCGATGCCACTGAGTCCGATCCTGCGATGGCCGTAGCCTGGCACGCGCTTGGCGTAATCCAACTCAAGCAAGGAGATGCGAAATCGGCCGCCCCGTCATTGTCGAGAGCCAGCAAGCTGGACCCGGAAAATGCGGAAGTCAAAATCAACCTGGTTACCGCCGTCCGTTTGGCCGCCGATATCAAAGGGGCGCTGTTGCTGTCCGAGGCGCTGCTCAGCGAGCATGGCGATCTCGCGGATGTCCACACGCAGTATGCAGCGACATTGCAGGCGCTGGGCCGTTTCCCGGAAGCTGAAAAGGAGTTCCTCAAGGCCCGGGAACTGCAGAAGGACAATGTGGCGGCGATTGCCGGTCTTGCGGAACTGGCCGAATGGCGGGGTGATTATGCCGGTGGCCTGAAATTACTCGATGAGGCTGGCGAGCTGACAGCCCCCGATCTGATCGTGTCCCGGGCGAGGTTACTGCAGCGAAGCGGGCATGCCGCCAAGGCCGCTGACCTGCTGCGGCGCGAAGAGGCTGCGGGCGTGGGTTGGCGACCATGGCAACACGCGCAGGCCGGTTTCAGCCTGGCGCAAATACTGGATGAGTTGGGCGATTATCCGGAGGCGTTCGAGGCCGCGACCCGGGCAAACCTGATACGCGGTGGACGATTCGATTCCAGTGCGCATACGCGTTGGGTGGACCGGGTAATCGAGCAGGCGCCGACTACCGCCTGCGAGGGCGCCGAAACCGACAGCAGACCGGTGTTCATACTCGGTATGCCGCGATCCGGGACCAGCCTGCTCGAGCAGATATTGTCCGGGCACAGTGCGTTATACGCGGCCGGGGAATTACCTTTTATCGGCGAAATCGCCACGCGCACGCCGGGCTGGCTGAACGCCGGCGACAATGCAGGCGAAATGGCCGGTCTGGGCAGGGAATACCTGGAATCGCTGCCGGCAGAAGCAGCGGACGCAACGCTCGTTAGCGACAAAATGCCGCTCAATTTTCTTTACCTGGGGTTGATCGCGGCGATTCTTCCGGGCGCCAGGGTGATTCATTGCCTGCGCGATCCACGGGATGTGGCGGTGTCGTGTTACTTCCAGGATTTTGTCGATCCGGCGCTTGCTTTTAGTTTTGATCTGCGGCAGACGGCCGACTATTACCGGGATTACTGGCGCCTGATGGGGCACTGGCGGGAACGGCTCGCCAGGCCGATGCTTGAAGTCCATTACGAGAACCTGGTTGGCGATATCGAGAAACAGACCAGGCGGGTTCTCGAGTTCCTGGGCCTGCCGATGGAGCCGGCCTGTCTGTCTTTCCATGAACGCGAGCGAGAGGTGAAAACGGCCAGCCATGCCCAGGTCAGACGTCCTCTGTACCGAAGCTCGGTGGGCCGTTACCGGAATTACCTGGAGCAGATAGAGAGGCTCTTTTGCGACCCCCTCGATGACATACTCGAGCAATACCAGGCGAGTCTCAACGGGCAGGGATAACGATGGTTGACCTTGTTGGTGGTATGGGTAGGATTGCCTTCCTGTCCGCAACACGCGGGCTAACCCGGAGGATTTGATGGAAGAGTTATCGCCTGAGCGGGCCCGCGCCCGGTTACTGGATGCGGTTCAGAATGAACAGGCCGGCCGTCTCGACGAGGCGGAGCAGATCCTGAAGACCCTGCTGGAAATCGATCCCAGCCAGGTGCGCTGTCTTTGCCTGATGGGTCGTGTCCAGCGTCGTTTGCAAAAGTACGCTGAAGCGGCCCGTTATCTAAACGCTGCACAGGCGATGGCGCCAACGGCCCCGCCGGTAAGCTATGAGTTGGCCAGGCTGGCGACCGACCAGGGAGACCTGAAGGCAGCGATCGGTTATCTGCAGTACCTGACCCAGCTAAAGCCGATGGTTGGCGACAATTGGTTTGACCTGGGTTATGTGCTGGAAATGGCAGGCAGATGGAGTCAGGCGATCGATGCGTTCCGCCGGGCCATCCAGTTGGGGGACTCCAATAACGAAGAAACCTTTACCCACCTCGGTTCGGTCCTGGCGCAGGACGGTCAGGAAGCGGCAGCCAGGGAAAACTATCAGAAAGCGCTGGAACTCAATCCGGAGCATGCATCGGCCATGTACGGTCTGGGTATGGTGATCACGGCATTTGGCGAATTCGAGGAAGCCAGCCAGTGGTTTCGGCGGGCAGCGCGCCGAGACCCGAACCTGGTCGAGGTCTATCAGCAACTCGCCGCGGTTCGCCGCTTCGAATCGGTGGACGATCCGGACATCGTGTTGATGACGGAGCTACTGGCCGCGCCGGAGCGCGATGATCTCAGCCGCGAAAAATTGCATTTCGCACTTGGCAAGACCTTCGATGACTGCGGAGAGCATGATCGGGCTTTCGAACATATCAGCGCAGCGAACAGGCTGAAACGGGATCGCAAGGGCGGGTTCGATATCGAAAGGCACCGGGACCTGGTCGGCAGGATTATTACGACGTTCGACCAGGAGTTCTTTGCAGGATTTGGCCCGCGCGGCAGTCAATCGAAGCAACCTGTGTTTATCGTTGGCATGCCCAGGTCGGGCACCTCACTGATCGAGCAAATTCTGGCCAGTCATCCCAGGGTGAATGGCGCCGGCGAGCTGCGTTTCATCGAGCAGGCCAGCCGAACCCGGGTTGCTTTGTACCCCGATCTGGTATCCACGCTCGACGCACCGGCCCTGGAGGCCGCCGCCGAGGATTACTTGAAGAAACTGAGAGAGCGTGGCGGTAATATCCGGCATATCACCGACAAATACCCGGCCAATTTTCTGCACATCGGTTTTATTCGACTCCTGTTTCCAAAAGCGAAAATCATCCACTGTCGCCGGAATGCGGTCGATACTTGTCTGTCGATATATTTCCAGGATTTCGCGACCGCCAACCTCTACGCCAATCGACTCGAGGATATCGGTAGTTATTATCAGTGTTATCAACGCCTTATGGATCACTGGATGGAACAAGGCAGCGAGCTGTTGCTGACGGTCGACTACGAAGCACTGACCGCAGACCTGGAAGGCCAGGTGCGCACGATGGTCGAGTGGCTGGAGCTGGAATGGGACCCTGCATGCCTGGATTACACGAGTAACCGGCGGGCGGTATCGACCTTGAGTCGCTGGCAGGTCAGGCAGCCTGTCTACCAAAGCTCCGTGGAGCGCTGGCGCCGGTATGAAAAGCACCTCGGGGTGCTGCTCGAGTTGTTCCCAAACCAGGATTGACTAGCCGGTTTCAATAATTTCCTGCAGCGGCCGCAATTGACGCTGGTAGTTGCGCCAGCGTCCCACCGAACTGCGATAGACATCCTGGCGGACCTGGATCTGGCTCGAGGTTGTCACTCGCCTGGGGTTGTCGCTGTATGAAAGACAGGCGTCGTCCCAATCCAACCCAAGAAAATCCACCAGCTTCCTGACCTCACCGGCGACATCGGCGACCAGGTTCTCGTAACTGACTTCATGGATGTCCGCCATCTGATCCTGCCAGTGGCACATCAGTTGCCGATACAGCAACCAGGCATTGCCCAGGTCGTCGAAATCGTTGCTGAAGCCGCGGTCGTTCCTGAACGCATTGAAGTAGCAGGACCACAA
>Ga0209980_10001125_pt1 | contig 14694 bp, 12 predicted proteins | sample CR02metaG_FD_183611 | JGI IMG/M metagenome (GOLD analysis project Ga0209980, IMG submission 183611) | Deep subsurface microbial communities from Mariana Trench to uncover new lineages of life (NeLLi) - CR02 metaG (SPAdes) (version 2) | ecosystem: Environmental > Aquatic > Marine > Ocean trench...
GGGCTGAGTTCACCGACTGAGGTTGGTCCGAGAATATGCGTCATAAAACCGAGACGGATCCAGGAGTTTCCGCGGAGACACCAGACGACCGGAGGCTACCCGACAAGGCGGGGGTCCACAGCATATTGCACACTCCCCGGGTGTCGACAGCATGGTCTGGCTTCCGGGTTCGGGGCGCTTTCGCCACTCTGGCGATCTGCGTTGTCCTGGGTTTCTGGTGGGGCTGGTTTGGTGGATTCGCGCTCGCCGCTCTCGCCGCCGTCGCCCTCGTTGACGCCACTTCACGTCGCCGACGTGGTACGGAGAGCCTGGCGAAGTCGGTACTGCTCGATATGACGCTGATCGGTGTGGCCATACTCCTCGCCGATCTGGGACCGGCAGGTGTCGGAGCGGCCTTTGTCTACATGATGGCTGTGCCACTTCTGCTGTTGCCCTTGAGTCGTGCTGTTGGGGTCATGGCATACGGAACTGTCTGGACGGTGCTCGCCTTGTCACCGATATCACTCTTCCCGATTCCGCCAGAGGTGAACCAGTCGGTGGTTGCGGCCATCGCTTACGCAATCTTCACCGGTCTGTTGCTTTCCCTGATCGCGGTCCTCGCGCGATCACTTCGGCGCAGCCAGAAGGCGGCAGAGCGACGTTTGAAGGGCGAAGTCGCCGTAGCCGTTGCTGGACGGCAGCTGCTCTCCCAGGGCGACGATGACGCGTTGACGAAAGCTCTCGAAGCGATAAGAGAAGCAACTGGTGCCGACACTGCCTTTGTTGCGGAGAACAGTAGCGATTGGCAGACCGGTCCGGCTGCGTTTGTGAGACAGGTGTCGGAAGACCAGGACTCGATTTCGAAGTCCACCTTGATTCGTTGGACAATTCCCTATCTGCAGCATCGTGAACCGGCAGCCGCGCTGGCCAAAGGCCAAGCCGTCAGACTCGACGAGACTCTTGGGATCGTTCTCGGCCGGGACCCGGACACAGTGTTCGCGCTGGCCGTGCCCTTCTCAGTTGGCGGCGAGTGGGCGGGATTCCTAGGAGTCGCACATGACACCTCAGACGGATCAACTCCTGACCCCGATCTTCATGCGCTGAAAACCATTGCCGCGATGATAGGTGCGTTCCTGGAGCGGGAGCAGGCCTATGCACGACTCGAGCAATTGGTCCAGTCGAAGGACCGCTTCCTCGCCAGCGTCAGTCACGAGATTCGGACGCCTCTCACTTCTGTGGTCGGCTTCGCCTCCGTACTCAGAAACGATCCCGACCGGCTCTTCTCAGAAGAAGGCAGCGAACTGGTCGAACTCATTCTGCGTCAGTCGCTGGAGGTATCCGACATGGTTGAGGATCTGCTGGTGTCGGCTCGCGCTGAGATCGACGCGGTGACTGTTGCCAAAGAGCCGGTTAACCTTGGAGAAGAGATCGAGAGCGTTCTCGCCGCCCGGCTCGCCACCGACGAAAAGGACATTTTCGTGGCCGCGGGCCCGACTCACACCGCTCTTGCCGATCCCATCCGGGTTCGTCAGATCATCCGCAATCTCGTGACCAACGCTCTGCGCTATGGCGGCGATGAGATCACGATCACAACTCATCGGGACGGACCTGATGTCACACTTGTTTTCTCAGACAACGGCGAGGGGATTCCAAACGAGTATCGCCAACGAATCTTTGAGCCCTACCACCGGGGGGAATCGGGGACCGCCCAACCTCAGTCCATAGGTCTCGGCCTAGCAGTCTCACGTCAGCTGGCGCGTCTGATGGACGGTGATCTAACACTCCGATCCGATCTCGGGCCCGCGACATTCCAACTGACGCTTCCGAAGGCGCCGAAGGACAGCGATGTCGCCAAGTCACCCAATCCTCCGGACGGAGCCGTGATGGTGGGGGAAGAGATTCGATAGGCACCTGGGGCGGTGGTCGGCCCGACCTGGGGTCTTGCGTTGTTACCGCCATGGCCAACAGCCGCAACTGTTTCTGATCGTCCTCGTGGGGCTTCTACCTGACGATTACCGATATTCTCTGCACGTGGCGTATGAAAGTACAGAGCAGCGGGCACGGCAGCTGGTGGATCGGATCTTGCGAGATGCCCGGGCCCACGATCACAGGGGGCTGCTGGCGATTGACGCCGACCCAGATACGGCGATGCTGCTCGACCTTCTTCCTGAGACAGCCTCTCGTGACGCCGAATTGCATCTGCGTGGGGCGCGCATTTGGCGCGATCAGCAGAACGAGAAAGTCCAGGACAAGCTTGACGCCGTCAATACCGCCCTCGATGGACTCGACATCTCGTTGGCCAAAGGTCTTCTTCGCAGAATCGACTCGAGTTTTCTGGGTGACGTGGAACTCGCTCGGTTCGACGAACTCTTATTGGCCACCGAGGCTCGAGCAGTGGAGCTCGAAGACATTCAGAGCCGAGTCCCCACTTCGCCACCGGACAAGAAGCAGAAAAGACGAGGGCGGTTCTGGAGGCGCTGAACTCAACCGAATTGCTCGGCAACAAAGTCGGACCGCTGGTCCGCGGCACAGAGCCCTCGAAATAGGAATTCAGCCACTCGATGTGTCCGTCTCAGGTGGATTGGTAGATCTCGATCCAACGATCCACGTGGGACTCAATCCAGGTTGTTTCGATTGGCTGGTGCAGGATCAGCGCCCTGAAGAACACCGGAGCGGCGAGGTCGTCCGCCATGGCGGAAGGGTCCGTGGTCTTCGGAAGATCGCCTCGGGAGATTGCTCTCTCGATGAGTGTGATCGAAGTAGCCCTTCTCTTTTCGGTGAACTTGGCGTGAAGCGCGGCGAGTTCGGGGTCACGTATAGCCTCTGCAATGAAGGATGCGGCCACGCTTTTTGTCGGCTCGCTGCTCAGTAGGTTGCCGAGATGGCTGAAGACCTGGAGCAGATCGGTCCGTAAATCTCCACTGTCTATTGCAGTGACGGGTCCGACTCGTTTTCCCACTGCTTCCACAAGGAGCTCGGAACGTTCGGGCCAATGGCGATAGATCGTTGAGCGGGCGACCCCAGATCGCTCCGAGATCGCCTCGATCGAGGCTCGACCGAATCCACATTCGCCGACCAGCTCCGCGGCGGCATCCAACACCACACGGCGAGTGCGCTCAATGCGCGGATCGATTTCTTTGGTCTTGGTCATTCTCCCTCCAGTCTAAACCGAACACGGGTGTTGCGCTACACTACAACTGTGTTCTATAGTGCAACACAAATGTCCGATAGAGATCTGAGGAGTTGAAGTGGCCCGGATAACAGCAGAGCAGAAGTACCAGCGGCGGTGGTGGACCCTTGGGGTTCTCAGCCTGAGCCTGGTCATCATCGGGCTGGACAACACCATCCTCAATGTCGCCATCCCGACCCTGCAGACGGAACTGTCGGCGTCGGCATCGGAGTTGCAGTGGATCGTCGCCTCGTATGTCCTGGTGTTTGCCGGTCTTCTCCTCACGATGGGAGCACTCGGAGATCGTTTCGGGCGGGCCCGAATCTTGTCTGGAGGGCTGGTTGTCTTCGGGCTGGCGAGCATTTTCGCTGCTTTCACCGAGAGTGCGACGCAGCTGATCGGAGCTCGTGCGTTGATGGGCGTCGGTGCCGCGATGATCATGCCGGCGACTCTTTCGATCATCACTGACGTGTTCCCGAGAGAGGAGCGCGGCCGGGCCATCGGGATTTGGGCGGCCGTTGCCGGCCTCGGGATCGGCCTGGGTCCGATCGTTGGAGGCCTTCTTCTCGAGAACTTCTTCTGGGGATCGGTGTTTCTCGTCAACATCCCCATAGTTATCGCTGCCCTTATTGCCGGATACCTCCTCGTCCCCGCCAGCCGAGACCCCGAGGCGACGCCACTCGATCTTGGGGGAGCGTTCACGTCCCTGGTTGCGATCATCGCTCTCGTGTTCGGAATCATCGAGGGGCCGGCGAGCGGATGGGGATCGCCGGTGGTGATTTCGGCCTTCGTCGTGGCAGCAATCTTCGGAGGGGTGTTCGTGTGGATCGAGCGGACCGTTGAGCATCCGATGCTCAACCTCGACTACTTTCGAAATCCGAGGTTTTCAGCCGGTGCCGCTGCCATCAGCATTGCCTTCTTCGCACTGTTCGGGGTGATCTTCTTGTTGACCCAATACCTCCAATTCGTTCTTGGCTACACCGCTCTCGAGGCGGGGATACGGACTGCGCCTGTTGCGTTGGGGATGATCGTCGGCAGCGCTTTATCGCCAAGGTTTGCTGAGCGATTTGGGACGTCGAAGGTGGTGGCTTTCGGGCTCTTCGTTCTTGCAGCGGCCCTCCTCTCGTTCACCTTCTTCGGCACGGCGACCGCGTACGCGGTCATAGGCGTGGCGATAATCTTCATGGCCTTTGGGATGGGGAACGTCATGGCTCCGTCTACAGATGCAGTTATGGGTGCTGTCCCGGTTGCCAAGGCGGGCGTCGCCTCGGCGACAAACGACGTGACCCGCCAGGTCGCGGGTGCAATTGGCGTGGCTGTGATCGGGTCCGTGTTCAACTCCGGCTATCAGAGGAACATGGAGCTCGCAGTCGCCCAGCTTCCGCCGGAGGCAGCCGAGGTCGCCGGCAACTCGATAGGCGCTGCGCTCCAGGTTGCAGCTCAGTTGCCCGGGCAGGCAGGTCAGGCCCTGGCTGATGCGGCGAAGGTGGCTTTTGTCGATGCGATGGGCCTGGGAGTTTGGATTCCTGTAGTAATCGCCATCCTCGGAGCCTTCATGGTCTTGCGGTTCATGCCAGCTCACCATCTCGATGCGGTAGAAGAGCCGGGAGCCGAGTTGGCACCCTCTGATGTTGCTCAACAAAGCTGATCATTCAGCGAGGCCGGGTTCGGGGCCGTTTCAGTCGGACAGAGCGGGAGACTGCGCGCTGATTGCCTCCGCCAATTCGAGGGCACCGGGAGGCCGGTTGTGGCTCTGGCAGGGACCGGGTAATGGGACGGCTCGGAAGCCGTTAGCCCTCTGAAGACCACCCGCCGAGTCCCAGCTACTTATCCCGAGAGCCGGCACTGCTCAGTTCGAAGAGTACGCCGAGGGGTGGTCCAGGGCTGTGACACTCAAACCGAAGGAACGTGCTTGCATCCAACCCCAGAGACCACAGCACTACGGGCAGGAACCGTTGGTGTGTTTCGAACTGTCTAAATAGATGGAAGCGCACCAGGGAGTGAAGAGTTGTTTCTTGGGCTTCATGACTGTGCGGAGACGCTGTGACGGAGGTTGGTGATGAGGCGTTCAACATTGCTACTGATGATTGTGAGCTTTCCCTTGGTTTTATCCGCCTGTCTTCAGCGCGTTACCAGCGAGGAAGATCCGGCTCCTGTGATCAGCCCCGTGACACAAGATCCAGATTCTGATCCGGAGACACCACAGGAGGGAGACACATCCCCGGGCGGATTCGTCGTGGATGGTGGTCTCACCATTCCCGAAGCGATCGCCTACAAGGGCAACGAGATCATTGCCGTACAGGGCTTCGTCTACCGCAGCGGAGAGACCAATGCACTATGCGAACTGCTTGCTGAGTCGTACCCCCCTCAGTGCGGAGGGGAAAGTCTCGTTATTGCAAATCCTGAAGCCACCAACGACATTGCTCTGACCGAAGCCGAAGGCGTTCGATGGTCAGAAGATTACGTAACCGTGTTCGGACGGTTGGCAGACGGTGTCCTCACAATCGAAACGACCGTCAAGGGCTGAACCTCCAGAAGTCCACTCGCACAACATCCAATACCCGCATGAAGCACACATGGAGATGGTGAGGCGGGGAACCCCGGGATCTACGACGCTCGGACTCTGGTGATGGTGATCAGTATGGCTACAGGGAAGTCTTCGTCGTGCTGCTCACGGCTCCAACCGAGCCTGACCATCTGGTCGCCGTCGGTCGCCTGCCACACGGCTGACGCTTGCGGTTGGCCCACTCGCTGACCATGGTGAGCCAACCCGATGAGCTCCTCGTCCAAGCGGACAAGGACAGCTGGGTGGTCGTCGAGATTGTCACAACATATCCAGGGCCACGGAGCCCATCCGATTCGGCTCCGCACACGCACACACCCAAGAGCACCTCCAAAAGCCCCACGCCAAGCAAACCCTCCGCGACCGTTCAGGTACGACAACCGGCCATGTAGGTGACGGCACTCAGGGGTTGGTTTGGAGCCTCAGAGGTGTATGGCTACCTCTTCTGCGAGGTTCTGCATGAGTTCGACTTGGTCGGAGTTTCCCAGAGTTGGAAAGTGGCTGCGGGCGACGAACTCCACCGGCATACCGGCAGCTTGGCGGATGTCGAGTAACGAAGAAACGATCTGGTCAGCCGATCCCATGAGCGTGGTCCGGCCAAACAGTCGGTCTCGATGCTTTTCGGTGAATTCTGGTGCTGCTGGGGGCGGACCCGAGCGAGTGGCCGACACCTCCATGTCCGAATACTTCCACATCATTTGCCAGAGATGCTCTGTGTACCGTTTCAGTGCTTCAGCCTCAGAGTCGGCTGGGAGCATCACTGAATAGTGGACTATTCGCAGTTCGGACGGGTCGCGGCCCACCCGGTCGCACTCATCACGAATCCAATCCAACTGTTGGACGAACTGGTCTCGGGGAACGTTGGCGAAGATGCCATCAGCCAGACGAGCAGCCCGCCGGATCGCCGCCTCTGCCCCGCCACCTATCAACACCCGGATCGGCTTCGAAGGCACTGGACGTACTGCTAGTTCCGGCAGGTCGTAGATCTTCCCCTGATGGCGAAACGGCTCACCCGACCACGCTTTTGGAAGGATGGACAGGATCTCCTCCATGGCCGCACCCCGGGTTCTCGGGTCTGCACCGAGTCCTGCGAACTCTGTTTCACTCCACCCCAGTCCCAGACCCAGCGTGAAACGGCCGCCGCTCAACAGGCTCACCGTGGCAGCGTCTTCGGCAAGACGCAGAGGATGATGCAACGGAGCAAGGATCACACCAGTTCCAATCTCGATCTTTGACGTGGCAGCAGCGATTGCCCCACTCACCACCGCAAGAGACGGCATGTAGCCATCGTCCACGAAGTGGTGTTCTGTCGTCCAGACCGAACTGAGGCCGAGCCGTTCAGCCTCAACCGCCAACCCGACAGTCTCCTCATATGCCCGAGACCAATCCGTCTCCCCGGGTCGCAATTGGGCACTCAATAATCCAAATCCGAGGCTCATCGCCCTCCTCTCGACAACTCAAACCTATGCCAAGTGAACAGTCACACCATTGCGGTACGCGTTCAAACTGACAGCAACACGTTTCGGTAATCTACGACCTCCCGACCTCGAGTGCCGTCGCTTCCAACGCCTCAGTCCCGGTCGGGATCTCCACGTCCTCGCTACCTTCCACCCCTCAGCTTCGTGAGGCCGTCCCGGGAACAGCCCAGTCCCGGTGTCCTGATGGTTTTGGGTGCTCTCAGGAGCTGGTTCGACACACCAGCCCGCCGGCGGAGGGGTGAAGACAAGATCGTCATTCCCGGCGTGCTTGACGAAGTGTTCGGCAAAGACATCGACGAGCCAGACGGGGATGGAGATAGTGCGGCGTGACGTTCTGGTCTTTGGTTCCCCGAAGGCGAATTAGACAAATTCTTCGTATAGGCTTTTATTCTGCGACAATCTCCCTCCCTTCGCTACGAAAGATCCTCGATGTCCGGAAACGCCACATTCAGCCTGAACGACACCGCCCTTGTTTCTGTCGCCCATGTGGACGCACCGGAGGTGGTCACCTCCGAATACTTCGACGAGATGCTGGCCGAAACCTACGAACGCGTCGGAGCTCAATCGGGACTGCTTGAAGGCCTTGCCGGGATCCGGGAGCGCCGGTGGTGGCCCGAGGGGCATCTCTTTACCGATGCAGCCGCGGCGGCAGGAGCGAAGGCAATCGAAGCCAGCGGGGTGCGCGTCGATGAGATCGGCCTGCTGATCGACACCTCGGTCTCCCGTGACCGGCTGGAACCGTCCTCTGCGGTCACGGTCCACAATGCTCTCGATCTTCCCAGTTCGTGTCTCAATTTCGACCTCACCAACGCCTGCCTCGGATTCGTCAACGCTCTTCAGTTGGCAGGGAGCATGATCGACAGCGGTCAGATCAACCAAGCGTTGATCGTCGACGGCGAGGGAAGCCGCCTTACCCAGCAGAAAACCCTGGCGCGGCTCTCCAACCCCGATGCGACAATGGCCGACTTGTTTGCGGAGTTTGCAACGTTGACGCTCGGGTCGGGGGGTGCGGCCGCGGTCGTCGGGCGCCACTCCGAGAACCCCGGTAGCCACAAAGTCGTCGGTGGGATTGCCCGGGCCGACACCAGCTACCACAACCTATGCGTCGGGGACCTCGACCAGATGCGCACGGACACCAGGGCCATGCTGGATGCCGGATTGCAAGTCTCCAAGCTGACCTGGGATGACGCGGAGGAGCGGGGCTGGATGGAGGTCGACCGCTACATCATCCACCAGATCTCACAGGTGCATACCAGCATGCTGTGTGAGCTTCTTGGAATCGACACCGCCAAGGTGCCGCTCACGTTCCCTTTCCTCGGCAACGTCGGCCCGGCGTCGATTCCGATCACGCTGTCCCGCGAAGTCGATTCCCTCCAAGCCGGGGACAAGGTGTTGCTGATGGGGATCGGATCAGGCATCAACGCAACGGTGATCGAACTGGTCTGGTGACAGCGGGCCCCACCTCGCCCGCCACACTGCCCCCGGCCGGCCTCGCCGGTCTCGAACCGCAATGGTCGCGACTCGTCAAAACGCCGGGACTCAACGGGGTCGGCCGAACCTGGCACGTGCTCGACAACCAGGTTGTGGATGCCACTCTCACCCTGCTCTGTGTCCATGGCAACCCAACCTGGTCGTACCTCTGGCGAGATCTGATCGCCCTCGCCCCATCCAGTGTCAGGGTGGTTGCCATCGATCAGCTCGACATGGGGTATTCGGAGCGCACCGGAACTACCCGCCGTTTCGAGCAACGCATCGAGGATCTGTGTGCCCTGACCGACGAACTCGACCTGGCAGGGCCGGTAGTGACCGTTGGCCATGATTGGGGTGGTCCGATATCTCTCGGCTGGGCCGAACGCCATCGCAGCCAGATGGCTGGGATCGTGCTGATGAACACCGCCGTTCACCAGCCTGCAGGCTCGCCGGCGCCTGGGTTGATACGGATGATCCGGACCCGCTGGATTCTGGAGAAAGCATGCGTCGCCACCCCGACCTTCATCCGGGGGACGATGGCGCTGGCCCGCCCTCGCCTCGACCGGCCGATCCGGAAGGCCTATGAGGCTCCCTATCGCAGCGCCGATCGGAGAACGGCAATAGCCACTTTCGTAGAGGATATCCCTTTGCGCGAGGATCACCCCAGTCGCCGCGCATTAGATGAGGTCGCCGCCGATCTAGACCAGCTCGCCAAAGTGCCTGCGCTGCTTCTCTGGGGGCCCTCGGACCCGGTCTTCTCCGATCTGTATCTGAGTGACCTCGCATCGCGGCTGCCCGGATCTGAGATCCACCGGTTCAGCGGCTCCGGTCACCTCGTTCCCGAAGATGCCGACGTCGCGTCCGCGGTGCACGCCTGGGTCGCTCAGCTCGAACACCCGGTGGCTCCAGCGGCACCACCACCGGATCGAGAACCGCTGTGGGCCGCGCTCGACCGGCGGGCTGCAAACAATGACGTGGCCATCGTCGAGATGGGGTCTAGTGGAGTAGAAGCTTCGGTCACGTTTGCCGAACTCGATGCGGATGTCAGGCGGCTGGCCGCCGGGCTTGCCGATCTCGGCGTTGCCAAGGGGGATCGGGTGGCCTTACTCGTGCCACCGGGCATCGATCTCGCGGCAAGCATCTACGCCTGCTGGCGGATGGGGGCGGTGGTTGTCGTCGCCGATGCAGGGCTGGGGGCGCGCGGCATGGGTCAGGCATTGGCAAGCGCCAACCCGGCGTACCTCATCGGGATTCCTCGGGCACTGGCAGCAGCACGGACCCTGCGCTGGCCTGGTGTCCGCATCTCCACGACGCCGCTAGGGCCGGCCCGGGCGCGCCTGCTCGACGTGCGGGCCACCCTTGATGATCTGCGCCGCCGGGGTGAACGGCGCCCGGCGCCCCCAACGCCGACCTCTCTCGATGAGGCCGCGATCGGTTTTACTTCCGGAGCAACCGGACCGGCCAAGGGCGTCGCCTATCGCCACCACCAACTTCAGGCACAGCGTGACGCCCTCGTCGACCTGTACGATATCCGGCCCGGCGACAGTCTGGTAGCCGCCTTCGGACCATTCGCTCTGTTCGGCCCGATGATGGGCCTTCCCTCCGTGGTTCCCGATATGGAAGTGACATCACCGGGCAGCCTCACCGCACGCGCCCTGGCGGAGGCAGTTCAAGCGGTACGAGGAACTCTGGTATTCGCGGCTCCCGCCGCCATGAGCAATATTGCGATGACAGCAGGTGAGATGTCGCCCGACCAGGCTGTGGCCATGCAGGGCGTACGGCTCCTGGTGTCGGCCGGGGCTCCCGTCCCCGCCGCGGTCTTGGGAGCGGTAGGCGAGCTCATGCCCGATGCCGAGCCTCACACCCCATATGGCATGACCGAGGTGTTGCTGGTAGCAGACATCAGCCTCAATGAGATCGAGGCCGCGGGGCCGGGCAATGGAGCCTGCGTCGGGAATCCTGTGCAGGGCGTCGAGGTGGCGATCAGCGCGCTCGATTCCGAGGGTAAAGCGACGGGTCCGCTCACGGGTGACAGCGGAGTCGTCGGTGAAGTGTGTATCCGCGCTGCCCACATGAGGGAGGGTTACGACAAGCTCTGGGTGACTCAGCATGCAGCCTCCCAACCCGCCGGCTGGCACCGCAGTGGAGATGTCGGTCACCTCGACGACGCCGGACGGCTTTGGATCGAAGGCAGGATGCAGCACATCGTGACGACGTCCACCGGCCCGGTGACCCCAGTCGGGATTGAGCTTGCAGTCTCCGCCCTTCCCGAGGTCGCCCACACTGCCGCGGTTGGGGTCGGTCCTGCCGGGACACAGCAGTTGGTCATTGTCGTGGTTCCGGTTGCTGGCCGCAGGTTCCCTGGTCTTGCCGACGAACATCTGACTGACACCGTTCGGGGCCAGGTGGGCCCAGCAGACGTGGCCGCAGTCTTGACGGCCCCATCGCTTCCCGTTGACAAGCGTCATAACTCGAAGATCGACCGTTCCCGGATCGCCAGGTGGGCGGGGAGGGTCCTGGCCGGCGGGCGGATGGGCCGGATATGAGAGTCCTCGTGACGGGAGCGACGAGTCTTCTCGGTCGGGCGGTTGCGACCCAGCTACGCCATCGAGGCGACATCGTGACTGTGTTCCAACGGCGGCCCAGCGGCCTCGGTGTTGTCGAGCACCTTGGTGACGTTGCAGATCGCGCCGCCGTCACCGCTGCCATGGCCGGGGCGGAGGCGGTCGTCCACGTGGCAGCTCGGGCAGCGGTGACCGGATCGTGGGCGCAATTCGAGGAAACCAATGTGCGGGGAACGCAAAACGCCATCGATGTGGCCCGAGAAGCGGGAGTCGGCCGGTTCGTGCACGTTTCGTCCCCATCGGTCGCCCATGGCGGGCGGTCTCTTGTCGGGGCACCGGCCGGTTCCGCAGATCCGGATCGCGCCCGGGGCCACTACGCCAGGAGTAAGGCGCAAGCAGAGCTGGTAGCGCTCGCCGCGAACTCGTCCGCCTTGGCGGTCGTCGTCATCCGGCCCCATCTCATCTGGGGACCGGGCGATACCCAGCTAGTGGCGCGAATCGTGAGCCGGGCCAGAGCGGGCCGGCTTGTCATCGTGGGATCGGGGGCGTCGCTGATCGACACCACCTACATCGAGAACGCCGCAGACGCGCTGGTCGCTGCCCTTGATCGAGCTCCGTTGCTTGGGGGCAGAGCCCTGGTGGTCACCAACGGGCAACCGCGACCGGTACGTGAGTTGCTCAACAGAATCGTGATTGCCGCCGGTCTCGAGCCACCATGGCTCAAGGTGCCTTACAAGGTGGCGCGTACCGGCGGACTTGCCGTGGAGTGGATCTGGGAGCACCGGGGGAGGGAAGATGATCCGCCGATGACCAGCTTCCTCGCGGAGCAACTCGGCACGGCACATTGGTTCGACCAGCGCGAGACGCGACGAGCTCTGCACTGGGAACCGGCGGTTAGCCTCGCGGAGGGCTTTCGACGACTTCACGCCTGGTTCGAAGCGGGAGGCACCGGGCCGGTCCATCCCGGGTCCCGAACAGACCGAGCACAGTCGTTCCTAGATCCATTTTGATCACCGGCTGCCGATCGCCGATAGCTCGGAACGGGTGACGGCCGCGACCGGGGAGTCGACACTTGGATTTCCCGGCTGAAATTCGCCTTCCTCCCGGCGCTGGTTGCGGCGGCGTGTGTCTCGTCGGGCCGGCGGTTTCTCGCGCAACGGATCGAAGGTTGGCCGAGGACGGCGCCCTCTTGTAACACTTCATTCGGGGTGTCATGACGAGTCTGGAGCCTTTCTGCAACGGCCCGCTGTCTTCGGCATGTGCGTCTACCACGGCGGCCTGCCATTCGGTGAAGCGGGACGGTTTGGTCACATAGGCGAATACTTCGTCGGCTCCCCTGTCGATGTCGACGCTGTGGACGATCGACGCCATGTTGTATTCCTTCCCCTCATCGAACCTTCTGCGGATTGTTCAGCCGTGTCCCGGAGCCTCTCGAGGCCGTCGAGGATTAGATCGAGCCCGAACTCGAACTCGACCTGGTCGTCCCACCCGCCCAAGGTAGTGTCGTCGTCGTGGCTGACCTCCCCGACCAGCTCGGTGATGTAGGGGTACTCGTCGGCCATCTGCCGAACGAAGATCGCCGCCACATCTGGACCAAGGTCCTCCGTGTTCTCGTCGAACAGCTCCTGTGTGAACCCCAAGGCGCGGCTGCCGATGGCGTGAATTGCGTGATGGGTCATCTCAATCGAGAAACCCGCTTCCCGAAGGAGTCCAATCGTCGAGTCGAAGTATCGCAACATCGCGGGACCTGGCTTGGTACGCGACGCCATGAGGCGCGGCGCCCAGGGGTGGCGCAGGAGAACTTCGCGGGCCGAGATCGCCCTCTGACGCATGGCCGCCTTCCAGTCGGCTCTACTGGAAGGCGCATCGATCTCGCTCACAACGATATCGACGATGCCATTCAGGATGTCATCCTTGTTGGTCACGTGGTTGTACAGCGACATCGCCTCGACCCCGAGCTTCTGGCCAAGATTGCGCATGCTGAGTGACTCGATACCGCCTTCATCGGCGAGGTTGACGGCGGCGCGCAACACCCGCTCCTTGGTCAAGGGGACTCGGGGCTCTCCGTTCGGGTCGGTTTGCGCAGCCATCTGAATCCACCTTTCCCACGCACCCTAACGTACAGGGTAAGTCTGGTCCATAGTCATTCTCCTCTTGACAAGCTTACGGCGTATTCCTAACTTGGCTCCTGCACTTACGACGTATGTTTGAGCTGCGTACATCCCGAAGGAGGATGAAGATGTCGCGTTCTCTGTATCGGTTGGGTCGGTTCACCGCCCGTCGGTCGTGGGTCGTAATCCGGACTTCAGATTCTGGTGGGCACGCTCCTGAGGCTATCTCGAGGATGGGTATGGCCCCCGCTGGCAACTCGATCTCGATGTCCTCGTTCTCGATCGTGAAATTGTGCCGGATGGGCCCCGGCATCCATAAAAGGAGGTCGAGGGCAGCAAAATGAGGTCGAGGGCACCTCTCGCCGCGTCGAGGAGGCGGGATGGGCCATGACACCGAGGTCGGTTTCTGCCAAGGTCGACGGCTTGCCGGTCGGAAAAACTAAAAGATAGGTTTTGGTACGCGCTTTGTCCGCAGTCTTGACCCGGATGCGAATGTGTAGGCCGGTGCTTGCTGCTGGTCGAAGTGACGAACCAGAACGCCTTCGAGTGACTGGTTCAAGAGAAACGCTATTAAAGGGAACAAGATGACAAAAAGATTCCATGTGTCACGTCGGACTTTCTTGAAGATCTCAGCTGGTGGCGCTGTTGTGCTACTGGGTGGGGGTTACCTATTTCGCGATCGGTTTCTGAATGATGGGAATCCTTCTTCAACAGCAACAGACCTGGTCCGTGGTCAGCCTCTACCTATCCCAAACCTGATGACCGGGACAGAGATCGATGGGAAACAAGTTTACGACTTGACCATGAAACAGGGCTCCACGACTTATGTCCCTGGGAGACAAACCGCTACATTTGCATATAACGGAAATATTCTTGGTCCCACGCTGCTCATGCACAAAGGCGATGAGGTTGTCATCAATGTGACCAACCAATTGGGTGAACCGACGACTACCCATTGGCATGGCATACATTTGCCGGCAATCATGGATGGTGGCCCCCATCAGATAATCGACAATGGTAATACCTGGCAGGCCCAATATACCATTATGAATGAAGAGGCCACCTTTTGGTATCACCCTCATTTAGAGGGAAAGACTGCCGAACATGTCTACGCTGGGCTGGCTGGATTGTTGATCGTCAAAGATCCCCAAAGCGAGCTGGCTTTACCTGATCAGTATGGAGTTGATGACATCCCTCTGATTGTTCAGGACAAGATCATTGATGCTGATGGTTCGTTCAATTATCCCGGTACCAATTTTGGTGTAAAGGGAGATCAGTTGCTAGTCAACGGAGCGATAACTCCCGTGTTCGACGCCCCGGCGCAATTCGTCCGGTTTCGCCTACTCAACGGCTCCAACGC
>Ga0209980_10001128_pt1 | contig 14678 bp, 13 predicted proteins | sample CR02metaG_FD_183611 | JGI IMG/M metagenome (GOLD analysis project Ga0209980, IMG submission 183611) | Deep subsurface microbial communities from Mariana Trench to uncover new lineages of life (NeLLi) - CR02 metaG (SPAdes) (version 2) | ecosystem: Environmental > Aquatic > Marine > Ocean trench...
CCACCCCGGGCATTCAGCCTCGTCTACGGAATTCATGACGAGTCCCCTTGTTAGGCCAGGGTCCATTCCACTAGGCTTGAGAAGCCAACCGGCCCGGCGAGGGCGGACGGGCGGCCGAGGCGGGGCATCACGAGACCGAAGGTTCGATGGCGGAAACCAACGCATCCACTGGTAGTCAAGGCCCCCTGGTTCAGGTCATGGGCCTGACCAAACATTTTCCGATCACCAAAGGTGTCATCCTGCAACGCACTGTCGGACAGGTGAAGGCGGTGGACGGCGTCAGCTTTTCCATTTCCAGGGGCGAGGCCTTGGGGCTGGTCGGCGAGTCGGGTTGCGGCAAGACCACCATCGCACGTTGCATTCTCAAGCTGGTCGAGCCGACCGAGGGTGAAATCCGCTTCGACGGCCAGGACATCGAGCGGCTGGACAAGAAGTCAACAGGCCATTTTCGGCGGCGGGTGCAAGCCATCTTCCAGGACCCCTATTCGTCGCTCAATCCGCGCATGAAGGTGGGCGAGATCGTCGGGGAGCCCTTGATAATTCACGGCGTTGCGCAGGGGCCGGCCGATCTGGACCGGCGGGTCCGGGAGCTCCTCGACCTGTGCGGATTGACCAGCGGCCTGGCCGATCGCTATCCCCACGAGATGAGTGGCGGCCAGCGCCAGCGCGTCGGTATCGCGCGCGCGCTCGCGCTACGGCCCGAGTTCATTGTCTGCGACGAGGCGGTCTCGGCCCTCGATGTCTCGATCCAGGCCCAGATCATCAACCTGCTGGCCGATCTGCGTGAGGAGCTTGGGTTGACCTATCTGTTCATCGGCCACGACCTGAGCGTGGTCAAGCACCTGTGCAACCGGGTCGCGGTCATGTATCTGGGCAAGCTGGTTGAAACCGCTTCGGTCAATGAGTTGTTCGACCATCCGCGCCATCCCTACACACGGGCGCTACTCGCCGCGGTTCCGGTCCCCGATCCCGTGGTCGAACGCCAGCGGAAGCATGAGATTCTACCCGGCGAGGTGCCCAGCCCGCTGAATCCGCCCTCGGGTTGTGTGTTCCACCCGCGCTGCCACTTGGCGGTGGCGGCCTGCCGCGGCGAAGTGCCGGCGTTGCGCGAGCTGCGGCCCAAACACTGGGTGGCCTGCCCCCGGGTTGATGCGTGAGGCAGGTGATTGCCTGTGAGTCATGATTGAAACACGAGGGAGGCTTGCTCGCGAAATCGTGATTGCGTTGTGGACCGGATTCGGAGGAAACTTTATCCCAAAGAGGCAGCGTGAAAGGGCTGCAATCCCATCGATCTGAGATAAAAATCAAATGGACACGAAGGGAGGTACGGTAATGAGCAGGATATCGAAGGCCCTGACAGGGGAGGAGAAAGCGCGAATCGATGCCGAGCTGAGGCAAGCTTACGATTTCGATCCCAAGGACCCGCTGTTCGGTCTGACCCAGCGGCAATTGGGCGGGCCGGAGCTGAACCGGCGCTCCGTGCTCCGCCTCATGGCCGCCGCGGGAACGCTGACTGCCTGGCACCTGATGCCCGGTTCCGGCATCAAGGCGGCGCAGGCCGCCTCCGGCGGGCACCTGAAGGCCGGCTGGGCCGGCGTCGGCGAGTTCCGGACCCTGGATCCGGCACGAATCAATCAGGTGTTGCTGTTCCAGATCGCCTCGAACGTCCTGAGCGGGCTCACCCACATCAACCCCCAACTGGTCGCCCAGGGCGACCTGGCGGCGGATTGGTCGGTGAGCGCGGATGGCAAGGACTGGACCTTCAATCTGCGTGAGGGCGTCACCTTCCACAACGGCGATCCCTTCACCGCCGACGATGTGGTGTTCACCTACAACCGCTCCAAAGACCCGAATAATTCGATCCACTCGAGGGTCCTTTCGAACGTCACTGACGTGGTGAAGGTCAACGACCATACGGTGAAGATCTTGCTCGGCGCGCCGCAGGCCTCGTTCCTGACCAAGACGCTGGAACGCGCGAGCGGCCGGGCCATGACCATCGTCAGCCGCGGCGGGTTGGAGCAGTTGGGCGAATCCCAATACGGCTTGACGCCGGTCGGCACCGGGCCGTTCCGGGTCGCCTCCCATACCCTCGGCCAGTCGATCGTGCTGGAGCGGTTCGAAAACTATTACGATCCGGAGCGCCCCAAACTCGACAAGATCACTATCACGCCGATCATCGATGCGGAGCCCTTGGCCGCCGCCATCGAGGCCGGCGACATTCAGATCATCGGCGGCAACCCGGTCGCGCCCGAACTCATCGACCGCTTCGAGGCCAACCCCGACCTGATAGTCAACATCGTCGCGGGGCCGGGTTTCCAGAGCGTCTGGATGAACCCCTGGCGCGAGCCGTTCCGGGTGGCGGACTTCAACAAGCCCGTGGAAGAGCTGATGAAGGAGAAGGGCTTCAAGGTCCGTTTGGCCATCGCCAAGGCGATCGACCGGGACCGCTATATTGAGCGGGCCCAGTTCGGCCGCGCCGTGCCGGCCTATGGTACGATCAACCCGGCGATGGGGTTCTACTTCGATGAGGGGCTCGGCGAGATCAGCAACCAGAAGTACGATCTCGAGGAGGCACGGCGCCTCTTGGCCGAGGCCGGCTATCCCAACGGCGAGGGCTTCCCGACCTTGAAGATCCTCAATACGCCTTCGGCGCGCCGCGAGGTCCAGGTGATCCAGGACATCCTCAAGCGGAACCTCAACATCAACATCGAGCTCGACACCAAGGACTTCCCGGTCCTGATCGACGAGTTCGACAGGATGGACTGGGATTTGACCCGCATCGGCAGCGGCGGTGACTACGACCCGGACGACGGTCTGGTGGACTGGATGCAGACTTCCTCCAAGTTCAATGGCCGCAACCGGGACAAGGACAAGATGTCGTTCGGAATCTTCTCCGACGCGGAAGTCGACCGCCTGATTGACGAGCAGCGGCTCCAAACCGATCCGCAGAAGCGCAAGGAGATGGTCCAGAAGGTCAACAAGATCACCTCGGACAAGGTGGCCTGCGCCTTCATTTACCACCCGATCGACGCCCAGATACGCCACAAGAGCGTCAACTTCCCGGCGGAGAGCCGGATTCCGGGACTGATGGATCTCGACCGAACCACGATCTCGTAACGATTTTGGTTACCTAGGTAGGGGAGGCAGGCAGCCGCGAGTTAGCGGTTGCCTGCTTCGTCCCGGCACCATGAGGTCGACCGACCTGCAATGAGCGGATTTATCTTCAAGCGAACCCTCTGGGCGGTGGTCGTCATGTGGGCCGTGGCGACCCTCGTCTTTTTCATGCTGCGCATCGTTCCCGGCGACCCCATTGCAGCCATGCTGTTCGACGTGGGCGACCCGGAGGCGGCGGACGAGTTGCGCCGCAAGTTCGGCCTCGACCAGCCGGTCTACATTCAATACGCCAAATGGTTCGGGCGCCTGCTCGTGGGCGACCTCGGAAACTCGATCTACGGCAGCCGAATCGCAGTCAGCCGCGTCATCCAGGAGGCCTTGCCGCGGACTCTGTCGCTCACCGCCCTGTCGTTCCTGATCGCGCTCGTCATCGCGGTTCCGGCGGGGCTCATCTCCGCGCTCAAGAGGCATTCCGCCTTGGATCACGTGGTGACCATCATCGCCTTCCTGGGGCTCAGCATGCCCGATTTCTGGATCGCGATCCTGCTCATCATCACCTTCGCCGCCGGGCTGCACTGGCTGCCGGCAATCGGCTACGTGCCCCTGTCCGAGGGGTTGTGGCCTTGGTTCTCGCACCTGATTCTGCCCTCGATCGCGATCGGCACGCCGTTCGCCGCGATCATGGCCCGCATGATCCGCTCCTCCATGTTGGAAGTGTTGCGCACCGAGTACATGCAGGTCGCTCGCTCGAAGGGACTGTTCAAGCTGCGGCTGGTCATGGTTCACGCCTTCCCCAACGCGCTCATTCCCGTGGTGACGGTCATGGGAATCGCGCTTGCGCTGCTCCTGGCGGGCACCATCGTCGTCGAGAACGTCTTCGCGATCAAGGGATTGGGACGGGTGCTGATCCAAGGCATCCTGGATCGCGACTATCCGATGGTCCAGGGTGCGATTCTGGTGGTGTCCTTCATTTTCGTGTTTGCGAACCTGCTGGTCGATGTTCTCTACACCGTCATCGACCCGCGCATCCGGTACGATTGACGGAGCGGGCGCGGATGGCAGTCATGGAAGCGACCCAGGGCGTAACGCCCGAGCGGCCGGTGCAGCGTTGGGATTGGCTACGCTTGGTCGCGCGCGACAAAAAGGCGCTGGTTGGCATGATCGTGCTGGCGATTCTGACCCTGGCCGCGATTTTCGCACCGATTCTGACGCCCTACGATCCCAACGCCCAGGATTTCGCCATGATCGGGGCGCCGTCCTGGGCCCATCCCTTGGGCACCGACGACCTCGGCCGGGATCTGCTCAGCCGACTCATCCATGGCGGCCGGATCTCGCTCTTCGTCGGCACCTCGACCGTGCTGATGGCGCTCCTGGTCGGAATCGTTCTCGGGGTGTCCGCCGGCTACTACGGGGGCTGGCTCGACACCATCATCATGCGCTACATCGACCTGCAGTGGGCCTTCCCGAACTTCATCATCGCGGTCTACCTGGTCGCGGTCTTCGGCACCGGCCTGTCCAATGTCATCATCGCGATTTCGCTCGCCTTCATCGACGACTTCGCGCGCATCGCCCGCGGCATGGTCTTGACCATCAAGGAAGAACAGTACATCGCCGCGGCGCGCACCCTGGGCGCCTCGGACAACCGCATCATGTGGCGCCATATCCTACCCAACGCGACCGCGCCCATCATCGTCCAGGCGACGGTGAGCGTCTCCTACGCCATCCTGGCCGAGGCTGGGCTGTCGTTTCTGGGGCTCGGCGTCCAGTCGAGCACCCCGACCTGGGGCCTGATCCTGGCCGACTCGCGCAGCTTCATCTCGCGCGCCTGGTGGCTCGGCGTCTTTCCCGGCCTGTTTATCATGGTCACGGTCTTGAGCATCAACTTCCTCGGCGATGCCCTGCGCGATTTGTTCGACGTCCGCGAGACCAAGGACCTCGGCGCCCACTGACCGCGGCGCGGGCCGGCTCGGCTCTAAAAAACCTACAACGACTTAGAGAGGTTCCCGGCGCGAAAACAGGCCGCCTGTTGGCCGTCGCCAAGGGCGGTGAGCGGCGGCCTCGATAGGGCACAATCCTCCACCGCCCAGCGACAGCGCGGCCGGTAGGCGCAGCCCTCGTCCAGGCGCCCTAGATCCGGGGGTTGACCCTCGATCGGCACCAGCCTGTCTTGCGCTTCTCGATCCATGCGCGGCACCGAGTTGAGCAGGCCGATCGTGTAGGGATGGCGGGGATTGGCGAATATCCGATCGGTGGAGCCGGATTCGACGATCCTGCCGGCGTACATGACGTTGACCCAGTCGGCATAGCGGGCGACAGTGCCGAGGTTGTGGGTGATGATGACCAGCGCGACCCCCAGCCGAAGGGTCAGGTCCTTCATGAGCTCGAGAATCTGTGCCTGGATCGTGACGTCGAGCGCCGTGGTCGGTTCGTCGGCGATGATCAGCTTGGGATCGCAACTGAGCGCCACCGCGATCATGACCCGCTGGCGCATGCCGCCGCTGAAGTGGTGCGGGTATTGCCGCAACCGACTCTCCGCCTCGGAGATGCCGACCAACCCAAGCAGCTCTACGGCGCGCGCGGTCGCCTGCTTGCGCGTCAGGCCGAGATGGGTCCGCATCGATTCCGTGAGCTGAACCCCGATGCTCAGCACGGGGTTGAGCGAGGTCATCGGTTCCTGGAACACCATGGATATCTGGGCGCCGCGGATCTCTCGAATCTCTTCCTCGCTCACCTTGCGCAGATCACGCCCCTCGAACAGGATGCGGCCCCCGGTGATCCGGCCCGGCGGGCTCGGCACGAGGCGTAGAACCGAAAGCGCACTCACGGACTTGCCGCAACCGGACTCGCCGACGATGGCAACAGTCTCGCCCGCCGCGACGGAATAGGAGATGCCGTCCACGGCCTTGATCGTGCCCATCTGGGTCTGGAACTCGACCCGAAGGTCCTCAATCTCGAGCAGCTTGGACAAGAGCGAAACTCCGGCACCCGTGGTGGGGGGGGTCTTGCTTGCTTCGGACGCGACCCCGCCAGCGGGCGGACACGCGGACCAGGCGACGGTAGGGGGGGCCGAAAGCCGAGTCAACAGATCGCCCCATCATGTCGTGTCTCGGTTCGGGAATCGGTGTGTCCGATGCGGAAAGCGGCTTCGAACGTCGGCGTTTGGGTATCCCGGCCGTCTGGGTGTCCCGTGGGAGAGGTTTTGACGATTGCGGTGCTATCCGGGGACCCTTGATCGCGCTGTGCGTCACGTGGTTTCATCATGGCCTTAACGCGTAAGCGGGTGTCATCGATGAGGCCGCGAGTTGCGGCCCTCAAATCGGGAGGACAGGAAATGGCGGAGAGCGTCTACAAAGTCATCGAGCTTGTGGGCACCAGCACCGAATCTTGGGAGAAAGCCGCGGCGGCCGCGGTCGCCAGGGCGGGCGAAAGCCTACGGGACCTGAGGATCGCCGAGGTCGTGAATCTCGATATGCAAATCAAGGACGGACGGGTCGAGACCTACCGCGCGAAGGTCAAAGTCTCCTTCAAGTATGAAGGCGGCGGGTAACACAAAAGCGCTCCGACGCCGCAGCCAACGGCCACGCCCCCTGCTTGACCGCTTCGAGTGCCTCGGGGTCGATCGCGCCTCGGCTTGGCGGCGCGCGCAAAGCCGCGGCGGCTCGCCGGTGGCGCTTATACCCCGCGGACCGCCCGCCCGATCTCTATGAGTCAATATCAAGGACCTTTGGTATAAACGTCGCCTTACCAGCCAAACAGTCCGAGGCGCTTTCCCGCCAGCAGATCGGTAATGGCCTGTTTGGCGTAGGGGACAGTGTTTGCGGGAAGATCGGTGATTGGGACCCATTCCCAACCGGCACACTTGTGAGGTTCGCGGTTTTCGATTTCGCCCGACCAGTGATCCGCTGTAAAGAACAGCGATAGACGATCCGATTCGTCTCGGACGTGCATGACCAAGGCCAGGTCGATGTCTTCGGGCGTGAGTTCGATGCCGGTTTCCTCAGAGGCCTCACGAATGATGCCATCGACGATCGTTTCATCGATCTCCAAATGACCGGCGGGAACATGGTATTGGCCTGGCGCAAATTCGGTGTTGCGGCGCTCGCCCATGAGGATACATCCGTCGTGCCGGAGCACGAGATGCAGATCGATGTGGATGTCGGGTTTGCTCATGTGCGGTCTGCCCCCCTCTTGGGCGGATTTGGACGGATATCGATATAACACATTAGGGCTTCCATTGTGCGAAGCGGGTCGGCGGCGGTTGGTCCGATGACCTTGCGCCAGGGGACGCGGGGGCCCCCATCACGACCCCCCATCACGGGGCCGTTATCGCGTCCGGCGGCCGGTGACGGTGCAACCTCGCGCGGTTCCCTTGCCCCGCCCCGCGGCGCCATCCTAGACTGTGGTTTCGATCGCGCCGTGGCCCCGCCTTTGTGGGCGCGGTATCGAGAGGGGGAGGTGACAAAATTGACCTGGTCGATTGTCGCGCGCGACCCGGAGACCGGCTTCTACGGCATCGCGATAACCTCGCGTTTCTTCGCCGTGGGCGCGGTCTGCCCCCGGACCGAGGCGAAGGTCGGCGCCATCTCGACGCAGGCCCTGGTCAACCCGACGCTGGGGCCCTACGGGCTGGCGCTGTTGCGCGACGGCATTCCCGCACCGGCGGCGCTGGAGATGATGATGGCCGCCGACCAAGGCCGGGCGGCGCGCCAGGTCCACCTGATGGACGCGGCCGGGCGCACCGCCGCCTACACCGGCGCGGACTGCGTCGACTGGGCCGGGCACCGTACCCGGGAGGCGGTCTCGGTCGCCGGCAACATGCTGGCCGGCGCGGCGGTGGTCGAAGATACCCTCGCCACTTATCTGGACAACATGGGCCTGCCCTTCGTCGAGCGGCTGCTCGCCGCCTTGGACGCCGGCCAGGCCGCCGGCGGCGACAAGCGGGGCAAGCAGTCGGCGGCCTTGGTGGTCCAGGGGCCGGAGCCCTATACCCGCCTGAACATGCGGGTCGACGACCACGCCGAGCCTTTCGTCGAGCTCCGGCGGCTCTACGGGGTGGCGCAGGAACGCTTCATCCCCTTCAGCCGCGCCTTCCCCACGCCCGAGCGGCCCTACGGCATCACCGACCGCGCGGTGATCGAGAAGATCATCGAACGCGACGCCGGCAAGCCGCTGGCGCTGAATGCGCCCATTCCGGAGGTTTGATGGACCGCGACCGCACGTTTCCGCTCCGGCCCCATTGGGGCCGGGCCCGCCCCCGCCCCGTCCCCGGCCCATGAGCGCGGGCTTCACCACCCGCCCCGAGATTCTCGGCACCTTCGGCGTCGTGACCAGCACCCACTGGCTGGCCTCGGCGGTCGGCATGGGCATGCTCGAGCGCGGCGGCAACGCCTTCGACGCCGCGGTCGCGACCGGTTTCGTGCTGCAGATCGTCGAGCCGCACCTCAATGGCCCCGGCGGCGAGGTCCCGATCATCCTGCACCGCGCCGGCGACGCGGCCCCACGCGTGCTCTGCGGACAGGGAGTCGCGCCGGCCACCGCCACGATCGCCCGCTTCGACGCGCTGGGCTTGAAGATGGTGCCGGGAACCGGGCTTCTGCCCGCGGTCGTGCCGGGCGCCTTCGACGCCTGGATGCTGTTGCTCCGGGACTATGGCAGCATGACGCTGGAGGAGGTGCTGGCTCCGGCGATCGGGTACGCGGAGCGGGGCTTTCCCGTCGTGCCGCGGGTCGCGGAGGCGGTCGTCACGATTGCCGAGTTCTTCACGGCCGAATGGCCGAGCTCGGCCGAGGTCTGGCTTCCCGGCGGCCGGGCGCCCAAGCCGGGACAGATCTTCGCGACCCCGGGGATGGCACGGACCTACCGGCGCATCCTGGAGGAGGCGAAGGTGGCGGGCGCGGACCGTGTCGCCCAGATCGAAGCGGCGCGATCCGCCTTCTATCGGGGCTTCGTGGCCGAGGCCATCGATCGCTTCTACGCCACCTTCGAGGCCATGGACACCTCGGGACGGCGTCATCGCGGCCTGTTGACCGGCGACGACCTCGCCAACTGGCAGGCGCGCTACGAGGATCCCATCGGCTACGACTACGCCGGCTACCGGGTCTACAAGACCGGGCCCTGGGGCCAGGGCCCGGTGTTCCTCCAGCAGCTCGCCTTGCTCAAAGGCTTCGACCTCGCGGCCATGGACCCGCTCGGTCCCGAGTTCGTCCACACGGTGGTCGAATGCGCCAAACTCGCCTTCGCCGACCGCGACCTCTACTACGGCGATCCGGACTTCGCCGCGGTGCCGCTGGAGACCCTGCTCTCGGACGGCTACAACGACGCCCGGCGCGCGCTGGTTGGCGCGCACAGCTCGGAGGATCTCCGGCCGGGTGAGCTCGAGGACCACGAGCGGCGCCTGCGCAGCCTGCTCGATCTTTCCGGCTGCGAGGCGACGACAGCGGCCGGGGCAGGGGCCGGCGAGCCGACCTTCGTCGACCTGCCCGAGGTCGAGGGCGACACGGTGCATCTCGACGTGATCGACCGCCACGGCAACATGGTCTCGGCGACGCCGAGCGGCGGCTGGCTGTCGGGCTCGCCGGTCGTGCCCGGGCTCGGCTTCGGCCTGACCACCCGGGGCCAGATGTTCTGGCTTACCGACACGCTGCCCTCGGGCCTGGCGCCCGGCAAGCGCCCGCGCACCACGCTCACCCCGACCATGGCGAGCCAGGACGGCACGCCGTGCCTCGCCTTCGGGACGCCGGGCGGCGACCAGCAAGACCAGTGGACGGTGCCGGTGTTCCTGCGCCACCTGCACCACGGCTTCAACCTGCAGGCCGCGATCGACGCGCCGTTATTCCACAGCAAGCACGCCGTATCCTCCTTCTATCCGCGCGAGCGCCATCCGGGCGTCCTGTTGATGGAAGGCCGGTTCCCGGAAGCGACGCGGCGCGCGCTGGCCGACCGCGGGCACAAGGTCACGGTGGAGGATGACTGGGCGCTCGGGCGGGTCTGCGCCGTCGGCTCGCGTGACGGCCTGCTCAGGGCGGCCGCGACGCCGCGCTTCATGCAGGGCTACGCCATCGGCCGCTGAGCGCCGGACGCTGCCACCCTTTCATGCGTCCCATAAGGCGTTTTACCGCCGGCAGGTGACGCGCGGCGAGAACGTCCCTCTCGGCATGATGGGGGTTGATTCCCCTTCTCCGGCGGCGGTCCGATCGAACCCGTGATCCGGTCTAGCTGGCGGTTGCTTCGGCGTCGGCGCCGGTTTGCGCCTTCGCCGTCCCCTCAGGCTCGGGCGGCGCCTGCCGCTGCACGATCTTCAGCAAGGTCGTGAGCGTGATCGATTTCAGGGTCGAAACAGTGATGTCGTCGATCTCCGCCAGCACCCGGCCCAAAGCCCGGCCCATGTCGGAGTCGTCGCCGGCTTCGGGGCGAACCGCCCTGGAGGCCGCGACGACGTCGAACATCTCGATCACTTCATAAAGCGTGGTGCGTTTGGCGTTGCCGCTGAACCGGTAGCCGCCGCCAGCCCCGCGGGTGGCTTCGACCAGGCCCGCGCGGGTCAAATCGCGCAGCACCTTGGCGAGGTGGTTGACCGAGATGCCGTACTTCTCGGCGATCTGGGCGGCCGAGATCTGGCGTTCGGGGTCGCGGGCCAATTCGAGAATGGCGAACAACGCGCAACGGGTCGCTTTTTGCAGTTTCACGGCGTTCGCGTCCCTAACCCTCGGCACCGTCGCGCGGCGGGTCCAACGGCATCTCGAGTTGGATGAACGGCCCGCCCATCATGCCCTGGGACCGAAAGAAGGCCATGTTCAAGTTATCGTCGCGCGCGAGCATGGTGCGCACGGTATCGACGCCGGCTTTGGCCAGGCACGCACAGATGGCGTCGAACAGTCGGCTGCCGATCTTGCGCAGGCGGACCGCCGGGTCGACGCCGAGCGCGAACACCCAACCGCTCGGCGGCGAGCCGAACTCCCAGGCGCGGACCTCGCCGATGATGAACCCGGCCAGGCTCCGGCCGTCTCCTTCGGCAACCAGGAAGAAGCGGCCGGGCCGCTCGCCGTAGCGTGCGAACATGTCCTGCCAGTATTCAGCCTTGCCGACCCCGGTGATACGCTCGTCGAGGCGGCCGATCGCCGGAACATCGGCCGATCGGGCCCCGCGGATGACGATATTCCTGAACCCCGTGCCTGGTTCGCCGGTCTCCGGCATGACCCCTCCGTGTCGATCTCAGAGCATTAAACCCCTCGGGCGAGCGACCTTGACAAGATGGTGCCGGTTCGCGTAATTGTAAATCAATATTTTGGTACCATTTTGACACTATGGCAAGATGGCCGTCGGCTGCGGGGCGAAACGGCCGTCGGCCGAGGGTCATAACATGCCGAGCGGCACCAGGGAGAGCCCAGGCGTCATGATCGAATTCTCCGCCCATCCGGACAGCTATCGGCATTGGAAACTGACCATCGACGGGCCGGTCGCCACGCTCGCCATGGATGTCCAGGAGGACGGTGGCCTGGTCCCCGGCTACGCCCTGAAGCTCAATTCCTACGACCTCGGCGTGGACATCGAGCTCAACGACGCGGTCCAGCGGCTGCGCTTCGAGCATCCCGAAGTCCGCACCGTGGTGATCGCCTCGAACAAGGAGCGGGTCTTCTGCGCCGGCGCGAACATCGCCTTCCTCGGCCTGTCGAGCCACCAGCAAAAGGTCAACTTCTGCAAGTTCACCAACGAGACGCGCAACGCCATCGAGGACGCCAGCCGTCATTCGGGGCAGACCTACATCTGCGCCATCGCGGGCACGGCGGCCGGTGGCGGCTACGAGCTGGCGCTCGCGACCGAGCACATCATCCTGGTCGACGACGGCTCCAGCGCGGTGTCGCTGCCCGAGGTTTCCCTACTCGCGGTGCTGCCGGGCACCGGCGGTCTGACGCGGATCGTCGACAAGCGGCGCGTGCGCCGCGACCACGCCGACGTCTTCTGTACCTTGACCGAGGGCGTTCGGGGCAAGCGGGCGCTCGAATGGAAGCTGGTCGACGAGATCGTGCCCCGCTCCAAGCTGGGGGACGCGGTCGCGAGACGGGCGCAGGCTCTGGCCGAGCGCTCGGACCGGCCGGCCGACGCCACAGGCATCGAACTGACCCCGCTCGCGCGCCGGATCACCGAGGCGGCGATCGCCTATGACCACGTGACCGTCGCACTGGATCGCGCCGGCCGCTGCGCGCGGATCGACGTGGCGGCGCCGGCGGTGGCACCGCCGCAAGACCTCGCCGGCATCCACGCCCAGGGCGCCGCGTTCTGGCCCTTGGCGGTCGCGCGCGAGCTCGACGACGCGATCCTCCATCTGCGCGCCAACGAGCCCGAACTGGGGACCTGGATCCTGACCACCAGCGGCGCGACCGAGCGGGTGATGGCCGCCGACGCCGCGCTCGTGGACCACGCCGAGGACTGGCTGGTCCGCGAAATCACGCTCTATCTCAAGCGGGTCTTCAAGCGCCTCGACGTTACCTCGCGCAGCATCATCGCGCTGATCGAGCCGGGCAGCTGCTTTGCCGGCACCCTGCTCGAACTCGCGCTGGCCGCCGATCGCAGTTACATGCTGGATGGCGTCTTCGAGGGCGACAACCGGCCGCCGGCCACCCTGCGCCCGGGGCCGATGAATTTCGGACCGCTGCCCATGGCCAACGATCTGACCCGGATCGAAACCCGGTTCATGGGCGATGCGGACAGGATCGACGCCGTTCGCGGCGCGCTCGGCAGCGCGCTCGACGCCCAGGCGGCGGACGCGCTGGGCCTCGTGACCTTCATCCCGGACGACATCGATTGGCAAGACGAGGTCCGCATCGCGGTCGAGGAGCGCGCCAGCTTCTCGCCCGACGCCCTGACCGGCATGGAGGCCAACCTGCGGTTCGCCGGACCCGAGACCATGGAGACCAAGATCTTCGCCCGGCTGTCCGCTTGGCAGAACTGGATCTTCCAACGCCCCAATGCGGTCGGCGAGCAAGGCGCGCTGACCCGCTTCGGCAGCGGCCAGCCCGCGCAGTTCGACAGAAACCGCATCTGAATTCGGAACCCAGGAACGACCCATGGCCATCGACTATCAAGAAAAAATCCCCAACAACGTGGACCTGAGCGAGGACCGGCGCCTGCAGCGGGCCCTGGAGAACTGGCTGCCGGGCTACCAGCGGTGGTGGCGCGAGCTCGGCCCGGTCGAGAGCGGAACCATGGACGTCTACCTGCGCACGGCGATCAGCGTCGAATCCGGCGGCTGGGCCAACTACGGCCACGTGCGCATGCCGGACTACCGCTGGGGTATTTTCCTGGCCCACCCGGAGGCCGACCGCCGCATCAACTTCGGTATGCACAAGGGCGATTCGGCCTGGCAGGAGGTGCCCGGCGAGTACCGGGCCGAGCTGCGGCGCCTGATCGTCACCCAGGGCGACACCGAACCGGCCTCGGTGGAGCAGCAGCGTCTCCTGGGCGAAACCTGCCCGTCGCTCTACGACCTGCGCAACCTGTTCCAGGTCAATGTCGAGGAGGGCCGGCACCTCTGGGCCATGGTCTACCTGCTGCACGGATTCTTCGGCCGCGACGGCCGCGAGGAGGCGGACGCCATGTTGGAGCGCCATTCCGGCGACCCGGACAAGCCACGAATCCTGAACGCCTTCAACGAGAAGACACCCGACTGGCTGTCGTTCTTCATGTTCACCTATTTCACCGACCGCGACGGCAAGTTCCAACTGGCGTCGCTGGCCGAATCCGGGTTCGATCCGCTGTCGCGCACCTGCCGGTTCATGCTGACCGAGGAGGCCCACCACATGTTCGTGGGCGAGTCCGGCCTCAGGCGGATCGTCCAGCGCACCTGCGAGATCATGGTCCAGCACAAGACCGAGGAGGTGCGGAAATTCGGGGTCGTCGACCTGCCGACGCTGCAGAGGTACCTGAACTTCCACTTCAGCGCCTCGATCGACTTGTTCGGCCAGGAGCTCTCCACCAATGCCGCCAACTACTACACCATGGGCCTCAAGGGCCGCTTCCAGGAGACTCGCATCGACGACGATCATCGGCTCGGCGAGGCGCACTATCCGGTGTCCCAGGTGACCGGCGACGCCATCGTCGTGGGCGAGGCGCCGGCGCTGACCGCGGTCAACGAGCGCCTGCGCGACGACTACGCCGTCGACTGCCAGCGCGGCATCGACAAGTGGAACCGGGTGATCCGCGATGCCGGCATCGATTTCGAGCTCAAGATCCCGCACCGGGCCTTCAACCGAAAGGTCGGGGCTTTCGCGGCTATCCGGAGCACGCCCGAGGGCCGGATCATCACCGAAGCGCAATGGGACCGGGAGCATGGCGGCTGGTTGCCCAGCCTGGAGGATCAGGCCTACGTGCAATCGCTGATGGCGCCGGTGACCGAGCCTGGCAAGATGGCCAACTGGATTGCCGCGCCGGCCAGGGGGATCCACGGTCAGGCGCTCGATTTCGAATACGTGCGTTTCAACTAGGCTGTCGGGGGCGCCGACCGGGGGGAAGGCAGATGGACGATCACAGGGTATCGGTCGACCGCTCGACGACGCCCTCGACGATTG
>Ga0209980_10001130_pt1 | contig 14670 bp, 12 predicted proteins | sample CR02metaG_FD_183611 | JGI IMG/M metagenome (GOLD analysis project Ga0209980, IMG submission 183611) | Deep subsurface microbial communities from Mariana Trench to uncover new lineages of life (NeLLi) - CR02 metaG (SPAdes) (version 2) | ecosystem: Environmental > Aquatic > Marine > Ocean trench...
GGACTTGAACCTCCACGACCATAAGGCCACTAGCACCTGAAGCTAGCGCGTCTACCAATTCCGCCACCTCGGCAGGTCCGGAACCGCGTACAATTGCAGTACGGCGGGGTGCCGCACTGTACTCAAAGCAGGCGCAACCTGTCAATTATCAATTTCTATCCACCACAGACGGAGACTTATCACTTGCCACGCAAGCCCAGTAAATCTAAGAAAAAGACCAAGCAGAAGTCCAAGGCAAAACCGTATAAGCACCCGATTCCGAGTCACAATGAGTTAATCAACTTTCTAACTGATATCGGCAAACCGTTGAAAGCAGAGAAAATTCTCACGGCATTCAGCTTAAAGGGGCAGCGGATGCGATCGCTGCTCGTGGATCGCCTGCAAAGCATGGTCAGGGCAGGGAAAATCCTTGAGAACCGGCGCGGAGAGTTTTGTCTGACGGCCAAACTGGACCTGGTTACCGGCAAAGTCAGCGGTCACCGGGATGGATTCGGCTTCGTCATCCGGGACGACGGTGAGCCGGAAGATGTCTATCTCTCAGCGCGCGAGATGCGAGCACTTTTTGATGGCGATCGCGTAGCGGTGCGGATCAAGGGACTGGACAGGCGCGGCCGGGCAGAGGGCGAACTCGTGGACGTGCTGGAACGCGGTACCCGCGAAATTGCAGGGCAGTTTATTCGCGAACGCGGAATCGGAATTGTCATTCCTGATAACGCAAAGTTATCGCATCGTATTCTCATTCCAAAAGGCGAAGCGGCCAACGCCAAACACGGCGATATGGTGGTTGCTGAAATACTCGACTTTCCGACGCGCGTTGAACAGGCGACCGGTCGCATCACCACTGTCATCGGCGCGCCCGGCGACAATGGCATTGCTACCGACATTGCGATTCACTCGCATGCCATTCCATTCAAATGGCCGAACGCAGTCCGAAAAGAAGTTGCGGGTTTTGATACGACTGTGCCGAGCTCTGCGCACAGGGGTCGTACCGAGCTGCGAGATTTCGATCTCGTTACAATCGATGGTGCCGATGCGCGAGATTTCGATGACGCGGTTTATTGCAAGAAATCTGACAAGGGCTGGCGACTGCTAGTCGCAATCGCAGACGTCGCAAACTATGTGAGCACTGGATCGGCTCTCGACAAGGAAGCGACCGCCAGGGGTACGTCAGTGTATTTTCCGGATCGTGTCGTGCCGATGCTTCCCGAAGTGCTTTCCAACGGTCTTTGTTCACTCAACCCGAAAGTGGACAGACTTTGCATGGTCTGCGACATGCGCGTCAGCCTGGAAGGCAAAGTACTGAAATCGACCTTCTTCGAGGGCGTGATGCAATCGCAGGCTCGCCTGACGTACAGTCAGGTGGGCGATTTTCTGAGCGGTGCCTCCAAGGCTTCCGTCCCTAAGCACCTGCAGCCGTCCATTCGGGATTTACACGCTTTGTATCATGCGTTCGCTAAAGCGCGCCGGCGGCGCGGTGCGATCGAAATCGATCTCCCACAAACGAAATTCAAGCTCAACGCGGACGGCGAGATCGATCGCATTGAAGTGGTGCCACGAAACGATGCACATCGCTTGATAGAAGAATGCATGATCGCAGCCAACGTTGAAGCGGCGAAATTTCTGAAGAAGCATCGCATTCCGAGTTTGTATCGAGTGCATCCAAAACCGGACCCGGATCGATTTGATGAGTTGCGTCTGTACCTCGTTTCGCTCGGTCTGAAGGTTCCGCATCCCGATCACATCGAGCCGCGACACTTCACCCATCTAATTCAACAGGTGAAAGGGCGCCCAGACAGTGCGGCTATCACGATGGCGATGCTGCGTTCGCTCACTCATGCGGCGTATTCGCCAGCGAATGTCGGACACTTTGGGCTCGCCCTTGAAGCCTACGCGCATTTCACGTCTCCGATCCGGCGCTACCCTGATTTGCTTGTGCATCGAGCCATCCGGCATATCGTTCGTGGCGGCAAGCCCGGAAATTACGATTACGCGCCAAAAGAGATGGAACGTCTGGGTGCAATGACGTCGGCACATGAGAAGCGCGCCGAAGAAGCGACACGCGACGTCGAAGCCTGGCTCAAGTGCAAGTACATGGAAGGGCATGTGGGTGAGGAGTTTGATGGTGTGATCACTGGCGTTACGAATTTCGGCGTCTTCGTGCAAATTACGAAACTGATGACCGACGGGCTTGTGCACGTAACCAGCCTTGCGAATGACTACTATAAGTATGATGCGGGCTCGCAACGATTGGTCGGCGAGCGCAGCGGGCAGTCGTATTCTCTGGGAGCCGAAATGCGGGTAAGGGTGCATCGTGTGGATATGGAAACGCGACAGATCGATTTCAGGCCCGTCAGTGAAAATGCTCAAGAAGCGGGCAAAGTCGCGCCGTCCGGTGCAAGGAAATGGCGTAAATGAGTAAGCCTCAATACGTCACGGGCCTACGGTCGGTCGAGCAGATGGTTGCCACGGACCCGACAGACATACGGCGCATTTACGCCGAGTACCAGACGGCCAATCCGAGGGTCGAGGCGATTATCAAGGCGGCGCGACAGGCCGGTGTTGATGTGCAGGCCGCCAATCGAGCCCGGCTCGCACAGATGAGCGGTGAGACACGCCACCAGGGCGTTATTGCTGAAATTCGGCGTAATACGGTGTTGGACGAGGCGGGACTTCGAGGGCTGGTTGAGCAACGCCTGGAGGCGGCTGACAGTAAGTCGTTGCTCATATTGATGCTGGACGGCGTACAGGACCCACATAACCTGGGCGCGTGCATGCGTACTGCTGATGCGGCCGGAGCCGATGCGATTGTGGTGCCGAGACATGGTGCCGCCGGACTCAGTCCTACCGTGAGTAAAGTCGCCGCGGGCGCGGCAGAACAGCTGCCTTTCGTGGCCGTTGGCAATCTCAAAAGAGTCCTGGGGTGGCTCGGGGACTACGGGGTGCGGGCGATCGGCACCAGTGATAAGGCCGATTCCAGCTTGTTTGAGGCGGATCTGAGCGGTTCCGTAGTACTGGTCATGGGGCGGGAGCACACTGGGCTCAGCAAGAGCATTGCAAGCCGCTGCGATACCCTGGTGAGCTTGCCAATGGAAGGCGTCGTGTCGAGTCTCAATGTCTCAGTGGCGGCGGGCATTTGCCTCTATGAAATAGCGCGTCAAAGGGCCTTGCGCCGCGGTTAAGGCTCCGGTAGGATGCGCCTCCCACTCATAAGGGTGGGGTTTCACCTCTTGCTACACCGGATGCGCCGGGTAGCTGTAATCCGTAAGGGTAGTTTGTCATTGTGACAAGGTATCCGTCGGGGTTTCATCCAAAAGGGAAGACAATGAGACATTACGAAATTGTGTTTCTGGTTCATCCGGATCAGAGCGAGCAGGTTCCTGCCATGGTAGAAAAGTACCAGGGCATGGTGACCGCATCAGGCGGCAGTGTTCACCGTGCCGAAGACTGGGGCCGTCGCCAGCTGGCACACCCGATCAACAAAATCCACAAAGCGCATTACGCTCTTCTAAATGTTGAATGTGAGTTTTCCGTTCTCGAGGAAATCAAGAGCGCGTTCAAGTTCAATGATGCCGTTCTGCGTCACCTCGTTATCTCTCGTGAAGAGGCCGTCACTGAAGCATCGCCGATGGCGGTAGCTGTAGCCGAAGAAAAGGCCAAAGAGAAGGAAGCTCAGCAGCGCCGTGACGCGAAGGCCGTCGCTGAAGCCGCCATGCGGGCCGAAGCGGCTGAAAAAGCAGCGGACGAGACGCCGGCTGAAAAAGCAGCGGACGAGACGCCGGCTGAAAAAGCAGCGGACGAGACGCCCGCAGAAGCGGATTCTGAGCCAACTGATGAGAATGTCGACGCAGCATCTTCCGAAGCTGAATCTGAAGCTGCTGCAACAGACAGCAGCGGTGACAGTGCTGATGATAGTGCTAAAGCACGAAGCGCCTGAGGAGAATTGCTATGAGTCGTTATTCACGTCGACGTAAATATTGCCGTTTCACAGCCGAGGGCATTACCGAGATCGATTACAAGGATCTCAATTTACTCAAGGCGTACATTACTGAAACTGGCAAGATTGTCCCGAGTCGTATTACGGGCACGAAGTCACACTACCAGCGTCAGCTGGCATCGGCAGTTAAGCGGGCACGTTTTCTCGCATTACTACCGTACACCGATCACCACTAAAAGCAGCTGGAGGTAATCTCGTGCAGGCGATTGCCAAATGGCTGGTCGCACGTCCGCATAACGCCGTGCTGGGCCTGGCCGTCACGCTGTTACTGCCGGCACCGCAATTGACGAGTGGCGCTATTATGGTGTTGCTGGTACTGGTGCAAGGGATCAGACTTGCAGTGATCGAGGCGATCGTTGCCGCTCCGGTGTTGGCAGTGGCATTCGTGTTATTCGGGGGAACCCTCGCATCGGTCATTGTGCTAATGGCCGTGACCTGGGTGCCGGTCATGTTATTGGCGGTATCGCTGGTGACGATGCGGTCATTGACGCTGACGTTACAAATGACCGTGATCGTTGCGGTCGCCGCATTGCTGGTATTTCAGATTGCGGTTCCTGATCCGACGGCCTTCTGGCAGCCGTATCTGGACATTATGGCTGCAGTCATTAGAGAAAACGGTCTGCAGCTGGACACTGAATTGCTCACCGCAGATGTCATGACAATTTCGGCGGTATTGGTGTTTTGGATGTTGTATACCGTTGCTTTGTTGATAGGTTACTGGCTTTACCAGCAGTTGCCTGTTGAAGTCCACGATTTTGGGCGGTTTCGAGATTTGAATTTCGGGCGCGTCATTGCGTTCACTATGTTACTGGCTTCATTGCTGGCGTTAGTGATCGACGCGACCTGGCTGCAGAATGTCGCATTCGTTACTTTTGTAATGTTTATGATGCAGGGGCTGGCAATTATTCACTGGCTGCACGGCGAGGGAATATTACCTGTTGCTGCGTTGGTTGCGGTCTACGTATTGTTGCCGTTTCTGCAAGTCTTGCTGGTAATGGTGCTGGCATTGATTGGATATGCGGACGCATGGTTTGGATTCCGGCGTCGAATGATTAGAGCGTAAAGGTTTGAAAACATGAACGTTATTTTGCTGGAAAACGTCGAAAACGTCGGTGGTATTGGCGACGTGGTTAAAGTTAAGCCAGGTTATGGTCGCAACTACTTGCTTCCTCAGGGCAAAGCGGCGCTCGCCACTGCCGAGAATATGAAGCAGATCGAAGCCCGTCGTGCGGAGCTTGAAAAAGCCGCTGCCGAAGAGCTTACGAAGGCGAAAACTCGCGCTGCAGCGATCAACGGTATTGAACTGGTTATCCCGGCGAACGCGGGTAGCGAAGACAAACTGTTCGGCTCAGTCGGGCCGATTGATATTGCAGAAGCATTTGCGGGTGTACAGGTAGAGGTCGAGCGAAGCGAGATTCGTATGCCGGATGGCCCGATCCACGAGCTAGGTGAGTTCCAGATCGGTGTTCACTTGCACAGCGAAGTGAACGCGGAAGTTACTGTTCGCGTCGTTGCGGCCGAGTAATCTCTCCGGCGGGCGAGCCGACTGTGTTACCTTTGAGCCAGAATAAATACTGGCAAAGGAAATCTGGGAATGGTCCGAGCTCTGGACGATGGGATGGTCGATGGAGGTTCTGAACAGCGCCTCAAGGTACCGCCGAACTCCATAGAAGCGGAACAGTCCCTAATCGGTGGCCTGATGCTGGACGCACTGGCCTGGGACAAGGTCGCCGATATTATTACCAGCGAAGACTTCTATCGAAAAGATCATCGCCTGATTTTTTCGGCCATCGCCAGCCTGATCGACGGCGGCAGCCCATGCGACGTTGTAACGGTTTCCGAGCATCTCGATAGCCGCAGCGAGCTTGATGACTCCGGCGGCCTCGAATACCTGGCAACGCTCGCCAACGAAACGGCCGGCGCCGCAAACGCCAGGGCCTACGCCAAAATCCTCCGAGAACGTGCCACGCTGCGTGCATTGATAAGCGCCGGCAACGAAATAGCCGGTAGTGCCTACACTAACGATGGGCGCACTGCCGCCGAGGTGCTCGACGATGCCGAGAAGATGGTCTTCGAGATCGCCGACCGAGGTACGCGAGGCAAGAAAGGCTTCAAATCGTTGAAGGAAATCCTGCCGGCCGCTGTTGATCGCATCGACACGCTTCACCAGGCCGATGGTGACATTACCGGCATCTCAACCGGTTTTAATGAATTCGACAAGTTAACCGCGGGTCTGCAGCCGGGCGACCTCATCATTATTGCCGGCCGTCCGTCGATGGGTAAGACGGCGCTGGCCGTCAATATCGCAGAAAATGCGGCGATTGGTGCAAAGGTTCCAACAGCGATATTTTCGATGGAAATGCCGGCGCAGCAGCTGGCGTTCCGCATGATTTCTTCACTTGGTCGAGTGGATCAATCCCATCTGCGCACCGGTAATTTCCCCGACGAAGACTGGTCACGGATCAATATGGCCGTGCAGCTCATGTCAGAAGCCCCGATATTTATTGACGATACGCCAAGCCTCGCGCCGGGCGAAATACGAGCACGCGCGCGAAGACTTCACCGTGAGCACGGCCTCGGTCTCATCGTTGTCGACTACCTGCAGCTAATGCAGGTACCAGGTAGTAATGAAAACCGTGCCACCGAGATTTCGGAGATATCGCGAGGCCTGAAAGCACTGGCCAAGGAACTCGAATGTCCGGTCATCGCGTTGTCACAGCTCAACCGAAGTGTTGAGCAACGAACTGACAGACGCCCAATAATGTCGGACCTGCGGGAATCGGGAGCGATCGAGCAGGACGCTGACCTCATCGTCTTCATTTATCGCGAAGAGGTCTACAATCAGGACACACCGAGAAAGGGCGTCGCTGACATTGCCATCGCAAAGCAACGCAACGGCCCAATCGGCGACTTCCCGCTGACGTTCGTCGGTCGCTATACCAAGTTTGAAAACTGGGTGCCGGATAAATATGGCGATTTTCCGGACGAGGGTTTTCAGTGAGTTTTGGAGCACGAGCGCTTATCAGGCTCGGCGCACTGAAACATAACTTCAATTTTATTCGCTCGGCGGCACCGGGAGCGAAGATCATGGCAGTGATCAAGGCGAATGCCTACGGACACGGCATGGTCGCGGTAGCCAAAAACCTTCCCGACGTTGACGCGTTTGCCGTTGCACGCGTGTCTGAAGCAATAGAGCTCAGAGAAAATGGCATTGATGCAACGGTCGTTCTGCTGGCTGGTGTGCTGGACGAAGACGAACTGCGAACGGCGATCGAGTGGAACCTGCAACTGGTAGTGCACAGTCCGGAGCAGGTCGAACTCCTTAATGCGTGCAGCAACGGTGCGGTTTCAATCTGGGCTAAGTTCGACACGGGAATGAACCGCTTGGGTTTCCCGCCGGACGAAGCACAAAATCTCCTTGCTCGACTTCGCGATATGCCGTCCGTTCGAGAAATTCGACTGATGACGCACTTTTCCTGCGCCGACGATCTGGACAGTAGCGTGACGACGCGGCAGCTCAGGCGATTTCAGGAAATCGCTACCGACACCAGGGTTGCAGTGAGCATTGGCAACAGCGCAGCTGCATTGGGTTGGCCGGTCATCACGGAATATCTGTCGGGCAGCGAACGCGACCACTGGATCAGGCCGGGAATCGCGTTGTTCGGAATTTCGCCATTATTGAACGGTACCGGGATCGAACTCGGTCTAAAACCTGTCATGCAGTTTGAAGCTCGTCTGATTGCGGTTAAACCACTCTTGAAGGGCGCTCATGTAGGGTACAAGAGAGCCTACAAAAGCGAGTCCGATACTGTGTTGGGTGTGATTTCTGCCGGCTACGGCGACGGCTATTCCCGGCATTTCCAAACCGGAACGCCGGTTCTCGTCAACGGCCGCAAGGTACCACTGATCGGTGTTGTGTCGATGGACATGATCGCAGTTGATCTGGGTGCAGATGCCGATGATCGGGTTGGCGACATTGCAACACTCTGGGGAGACGGCTTGCCGGTGGAAGAGGTCGCCCCGTGGGCGAACGAAATTCCTTATGAGCTGGTGTGCGGTGTCATGAACCGCGAGGCGAGCGAAATGGTCGACTAAGCTTTCATCAAGAGGCGAAGAATCCCATCTTGACGCCGGCTAACTGGACGACATCGTTGTCCTGGAGCTTGCGCGCTTGCGCACCGATGGGCTGACCGTTGACCAGCGGGAAATCGTCTTCTTCGCCAGATTCCACATGCACGAGGTAGTAACCCTCAGCGCGACGCGTGATCGCGGCAACCTGCACTCCCGGTCGGCCAAGCGTCGTGAGCGCTTTGGTCAATTCCAGTTCACGACCTGCGAATGCGCCACTCAAAACCTGCAGCTTGGCAAGTGGCAGGGCGTTGGGCGCGTTAGCCGCATGGACTCCGCGCGACGTGTCTGTGAGTGAAACGGATTCGCCAGCGGAAGGTGCCTTCGGTTTCTCATCAAGCGCTGCCGCCTCATCGGGATCCAGCTTGACTGCAGCCGCAGCGTCGGACCGATCCGACGGTTGTTCGCTCTCGGCGGCTACGGCCTTTTCTGCAGCTGCCTCAGCTTTTGCTAATTGATCTACGCTTTGCTGCCCGGCCGGAATGACCATCGTTTTTTCAAACTCATCCTGCTCGGATTCGGTCGCCTGTTGATCGGAGAAGCGCAACTGGTGGTGGCCGATTGTGATGACGTCTCCGTGTTGCAACGCGTGCTTCTTGATCAGTTTACCGTTGACATACGTGCCGTTGGTGCTGTTAAGGTCTTCCAGGAAGGAGTCGTTGAGAATATTGATGATCAGCGAATGATGTCCGCTGACTGCCGGATTGTCGATGCGAACATCGTTATCAGGAAGACGCCCGATGGTGTAGCGTTCCTTGGTCATGTTGTATTCAGCCAGGACCTGATTGTCCAGGCTTAGAATTAACCTTGCCATGATTTCTCGCTCTTGATTCCTTGCCTTCCTAGCTCACTGCCTAGGAACGAAATAAGCCGGCAATCCATGCAAACAGGCCCTTCTTTGCCGGGAAGGCTTCCTTAACCTGTGCAAGCATTACCGACACATTATCACGCCCGCCGTGGTCATTGGCTAGGTCCACTAGTTGTTGACCAACAACGTCCAGACTATCATTAAAAGTACTGATAGTTAAGTGAATATCTTCATCCTCGACCATGTCGGGAAGGCCATCGGAGCACAGCAAATAGATGTCTTCCGGCAGCACGTCGTACTCATGCACTTCCACCTCCACAGTTGGCTCAACACCCAACGCGCGGGTCACGTAATTACGATTGGTAGAACGTTGGGCTTCCTCTTCGGAGTAAAAACCACGGTCGACGAGTTCCTGCAAGAGAGAGTGATCGAGTGTCACCTGATCGAGCTTCCCCTGCCGTAAGCGGTAAGCGCGTGAATCGCCGACGTGCGCAATAGAAACTTTATTATCGTAGAACATGCAGGCAACGATCGTCGTGCCCATGCCTTCGCAGTTGGTCTGGCTTTGCGCCGTCTGATAGATGATTTTGTTGGCTCGATAGACTGCGTCGCGTAAAACAATAGACTGGCGCATCAAGCCACTGTGCGAATCGATGCCATGACGTTCTTCGCGGGCGGCGCCCTCGGACGCCAGATCGGCGACGATTTGCACGGCGATGCCACTGGCAACTTCACCCGCGTTGTAGCCACCCATGCCATCGGCCAAAACCATAAGGCCAATGTCAATATTGGAGGTGACGGCGTCCTCGTTATGTTCGCGGACACGCCCAGTATCACTGAGTTCTGTTATCTCTATTTTTCCGCGAAGATTCATAAATTCGTTTCCCTATCGCTCAAACAGTCTTCAGGAAACTCTAGCGCAATTCCGCAGCGCGATAGCCATTTCGGCGCCGCAAGAAAAGCGATCTCGTGGGCGTTTCGCCAACGCCTTCATAAGGACGGCGTCAATGCTGGGGGGTAGGCCGGCGCGACGGGATGATACCGGTGCCGGATCTTCGGTTGTTATCTTCGTCATCAATACCGCGATATTCGATGCTTTGAACGGCGTCTCGCCAACCAGGAGCTCGTACAGGGTAACACCAAGTGAAAACAAGTCCGAGAGTCCTGTTAGTTCTTCGGCGCCGAGTTGCTCTGGTGACATGTACATAGGCGTTCCCAGAACAATGCCGGTCTTCGTCTTGTTGTTGTCCGTCATACGTGCAACGCCAAAGTCGCTAATCTTGATCGAGCCGCCTTTTGGATTATAGAGCAGATTGGCCGGCTTGATATCACGATGAATTACGCCCTGATTGTGTGCGTAATCGAGGCCCTCTGCGGTTGCAGCCGCTAGTTCGAGCGCCCGCTTCGGAGCCAGCAATTTCTTCGGGTCAGTATAATTCTTGAGTGATGTGCTCTGCATGTATTCCATTGCGATATAGGCAAGTCCCTTATCCTCACCTGCGTCAAAAACGGTAATAATATTGGGATGTGTCAGGCGACCGGCCGATTCTGCTTCGCGGTAAAATCGCAGTCGCGCTTCTTTCAGTTCTTCGTCCTCGAATTCTTCTTCGATAGGCATCGCTTTGAGGGCCACGGCCCGATTGATTCTTGGGTCCTTTGCCAGGTATACCGATCCCATGGCGCCCCGCCCAATACGCCGTTCGATAACGTAGCGCCCCAGCCGTTCTGGTGTGCCACCCGTCTTATGGTTGGAAGATTTTCCGGTAGGATATCCGCCCACGGTGCGTTTCATCCATTCCAACACAGCTTCGGCGCGCTCGGGCTTGGCTTGTGTTTCAAATGCCAGCGATAGCTTGTGCATGCTCGCTGAAACGGGTTCTGATGGATTGCAGCGGCGAAATTCTGCGAAAGCGGGTTCGAGACGACCCGCAGACAGAAATTCGGAGCCCTTGCGGAACGCGTCGCCAGACGCCTTCCTTACATCAATAACCAACCAGGCGCTGAGTATAGCGACACCGACGAAGATAAGGATCGGACGACCCAGGTCCATTCGTAATTGCAGGCCGTAAAGCATAGTTGCTTCGACTAGCAAGAGTATTGAAATAACCGTAACGGTTAAAACTGCAATCTCACGACGGTTCCTGTCCGGTAAGAACAGTACGGCGATAATGGCGAGCATGGCAGGTATCAGAAACTCTAATGCCTTAATGCTCGGCGGCGAGCCGATAGTGCGGTTGTTCTCGAGGTCTGCCAACAGAGCAGCTGTAATTTCCGATATCGTCACTAACTGCCCCGACGGCAACATCGCGGCGGCGTCGACATAGGGCTTATCTGAGTCGACGAACACTGTTGCGCCTTTTAGCGAGATATCTCCATTCGCGTTCAACAGGCCCATTACGTCAATGCGCGGCAACTCGACATAGCTCGAAAAAAAGATTACGTCATCAGCTTTGGACAGCATGCTTCCATTGCCGCTTTCCGATGATTCAAAATCGATGGCAAGCGGCAATGACGGAGACAAAAATCCGGCGTTGAGTTGCCACAGGTCAGATTTCCGCAGCACCCGGTCACTGTCGGGTCGTATCGTGACGAATCCATCGTGCGTCGCAATGTCGGAAAATCTGTGTCGTGTCGGTACAAATACCGGACTGGGATTATCTAGCAGGGCGGTCCACCCTGGCAGGTCATCCGCCGCGGCAATATCCGGTGGATTCGCTAGAATGATTCGGCTAACACCTGAGTTTTGCAAGACCTGAACCACCTGTCCGTACTGCTCAAGGAGTTCTGCCGGCGTCGACCGTTTTGCATCGATACTTGCAATATAAGTATCTTTCAATGCCTCATTTGGCATTCCACCAGCGAGTTGATCATAGAGAACACGATCCGCAGCGACAAACCAGTTTGCCAAGGGGCCGTAAAGCAGCAACAGCAAGAGGCTCGCAAATGAAAGCGAGATAATGCGGTTACGTTTTTGCTGTGAATTCGTGTCCAAAGTCGGTGAGGTCCCGGTTTCAAGGGCAAAAGTATAGGCAAATACAAACATTCTTAATGAGATAGGGTTGGCACTTTTTATGTAATACCGACTCTGGATGCGGTGCTACTATTGACGCTCGTTAAATTTCGTGAATTTAACAATAATCGGTGCGTCGGTCGCGAAATAGTAGCGGTCAATGGAATAATAGTATTATAAAACAACTAGTTATCAAATACACGCGGATCACTTTTCGCCGCGTGTGCGCTTGATCTGGCCCATATACAGCTTCCGTAAGGTTAAGACACCGTGACCAAGGCAAAAATCGCCTACCTTTGTTCCGAATGTGGTGCACACAGCGTCAGATGGGCCGGTCAGTGCCCCGACTGTGCGGCCTGGAACACGCTGACTGAGACGAAATTCACCGTTTCAAAGGCACTGCCGGCGGCGGCAACGACGCTGGGGCGTCTGCAGGACGATATCGAATACCGTTTTAGAACAGGATTCGAGGAGTTCGACCGGGTGCTCGGCGGTGGGCTGGTGCCGGGGGCGGTCGTGCTGTTGGGAGGGGACCCTGGCGTTGGCAAATCAACTTTGTTGCAACAAATCGCCGCGAATCTAATGCAGGAGGTGCCCGTCTGTTATGCGACTGGAGAAGAGTCTTTGCGCCAGATCGGACGGCGCTCAATGCGCCTTGGGCTGGCTGCGTCGTCGATGAATCTGCTGGCCGATGTCGCTATTGAAAATGTTTTGGCGGAAGCCCGCAAGTGCAATGCTCGCGTTCTGGTCATTGATTCGATGCAGACTATGGTCAGTGACGGAGTGCCGTCGGCACCTGGATCGGTTGCGCAACTTCGCGATGGTGTCGGCAAGATCGTGCAGTTTGCCAAACAAAATGATGTGGCTGTGTTCGTCATCGGTCACGTGACAAAAGAGGGCGCAATTGCCGGTCCGCGTGTTGTAGAACATATGGTGGATACTGTCCTGTATTTCGAAAACGACCCCACGAGCCGCTACTCGATGATTCGTTCAGTGAAAAATCGATTCGGTGCCTGCGGCGAAATAGGCGTATTCGCAATGACCGAAACCGGATTTCTCGAGGTTAGTAATCCGTCGGCTATTTTTCTGTCACGCGAATCGGTCGATGAACCCGGTAGTGTTGTTTCCGTGGCCTGGGAGGGAAGCCGCGCGTTACTGGTCGAAATTCAGGCGCTGGTCGCTGACGGCAACACCAGTCATCCGAAACGTCTGGCGCAAGGTGTTGATCAGAGTCGTCTCGCGCTGCTACTCGCAGTCCTGCAGCGTCACGGTTCGTTGTCGGTGATTGATGAAGACGTATTTGTAAATGTCGTCGGCGGATTGCGCATCAATGAGACGGCAGTCGACTTACCGATACTACTTGCCATCGTTTCCAGCTTTCGAGATCGAGTCGCCCCGAAGCGGTTAGTGTGCTTCGGTGAGATCGGTCTGGCTGGAGAAATTCGACCCGTGCGATTTGGCGCGGAACGAATCGCCGCCGCGGCAAAACAGGGCTTCACTCGTGCCATCGTACCGCACGGAAATCTGCCGAAAACGAGCCCCGAAGGTATCGAAGTAGTTGGCGTTCGCAGGCTAAGCGAGGCTCTTGACGAAGCTATCTAGCCTTCCTGGTCCTGCGCTATGTCGCTTCTTACTCGCCGGCCAATTCGGACGGTACGGATCCGATTGTCGTCAGTTTCGATAATTTCGATTGGGTAGCCGCTGATATTGAGACACGTCGTTGGCTTGGGAATTGTCTCCAGCAACTCTACAATGAGCCCATTGAGTGTCTTGGGACCGCCGGTAGGAAGTTCCCAGTCCTGAGATCGATTTAATTCACGTATGTTGGCGGTCGCGTTGACGATATAGGTGTCGGGTCCGTCTTTCACAACATCATTTTCGTCGTTGGCCGGGTCGGTCGTGAATTCGCCGACGATTTCTTCGAGGATATCCTCAAGTGTTACGACACCCTGAATGTCTCCGTATTCATCCACGATCATCGCAATGCGTTCACCCCTGCGTTGAAACTGAACTAGCTGCGTACTCAGTGGAGTGCCTTCGGGAACAAAATACGGCTCGGTGAGCATTTGTTGCAGTGCGTCTTTGCTGATTTTCCTGTGAGAGAGATTCGCGAGGCGTCGTAAATGCAGAATGCCGATTACTTCGTCGATATTGTCCCGGTAAACCGGCAGACGGGTGTACTGGCTTGCAGCAATTGTGTCTTCAATGTCGTCATCGTCGTCATCAAGGTCGATTCCAACAATTTCATTGTGTGGAACCATGACATCGTCGACCGTAACCTTTTCAAGATCGAGGATGCTCAGCAGCATCTGCCGGTAGCGCGACGAGATTCGGCTGCCTGCCTCGTGCACGACAGTTCGCAATTCCTCTCGAGATAGCGATTGCAGGTCATTACTTTTGTCACGAACACCGAACAGCAGCAAGATGCCATTCGATGCGGCGTTGATCAACCAAACGATCGGGTAGGCGATCTTGAGCAACGGGTAGTAGATTATCGCGGCTGGAAACGCAAGCCGCTCGGGCTGCAGCGCCGCCAGAGTTTTCGGTGCGGTTTCCGAAAATATCAGAACTGCGAGTGTTAAGAACAGAGTGCCAATGGCGACCGCCGGTTGACCGCCGATTTTGTAAGCGATGACGGCAACCAGAGATGCGGCGGAGAAATTGGCGAGATTGTTGCCGAGCAGTATCAGACCGAGCAATCGGTCGGGCCGTCTCAACAATTGTTCCGCT
>Ga0209980_10001133_pt1 | contig 14662 bp, 13 predicted proteins | sample CR02metaG_FD_183611 | JGI IMG/M metagenome (GOLD analysis project Ga0209980, IMG submission 183611) | Deep subsurface microbial communities from Mariana Trench to uncover new lineages of life (NeLLi) - CR02 metaG (SPAdes) (version 2) | ecosystem: Environmental > Aquatic > Marine > Ocean trench...
CCGGCCGATGTCCAGGTCGACGTTATCGACGGCGACAAAGTCGCCGAAGTTCTTGCTCAATTGCCGAATTCGTATGAATCCTGCCGTGTCTTCGGTTTGTTCGCTCATCATTTGACGGGGTATCAGGTCCTTCAGATACCGCTCTTGACGCGCGCGAATGCCCGGGTTCGTGGACGTTCGCGCTTTGGGTCGGCGGACTTGATTGGATACAACAGGTCCCAGGTCTCTTCGTCGGGAAAAATTGCAGGATTGTTGAGGATTTCAGGTTTCATCAATTTCCAGGATGAGCGATTCGAATTGGCATAGAAGACTGTGTTTGCGATATCGGCTGCCACGTCGGGACGCATCATGAAATTGATGAAAATGTAGGCATTGTCCTTATGTGGTGCATCGGCGGGCATGTAGAAGCTGTCTACCCACAAGCCGGAACCTTCCTTGGGCAGCGTGTAGCGCAGATCGATTTCGATGCCGGCCTCATGCGCCCGGTTCGCCGCCTGTGCGAAATCGCCGGACCAGCTCATCGCAACACACACTTCCTTGTTCGGCAGGTCGGACATCATTTTCTGGTTGCTGAAGTAGCGGATGTAAGGTCGCACGAGTTTCAGTTGTGCCTCTGCGGCGGCCAGGCTCTCTTCGTCGAAAGAGTTGGGGTCGCGTCCCAGGTACGCGAGAACCATTGGAAACAGGTCCGTCGCCCCGTCAAGCAGGCTGACGCCGCAATCGGCCAGCTTCGAGACAACGTCTGGATCGAACAATACATCGGCGCTGTCCATCGGGTGATCCGGTAATCGCGCACGTACCATCTCGGCATTCCAGGCATAACCGGTCGTGCCCCAGTGATAAAGCACCGCGAAATCCCGCAGTCCTGCATAGGAACCAGTTTTCGCCTCGATCGCGGTGTCGAGATGCCGCGAGTTGGGAAGACGCGAGAAGTCGAGTTTCTGGAAAATGCCGATAGGCGCAAGCCGCGACGCGAACTGATTGCTGTGCACGACGACGTCATAGCCGCTCCGGCCGGCGAGCAATTTGACGTCGACCACTTCCGAAGAATCGTAGAGGTCGTAATTGACTTTTATGCCGAACTCGGCCTCGAATCTCTCGATCGTGTCGGGTGCAATGTAGTCTGCCCAGTTATAGACATTGACGACGGCAGCGCCGTTCGCACCGTCGACGCCGTCATTGGCGCATGCGCCGAGGGTCAATAACACGCTTGCGGCGACGAGCGTCGCGGAAATGCTTCTCATCCAGATGCTCATGCCGACGATTTGAACACCGGACGCGGCACAAGACAATCATCCGGGCCTCGAGACAGGCCAGCTTCTCCCGCGACATCACCGCGAGTGGTGCTGCCATTTTATCTGGACTGACCTGCCCGCTCCATGAGAGCCTAAGTGGAAGCCGGTGGATATGAGGCCGAGATGCGGCAGCTAAAACGATCAAATCAGCACTTCAGACGCGCCAGCAGCAAGCTGCCGCTCGGTGTGTCATCGAATTTTCGTTACTGGGGCGACGACAAAACGATTTACGTGAAGCGTGGGCAGGGCGCGCGCATCTGGGATATCGACGACAACGAATATATCGACTATCGGCTGGCATACGGTCCGGTGATTCTCGGTTATGCCGACTCTCGCGTCGACGAAGCGGCGCGGCTCGGCATGGCTGTCGGCGGTGTTTTCGCGTTATCGACGGAGCTCGAATACGACGTCGCCTGCCGTATCGGCAAAATGGTACCGGCGGCGGAACTCGTGAGATTTTCCAACTCGGGCACCGAAGCCGTGATGGCCGCGCTCAGAATCGCGCGTGCATTCACGGGCAGGGAAGGACACATCAAGCTTGAAGGTGGCTACCACGGTCTTTTCAATGAAGTGATGTGGTACTCGGAAGTCGAACACTGGGATCCCGCAAGCGGTGATCCTGAGATATTGCCTTACGGCGAAGGCATACCGGCGGTAACGAAGCGACTGTTCCACATGGCACCGATCAATGATGCGAACGCGATCGAAGAGCTGATCCGGACCCATCGCGACGATATTGGCGCCCTGCTGATTGAGCTGATCCTGGGCAATTGCTGCGGCATTACGGCGAAGCACCAGTATCTCCACGACGTCCGCGCGATATGCGATCGCTACGACGTGTTGATGATCGTGGACGAGGTTAAGACAGGATTTCGCGTGGCGAAAGGCGGCGCTCAGGAGTTGTTCGGCATCAAAGCCGATTTATGCACATTCGCGAAAGCCATGGGTAACGGCTACCCGATTGCGGTCGTCGCCGGTCGCGAGGAGATCATGCGAAAGTTTGGCGATGGCGTTGTGCACGGCGGTACGTTCACGGGCCATTCCGTTTCGCTGGCGGCAGCCGCAAAGACGTTGCAAATACTCGATGAAACGGACGCGCTCAAAACAATCGAAAATTACGGGCTGAAGCTGCAGCGGGGCATGAGCCGCATTCTTGATGCAAGAAACATCGCGCACAGTTTCACGGGGCACCCCGCTCTGATGGGACTCTTCTTTGCAGACGAGGCGCCCGCGGACTATCGTGCCTGGGTCAATTCCGACTACGCGTTTTACGATTCACTCGCGCTGGAGTTGCACGAGCAGGGCATTCTCATCGAGCCGGACTCCCGGGAGCCGTGGTTTCTTTGCGAGGCGCACAATGTGAAATGCCTCGATGAAACGCTGGACAAATTCGAACGGGCGGTGGACATTACGTCGCGCAAACTGTCGGGTACAGACAACGAGGCAGGCACCGCCTGACAACATGAGACAGCCTGGATCAGGTCATCAAAAGAGCAACACGCGGGAGCGAGCAACATGCGCACAGGCCGGCAATGAAGACGTATGACGCAATCATCGTAGGTGCGGGGCATAACGGGCTGACCACGGCCGCATTTCTTGCCAAGGCAGGACTCAATGTCATCTGCGTCGAGAAGAACGACTACATCGGCGGCGCGGCGGTGAGCCGGACGCTCTACAAGAACTGGATCTATTCGAACTGCTCCTATGTGTGCAGCTTGCTGCGCCCGGAAATCTATCGCGCGCTGGAGCTGCATCGGCATGGTCTGCAGGTAACGCCTTACGGCGGCTCTGTGACGTTCATGGAGAACGGCAACTACTTCGGTTCCTATCACGACGCGGAAGTCGCGTACCGGGAGATGGTTCGCTTTTCCCGCAACGATGCAGACGCTTACAAGCGCTATTCCGCCGATACGATGCGCCAGTGCCGCTTCATTCGCGATTTCATGATGTCAACGCCGCCGGATCCGACCTCGTTCAATCCGAAGGAGCTGCTGGGACTCATGCAGATCGGGCGCAAGTTGCTCGAAATGGGCGAGGACCGCATGTACGAGACGATCCGGTTCTGGACGATGAGCGTTGCCGATTACCTCGACGAGTATTTCGAGACCGATGTCATCAAGGCGGCGATGTCCGGCAGCGGCATCATCGGCACCGCGCTCGGCATCCACTCCCCCGGCACCGCGTACGTGTTGCTGCATCACTACATGGGTGACGTCGATGGCAACGTCGGGACATGGGGATTCGCACGCGGCGGCATGGGCGCCGTGTCCGAATCCATCGCGAGCGCGTTTCAGGCAAATGGCGGGGAGCTGCGAACTGAAGCCGGCGTCGACAAGATCCTTGTCAAGAACGGTTGCGTGACCGGTGTCGCGCTGGAGAACGGGGAAGAGATCGGGGCGCGCACGGTCGTCTCGGCAATGGACGTCAAACGCACGTTTCTGAAGTGCATGGACAAGTCGGACTTGCCCGAGTCATTTTACGAGCGGGTCAGGAACTTCAAGATTCGCGGTTCGTCGGGCAAGGTCAATATCGCGCTGGACGGCTTGCCGACCTTTCCGGCGCTGCCGGAAGGCAGCTCGCTGTATTACAGCGACATGCACTTCATCGATTCCATGGTGCGCATGGAACGTGCCTATGACGACTGGAAGGATGGCACCTGGTCCAAAGACCCCTACATCGACATGGTCATACCGACGTTGAACGACCCGACGATGGCGCCGCCGGGCAAGCACTTCATGAGCTGTTTCGTGCAGTACTGTCCGTACCAGATCGAAGGCAGGGCGTGGACGGATGCCGAACGCGAGGCGTTCGGGAAAAGCGTTATCGATCAGATCGCGAATTACAGCCCGGATTTCAGGGACCTGATACTGCATGCGGAAATTCGCACGCCGCAGGATATCGAGAGCGAGATCGGCATCACGGAAGGCAATATATTTCACGGCGAGCTGACGATGGATCAGTTGCTGTTCAACCGTCCGATACCCGGCTATGCGCGGTACCGTGCACCGGTTGCGGGCCTGTACATGTGTGGTTCCAGCACACATCCGGGCGGCGGCGTCATGGCGGCGCCCGGCGCAAATGCGGCCCGGGAAATCCTCCTGGATCTGAAGCGCAGCAACACCGTCCCGGAAAATTTTGGCGATGACTGACTCATACGACATCATCGTGGTGGGCGCCGGACACAATGGCCTGGTCTGCTCGGCGCTGCTGGCGAAAGCCGGCAAAAAAGTGCTGGTCCTCGAAGCGAACGACCAGGTCGGCGGCGCGGCCGTCACGCGCGAATTCGCCGACGGCTACTCGGTATCGGCATGCGCGCACCTGTTGTACCAGTTACAGCCCGGCGTGTGCAAAGACCTCGGCCTGAAGCCGAAGCTCGCAACCAGCAACATGCAGACGATCGCGCTGTCGGAGGACGGCAGGCACGTGCGATATTCCGGGGCCAGCGTTGCAGGCGTCAGCGACAGCGATACGCGAAGTTATCAGGCCTTTCACAAGCGCATGGCACGCTATGCGGATCTCCTCAACACTTACCTGAACAAGGCGCCGCCGCGTCTCGGCACGACCGATTTCAGGGACCTCTCGACGCTGGCCCGGCTGGGCTTCGACATTCGTCGGCTCGGCAAGGAAGAAATGCGTGAGTTCCTGAGACTCATCGGCATGAATATCCACGATGAACTCGACGAGCGATTCGAAAGCCCGCTGCTCAAAGGCGCACTGAGTCTCGACGCTGTACTCGGCACGCATCTCGGCCCGCGGTCGCCGAACACGATCATGACCTACCTGTACCGCCTGGCCGGCGATCACGGACGGCTCGCCGTGCCGAAGGGAGGCATGGGCAGCGTCAGTGACGGCCTGGCGAGCGTGGCACGGGCGGCGGGCGTCACGATTCGCACCGGCATGCCCGTTGCCCGCATCATCGTCGAGAATGGCCGGGTCGGCGGCGTCGAGACGACGGCCGGAGAGCGTTTCGAGAGCCTGACCGTCGTATCCAACGCGGATCCGAAGCGAACGATTCTGGACCTCGTCGGCGCCCGTCATGTCGAAACGGGATTCACGCGTCGGATCGATCACATCCGCATGCGCGGCAACGCGGCCAAGTTGCACCTGGCGCTGACCGGTCTGCCGCGGATCGACGGACTGAGCAAGAAGGATTTCGCAGAGCGTCTGGTCATCGCACCCGATGAGCATTACGTCGAACGTGCGTTCAACCCGGCCAAGTACGGTGAGTGCTCGCCGGAACCCGTCGTCGAGCTGACATTTCCGAGCTTCCGCGACGAGTCGCTGGCGCCCACCGGTCAACATGTAATGTCCGCGGTTTTGCAATATGCGCCTTATCAGCTCGCCGGCGGCTGGAACGATGACGCAAGAAACGCATTCCTGGACTCAGCGATTGCTGTCATCGCGCGCTACATGCCGGATATCGAGTCACGAATTGTCGCGAGTGAGTTACTGACACCGGCCGACATCGAGCGCGAGTTTCACATCACGGGCGGCCATTGGCACCACGGTGAATTGTCGCTGGATCAGTTTCTGTTCGTCCGCCCCGTTTGCGGCTCTGCGCAGTACCGCATGCCACTGGATGGCCTTTACCTGTGCGGCGCCGGCACCCATCCGGGCGGCGGAGTCAGCGGCGCGGCAGGGCGCAATGCGGCGCGGACCATACTCCGCAGGGAGAGAGCGGCATGACGATCCAGGAAGTGCATCAGGGCAGGCTGCGTACGCCGTTTTACTCGCGCCTTGCCGCGCTCGACACGGTTAACACCTGGCACGAGTGGAAGGGCTATACGTCCACCGATGAATTGTATTGCGCCGAGACGGAGTACTTTGCGATTCGCAACGCGACGGCGGTATTCGACCTGACGCCGATGACCAAGTACCGCATCGCCGGGTCCGACGCATTGCCCTACATCGATCGCCTGGTTACGCGCGATATGACGAAGGTCAGGCCCGGGCGCGTTGCGTATGCCGTCTGGTGCGACGACCAGGGCCAGGTCATCGACGACGGCACGATCTTCCATCTTAGAGATGGCGAGTACCGGCTGTGCTCGCAAGAGCGTCACTTCGCGTGGCTCAATGCGGCCGCAATCGGCTTTGACGTGACGATCACTGAGGAAACCGCCGAAGTCGCTGCGCTTGCCGTGCAGGGACCGACGTCATTCAGCATACTGAGTCGCATGGGGCTGGCCGGTCTTGCCGAACTCAAACCGTTCGATCTCATGCACGTCGACTTCGAAGGCGTGGAGCTCATGGTGTCCCGGACCGGGTTTACGGGCGATCTCGGCTACGAGCTCTGGATCGCGCCGGAGAAAGCCGAAACGCTGTGGGACAAGTTGTTTGCGGCCGGCGAAGTCACCGGCATTCGCGCGATTGGCACACATGCACTCGAAGTTGCGCGTATCGAGGCGGGATACATCGCGGTATACGAAGAGTTTCTTCCCGCCGACGAAACCGTTCGAACCGGCCGCACCCGGTCACCACTGGAGCTTGGACTGAACTGGCTTGTCGATTTCAAGAAAGCCAACTTCAACGGCCGCCGCGCGCTGGCTGAGGAAATGCGGCGCGGTTCGACATGGCGACTCGTCAGGCTCGATATCGCTGGCAACAAGGCTGCTCATCACTCCTATGTCTACGCGAACGAAAAAGGCAACAAAACCGAAATCGGGTTCATTACCTCGGCTGTCTGGTCACCTGTGTGCAAGCAGAACATCGCGCTGGGCACGGTCAAGATGCCGCATGGCAAGGTTGGCGACAACGTCTGGGTCGAGATCTATTATCAGCGCGAGATGCACTGGTCGCGTGTCATGGCCAAAGCGACGGTCGTCGGCGAGCCATTCTGGTTTCCGTCGCGTCGCGGCGCGACACCGCCGGGCCCGTACTGACGCAGACACTCCTTATATATTCAGTCGCCGATGGCCTTCTCGGTCGGCAGCTTGAAAATCAAGCCGCCCTTGATGACGATGTCGATGTTTTGCAAAACTGTGATGTCAGCCAGCGGCTCGCCGCGAACTGCGATCAGATCGCCAAAGCGTCCAGCCTCGATGGCGCCAACGTTGTGCTCCCACCCGATGTGATATGCGGCGACGGACGTGGCAGCCTTGATCGCTTCCATCGCGTACTACGAGGAGTTGATCATGCATCGGCTCGTCGGCAAGGCCGTCAATCAGGACTCCGCAGCGTATGGCGATCGATCCGCTGGCAGCTTGTAGCGGCGGCATGGCGACAGTCAGTGGCTGCGTTTCCCGGCAGGCCGTCGCAGTAAGCAAAAAAGTCAAAAAAAGCAGGAGCTTTGGCATATCAGGAGAGTTGCAGGATCATGTGCGCCGAATTATGGCCCGGCGCAGCGGTAACGCCGGCGCCACGGAAATTATTTCATATTGTGGTTACAAATCTGGTTCCCGAAGGTCGCGATCCGCTAAAATTCCTGCTTGATCAGGGGTTCCCTGATATTCGGTGGTCAGCCGTTATCCATCTCCAGCCGGCAGTTTTAGATTCACGGTGGAATTGCATATGTCCGAGGAAGTTGGTGAAGACGAAGATTTGATCCTTTCGGAGCCCTCCGACAGCGAGCTTGCAGAACAAATGCACGACGATCTTTACGATGGGCTTGGCGAGGAGATCGCCGAGGGCACGCAGATATTGCTCGATCGAGACTGGCAGGCGAAGCGAGTGCTGCTTGCCGCAAACGCCATGAAAGCCGGCATGGCATACTGAAATCGGTTCTCGCAGAGACAGGTGCGGAGCCGGTCGCAAGCACCGGGCTTCCTGGGTATCGACTGGCTGAACATTGATGCCGCTGGATTGCGTTTTTCTTTAGCGGTGAGCAGAAACGACGTCATCGCTGATCGGTCATGTCATTGACGATAAAAATTGAATCAGAAACAGAACGTAAGGCTCTCGCGCACCACGTAAGAGAAGCCTACATGGAGATATTTCCAACAGCGACTATCGAATCGAAGATGAACGTCCTGGAACCGCGGTCCTACGTTGCGATTACCTGTTCACCTTCAAAGGGTGTCGATGTCACACTCGATGCCGCTGAGCGGCTCGCGCACCGGGGGTTCAAGGTCGTGCCGCACGTCGCCGCGAAAATGGTCAGGGACGTAGCCCATCTGCGCGAGATCATGAGACGACTGGACGACCTGCCCATTACCAGTATTTTTGTACCGGGAGGGGATGCCCCGAAGCCGATCGGTGAGTTCGCGTGCGCACTCGATCTGTTGCGGGCCATGGCCGAATTCGATCACAAGTTTACGGAAATCGGTGTCGCCGCATACCCGGAAGGCCATCCGTCGATCCCTCCGGATGTGCTCATGGAACAACTATTCAAAAAGCAGGAGCTGGCGAACTACCTGGTTACACAGATGTGTTTTGATGCGAATGTGCTCGCTGCCTGGCTTCGCGATATTCGCGAATCGGGTGTTACGCTGCCGGCATGGATCGGGCTGCCGGGTGTCTTGGATCGCAGCACTCTCATAATGACTTCGCTGCGCATCGGAGTTGGCGACTCACTGCGTTATCTGAGGAGTCGCGGCAGGATTGCACTCCGCCTTCTCAAGTCGAGCACTTATCGACCTGATGAGCTATTGGCAGAAATGGCGCCGTACCTGGTGGAACCGATCTATAACATTGCGGGGTACCATATCTATTGTTTCAACCAGGTCGAACGTACTCAAAAATGGCGGCACGAGTTCGTAGATGCATTGCTTTAGCGCTTCACGACAAGAATCATGCGACCAACCTTGAATGTCCTGACGGACGAACTCATCACCCAGGTCCTCGATGAGGCCAAGCGCATCATGGCCGAGACCGGCATGGAGATTAGTGGTGACAGCCTGCGTCAGCGCCCGCTCGATCGCGGGCTCAAGACTGACAATTCCGGCAAGCGGATTCTTTTTTCTGGCGATGTGGTTGATGCGGCGATCGCCAGCACTCCGCACACGTTTACGCTGTTCAATCGCGACGGGGAAGCGCATGCGGAAATCGGCGGAAACAACGTACATTATGTGCCGGGATCGAGTGGTCTGAAAATACTCGATCACCGCACGGGTGAGACGCGGCTGGCGAATTCGACAGACTTCGTCGAGTACGCGCGGCTTTGCGACGTGCTGGAGCACATCGCCCATCTCGCCACGGCGTTTTCAACCAACGATGATATCGAGCCGCAGGTATCCGATGCCTGGCGGCTCTATATGACCTTGACCGCATCGAAGAAACCCGTTGATTCCGGCGCGTTTAGTGAGCATGGTGTGCCGCGCATGGCCGAGATGCTGCAAATGTTCCGCCATGGCCGAACCGGCCGGCGCCGTAACTAGGAAACCGGAAACCAGGGTCGAACCGCAATGACCAATGACAGTCAGCAACAGCGCGTAGCCCAAACCTGGGAACGTCCATTCGAGCCGCCGGAGGACGTTCCGGAGTCGGCGGATATCGTCATCATCGGTGGCGGCATTATCGGCGTGTCGACGGCGTGGTTCCTGGCGCGGCAGGACATCGACGTCGTGCTGTGCGAAAAGGGCCACATTGCCGGCGAGCAATCCGGCCGCAACTGGGGCTGGGTGCGGGTGCAAGGCCGCGATACGCGAGAGATGCCGATGATAATGGATAGCCTGCGCATCTGGCGCGGTCTGGCCGGCGAGATCGACGAAGACGTCGGGTACACGCAGACCGGCTGTATTTTCACGGCCAAAAACGACAAGCATCTCAACGAGCTGGCGAAGTGGACCGAGACAGCCAGGGAATTCGATCTCGACACACGAATCATCAATCGCGACGAACTGCGTGAGCATATTCGAGGATCGGCAATCAGCTGGCCTGGTGCGTTGTACACGGCCAGCGACGGCCGCGCGGAACCGCACAAGGCAACGCCCGCGATTGCGCGGGCAGCGGTTCGCCGGGGTGCGACAGTCCTGACATCGTGTGCCGTGCGCGGCCTCGATATCGCGGCCGGGCGAGTGGCCGGCGTCGTTACCGAGCACGGCACGATCAAGGCGTCTGTGGTGCTATGTGCTGCCGGCGCGTGGACGTCGGTGTTTTGCCGCTCGCTGGGCATCACCGTGCCGCAACTCAAAGTACGTGGCACGGTCGTGCGCACGGCGCCCGGTGACGACGTCTTGCAGGGGAATGTTTTTGATGACCGAATCGGCATCCGCCGGCGGCAGGATGGTGGTTATACGGTTGCGCATGGCTCCATTCTCGATCACCCGATTACGCCATCAACGTTTCGATTTGCACTCAAGTTCCTGCCGGCGCTCATGCAGGAAATCAAAATTCTGCATTTGTCCGTCGGCAGGGATTTCATCGACGAGTGGTCGACGCCGAAAAAATGGGATCTGAATTCGGAGTCCTTGTTCGAGAAGACGCGCGTCCTCGATCCGGAACCGAATCCGCGCGTCGTGCGGGGCATACGACGCAATCTCGACCGGGTGTTCCCGCAGCTTGCCGATACCAGGATCGTTGAATCCTGGGCGGGCATGATCGAAACGTCGCCCGACGTCGTCCCGATCATCGACGAGCATGAGGAGATACCCGGCTTCCACATCGCGACGGGCTTCAGCGGACACGGTTTTGGCATCGGTCCGGGCGCGGGCAAGGCGATAGCGGGCATGCTTACCGGCCGCGACAACGGCGTCGACCTGTCGCCGTTTCGTTTGAGCCGTTTCTTTGACGGCACACCGATTCTCCCCCAGTCATCGGTCTGATTCCGGATCGCAGCATGACGCCCAAGATTTGCGAACATTATCCTGGCAGCTACTACGTTGCGACCGCCGACAGGATGCATGACTATCCGGTCCTCATGGGTGCGCGGCGGGCCGACGTGTGCGTCATCGGCGGCGGATTCACGGGCCTGTCGGCAGCGCTGAACCTGGCGGAGCATGGCATGGATGTCGTGCTGCTTGAAGCCGAACGCGTTGGCTACGGCGCGTCGGGACGCTGCGGTGGCTTGATCGGCAGTGGGCAACGCAAGGATGTGCTGGAAACGGAGCAACTCTTCGGCTACGAGCGGTCGCGGCAGCTGTGGGATTTTGCCGAGGCGGCAAAAACCGAGATTCGCAGCCGCATTGCAAAGCACGACATTCGCTGCGACCTGCAAAAAGGTCAGCTTGTCGGCATTCACAAGAAGCGCCATGTCGGTTGGGCCAAGCGCCTTACCGACGCGTTGGCCGACCGTTACGACTATCCACACACGCGCGCAGTCGGACGAGATGAAGTCAGGGAGTTCGTCGCAACCGATGATTTCTTCGCGGGCCTTTACGACAGCGAAGCGGCGACCCTGCATCCATTGAACTACACGCTTGGCCTCGCACGCGCCGCGGGCGCCGCGGGCGTCACGATCTGCGAGCGATCGCGTGTGTTGAGCTACACAAAGAGCGACCCGGCAATCGTGACGACGGCAGACGGATCGGTCGACGCAAATTATGTGGTGCTGGCATGCAATGGCTATCTCGGCAGGTTGGAGCCGCGCGTCGCCGGGAAGATCATGCCGATCAATAATTTCATGATTGCGACGGAACCACTGGGCGAAGAACGCGCGCGGCAATTGATCAATGGTCGTTTTGGCGTTCACGACACGCGTTTCGTCGTCGATTATTTTCGTCTGTCCAACGATCATCGCCTGTTGTTCGGCGGCGGCGAGAATTATCGGCGCGGCTTTCCGCGCGACATCGGCGCGTTCGTTCGTCCTTATATGCTGAGACTGTTTCCGCAGCTCGCCGACGTTCGTACCGAATACGCCTGGGGCGGTACATTGTCCGTAACGGTAAATCGCCTCCCGCACATCGGTCGTCTGCCCCCGAACCTGTTCTTCGCCCAGGGTTACTCCGGACATGGCATATCGATCGCGAATTTCGCGGGCAAGGTGATTGCCGAGGCGATCACGGGAACGGCCGGCCGGTTCGATGTGTTCGCGGAACTGCCGGTGCGCACGTTCCCGGGCGGCACGCTGTTGCGCTATCCGGGCATGGTGCTCGGCATGCTGTACTATTCACTCAAGGATCGTCTGTGAGGGATGGGTTCGTCAGCGCAATGAATTGGGGAGGCATTCCGGATCATCGGCGGCAAGTCATGGAGTCACGTAACTTCATCTGAATCAGGCCGCACGTGATATGGCAATAAGACCAATACTCAGGATTGGCGACCCGCGCCTGCGACAGGTATCCGATGTTGTCGATAAGTTCGATACCCCCGAGTTACACGACCTGGTTCGGGACATGTTCGACACGATGGCGGCGGCCGATGGTGCAGGGCTTGCGGCGCCGCAGATCGGAGTGCCGAGGCGAGTCATGATATTCGGCGTTGAGTCGAATCCCCGTTACCCGGACGCCGAGCCCGTGCCGACGACCGTGCTTGTTAATCCCACTTACGATGTTATCGACGATGCAATGGTAAGCGGCTGGGAGGGATGCCTGTCGGTGCCCGGCATGCGCGGCCTCGTCCCGCGCCATGCCGTGATTCGCTATCGCAGCGTCGATCAATTCGGCGATGCCGTCGAACGTGAGGCCAGCGGCTTTCACGCAATTGTGTTTCAGCACGAGATTGACCATCTTGACGGCATCTTGTATCCGGACAGGATCGTCGAACACGACAAGTTCGGTTTCGAAGAAGAGCTGGTCGCGGCAGGCTCGATTTGACGGCGTATAGGGTCGCCAGCCAGCGCAGATGTATTCGTGGAAATACAAGGAGCATGACATGTTGAGATCCGGACTTGCCGTTGCGGCAACACTGGTTGCGCTTGCGTTTCTTAGCTACGGAATCGCCAGTGACGTGGCGAGACCGGCAGTAATGAGTAAGGCCGACACAGCCGGTAACATATTCGAGCGCCCGGATACGATCCAGGTTACGAAGGACGGCAATACGACGCTTGATGTTACGACTTTTCTGTCCAGCGACAAAAAGTTCGGTTCGGGAATTTACAAATCTGGCGCTATCCGCATCGGAATTGATGAGCCCTACGGCGTCGACGAATTCATGTATTTTATCGAGGGTGGAGTTACGCTGACGTCCACTGATGGCACTGTGCAGGTGATCAGTGCCGGGGAAGGTGTGACGATCCCGAAGGAATGGATGGGCGTATGGGAAACCGATGGCTATACGAAGATCTGGGTTATTTACTCTGAAGACGGATCGGGACTGTAAATGAAACGTATCGGCTTACTCGTCGTCGCAATCGGCCTGTCAGTGCTTGCTGGCTGTGATAAAGATGCGACGACTGCGGCTTATGCCGATCACGTGTTCATCAATGCGAAAGTCTTCACTGTGGATGATGCGCAGCGCTGGGCAGAGGCCGTCGCGGTGCGCGGCGACATGATAATTTATGTTGGTGATGCCGAGGGAGCTGCTATCGTGACGGGCACATCGACCGAAGTGCACGATCTGGCCGGGCAGCTGCTGTTGCCGGGGTTTATCGATTCCCACGCACACCCGGTTTACGGCGGAGCGTATGCGAAGGCGCTGTCACTCGATACGTTTGCCAGCATTGACGACTGGGTCGCTGCAATCGATGCGTATGGCAAAGCAAACCCGAATGCGCCTGTCGTGTTCGGCTACGGCTTCCTGGCGTCGAGGTTCGGTTCGGAAGGACCGACGCGGCAATTAATCGATGCAATTGAGTCCGATCGCCCCGTACTGATCATGGACGAGGGTTTCCACGGTGCGTGGGCGAACACGGCGACGCTGAAGAGACTGGGAATCACTCAGGACTCGCCGGACCCCAAGCCGGGATTCAGTTATTACAAGAGAGACGCAAACGGCGACGCGACGGGCTATCTGCTTGAGGGCACGGCCGTGAACGCCATGAGCAGGCTTGATGTCATCACCAATGACATCATTGTCGAGGGCACGGCGATCGTCCTGCGCATCATGAACAGTTACGGCGTCACTTCGACATTCGACGCTGGCGTTGCCGACTTTCTTGGCGATGCCGAGGCTCTGAACGGCATTCTGAGCCGTCTCGAAGACGCCGGTCAGCTCACGGTTCGAATCGTCGGATCATCCAGACCCGGCGGTCCCGACGACGTCGACTTGGCCGTCAGTACGGCCGCCGACTGGGGCGAAACGGTACGGGGCGGTGCCTATCACTATCGCGTGCTCAAGATTATGGACGACGGCACGGTCGAGGGCCGAACGGCGGCAATGTTCGAAGACTATCAGGGCGAGCCGGGCAACAACGGCGAGACGGTGTATACCGAAGAGGAAATGATTCAAATGGTCGCCGGCGCTGCCGAGCGCGAAATCGACGTGCACATTCACGCGTTGGGGGAGCGGGCGATTCACGAGTCGCTGAACGCGATCGAGGTATCACGCGAACTGCACCCGGACAGCGCAACGCGCTATACGATCTGCCATATTCAGGTCATCACCGACCAGGACCT
>Ga0209980_10001136_pt1 | contig 14653 bp, 12 predicted proteins | sample CR02metaG_FD_183611 | JGI IMG/M metagenome (GOLD analysis project Ga0209980, IMG submission 183611) | Deep subsurface microbial communities from Mariana Trench to uncover new lineages of life (NeLLi) - CR02 metaG (SPAdes) (version 2) | ecosystem: Environmental > Aquatic > Marine > Ocean trench...
GGTTTCGGCGCGGTCAGGGAGGTTTGCGATCTCGTTCTACACGCCCGGCGTCGGGTCAAAGGCTAAAGCCGATGACAATGCGAGAGATTATCGGGTTTGCGGCGCTACTGCTGATGGCCGTCGGCAGTTGGTACATCGCGCGGCAGCTTGGCAAGCCTGAATTAATCGAGACCTCGAGCGATGCGATACCGAACGGTTACTATTTCAAATCTGCGAGGATTCTCGGTACCGGAGATGACGGCCACCTGCTCTATGAAATCGAAGCCGATTATGCGGAGCAACGGGATGGCGAGGACATCGTTTTTCAAAACGTCCGAATCAGATATTTGGACGGCGCCCGGGTGCCGTGGATTCTGAACGCGGATTTCGCGACTATTAGCCAGAATCCCGAGCGCGTGATCCTGAAAGGAAACGTCCGGGCAGTAAACTCCAGCGGTTTTGACGGAAAAGATACGGAAATAAGAACGCAGTACCTGGAGCTCGAACCAGACGCCTACCGGGCCGAAACAGATAGTCGCGTTCAAATCCGCATAGGTTCGCGAAGTCTCACGGCGACCGGCATGCTAGCATTGCTTCAGGAAAACCGCCTGGAACTCAAGTCGAACGTCCGCGGCAAGTTCGTTCCGTAACGATATTCATATGCAAGGTTCACGCTTCAGAATTCTACTCGTCATCGGCTTTTTATCGCCGGGGCTCATATCGGCTCAGGGCAGTGACCTCAGGTTGCCTATCTCACTCGATGCGGACTCCTCTGAGTACGACGGCAAGAGCAACATGGTCGTCTTTAAAGGGCTACGCCTGACGCAGGGCAGCATGGCAATCGAAGCCGACGAGGGCCGTGCGAGCAAACTCGATTTCAAAGACAGTGTTTGGCAGCTCTCGGGCAATGTGATCATCGATGTCGAGAACGGGCATATTGAGTGTGATTCAGCGGACCTGACTTTTTTCGACTACAAATTGGTACTTGCGACGATCACCGGCACGCCGGCCTCGTTTGCGATGCAGCGCCCGAACAGTTCCGAGCCAACCTATGCAGAAGCGGGCCGGCTTGAATACGATCTAGCCAAGGGAATCATTAGATTCTCCGAGCAGGCGATGATCACTGAGAACGGCAACCAAATTTCCTCGAGCTATCTCGTCTATAACATCAAGGAACAATTGATAAATGCCCAGTCGGGCGGAGACGGCAATCCTAAAGTTCGAATCACATACACGCCGAAACAGGCTGTCGAGCCGGATGCAGGCGATGGCTCTGAAGAAACGGATGCGGCTAACCCGGAGGGATCCGGAGAAAGCGGTCGATGAGCATCCTCAGCATCCAGAACATTTCCAAACGCTACAAATTCCGCGAAGTCGTCAAGACAATCACTCTCGAAATAACGAGCGGCGAAGTCGTTGGCCTTCTCGGGCCAAACGGAGCCGGAAAGACAACAGCTTTTTATATAATCGTTGGCCTTATTCCGTCGGATAAGGGCCGTATACTGCTTGACGGTCAGGATCTTACCGCGTTACCGATGCACAAGAGGGCAGCCCTGGGCCTCGGTTATCTTCCACAGGAAGCGTCGATATTCCGCAAACTCAGTGTTGAACAAAATATCCTCGCGATATTGGAAAGTCGTGAAGATCTGGACCTTGCGGGCAGGGAACAGGAGCTCGATCAATTGCTTGACGAACTGCACGTAGGCCATGTTCGCACAAGTCTCGGCATCAGTCTTTCGGGCGGTGAAAGGCGTCGCGTGGAAATCGCACGCGCGTTGGCTGCGAACCCAAGATTCGTCTTGTTGGATGAACCATTCGCCGGCGTCGACCCAATATCAGTCCTCGATATTCAAAGAATAATCAGACACTTATGTGACCGAGGGATCGGCGTGCTAATCACTGATCATAATGTGCGAGAAACCCTCGGAATTTGTGGAAGAGCCTATATACTGAATGATGGCAGCTTGATTGCATCAGGCTCACCGGAAGAGATTTTGGAAAACCAACACGTACGGGAAGTGTACCTCGGACAGGAGTTCAAACTCTGAATAGATGTTAAAACCTTCGCTCCAACTAAGGATTGAACAAACGCTTACGATGACGCCGCAGTTGCAGCAGGCGATTCGTTTGTTGCAATTGCCTTTGCTCGATCTCAGCGCGCAAATTCAGGACGCGCTTGAAGAAAACATTATGCTGGAGATGGAAGATCTTCCAGACGTTCCCAAAACCAGCAATGAAACGACGGCCGAAATCGAGACGATCAAGGCACAAGACAGCTGGCAATTCAATTCAATGGAGCGCATTCAGGACGGCGGCTGGAACGGCGAAGGCAAGCCGATCAACGAGTACGCCGATCAGAGCGGCCAAACGCTTCGCGAACACTTGCTGTGGCAGCTCGAGCTCGAAAATTTCAGCCCACGCGAGGCGGTTATCGGCGAGGCGATCATCGACGCGACAAACGATGACGGCTATGTCACCACGGAACTCGCAGACATACTCGGAAGCATAGGCGAGGAGGCTCAGGTATCAGAGCGCGAAGTGGAGAATGCGCTCATGAAAGTTCAGCGCCTGGATCCAGTTGGCGTTGGCGCAAGATCGCTGTCCGAGTGCATTCTGTTGCAGTTGCGCCAGCTGGATGCCGATACACCCGGGCTAAAACTGGCTAAGAGCCTGGCTGAAAATCATCTCGATTTGATCGCCAACCAAGAATATATTGAATTACGGCGGAGCTTTCGCACGTCCGAAGAAGATCTGGACACTGCACTCGCGCTGGTCAAAAGCTGCAATCCGAAGCCAGGTCTCGCTGTCAGTCCTGCATCGACCGAATATGTCGTGCCCGATGTCTTTGTTCGAAAAGTCGATAATCGCTGGCAGGTCGAGATCAGTTCGTCCGGCATTCCGCGCCTATCTGTGAATCAAAAGTATGCGCAATTGTTGCGCGGAAACGGCGACCACGCGGCCCTCCGGTCTCAATTGCAGGAAGCGCGCTGGTTGGTGCGAAGCCTGGAAATTCGTAACGAAACTTTGCTTAAAGTCGCCACCTGCATCGTTGCGCGTCAGGCGGAATTCCTGGAGCATGGCGATGAATCGATGAAGCCGCTAGTATTAAAGGACGTTGCCGAATCGATTGGCATGCATGAATCGACCATATCCCGCGTTACGACCAACAAGTACATGCATACCCCGCGTGGAGTGTTTGAGTTCAAATACTTCTTCTCTAGTCATCTTTCGACCGCGGACGGCGAAGACCAGTCCTCAACCTCCGTACGCGCAAAAATTCGCAAACTCATTGGTGGCGAAAACCCATGCAAACCGCTCAGCGACAGCAAAATCGCAATCCTCCTTGCTGACGGGGGCATCACTGTCGCGAGGAGAACGGTTGCAAAGTATCGCGAAGCAATGAAGATTTTGTCTTCCAGCGAACGCAAGGTTCGTAAACCCAAACGATAGGTACTGGCATACAGAGGAGAACAGGAAAACATCAAAAACACTTTGTCGCAATCGATTACAGCGTAGGAGAAAATTATGCAGCTGAACGTTACGGGCCATCATGTCGAAATATCACCACCACTGCGCGAATATGTGGTGAACAAAATAGAAAAAATCGAGCGGCACTTTGACCTTGTTTCCGACGTTCATTGCATTTTGACTGTAGAGAAATTGCGCCATAAGGCAGAGGCCACTGTCAGCGTAAACGGCGGTAAAATCTATGCCGACTCGACAGAAGAAGACATGTACGCAGCGATCGACGGCCTCGTAGACAAACTGGATCGACAGGTAAAGAAATACAAAGAAAAGCTTGCTGATCACCACGCCCGAGATACTAATAAGCGATATATTGGCTGAATAAAACGCCTTCATGAGCCCAGCGGTTACCGATCATCGGTAATCACAGCCAGAATTGTCATTAAGAATCGGTCATCGTTCATGAAATTGGAACAACTTATCAGCCCCGGCAGTGTCCTTTGCAATGTGCACGCACGTAGTAAGAAGCACAGCGTCGAGATTCTCAGCGAGTTGCTGGCAAACCCGAATTCCGACATAGCCAATGAAGAGATATTTGCCAAGCTCATAGAAAGAGAGCGGCTCGGATGCACCAGCCTCGATAAGGGAGTAGCGTTTCCCCATTGTCGCATTTCGAGCGTTGACGTCAGTTGCGGCGCCTTGATGAAGCTCTCCGAAGCCGTGGATTTCGATTCTCCGGACGGCGTCTCGGTCGATGTGATTTTCGGGCTCATCCTGCCAAAGGATTTAAACGACAGTCACTATGGTGACATCGACATGATCACTAGTTTTTTGACCAATGATTCCCTTACTGCCAAGCTGCGTAGCGCAAACTCGAGCAGCGAATTGTATGACGCTCTCCTCGCCGGTCATGTACCGGACAGCTCGAAATTAAAAAGCGTGCAGACCCTCTGATCGGTGGAATAAACAGTAATGTCCGGGGAGATGAGACTCATCATTGTCAGCGGACTGTCCGGCTCGGGGAAAAGTGTGGCGCTGCACATACTCGAGGATCTCGGCTACTACTGTATCGACAATCTACCGGCGGCTCTGCTCAAATCACTACTTGATGAAGTAACGCGCCCTGGCGAACAGCCGACTAAGCGAATCGCGGTGGGTGTTGATGCCAGGAACCGATTGAGCGACCTGGAGTCGCTGCCCGAGTTCATTCGCGAACTTCGAAAAGTCGACGTTCAGACCGATGTCCTCTTTTTACAGGCAAGCGATGACATATTGTTAAAGCGGTACGGCGAAACGCGCCGTAAACACCCGTTGGCCGATCACGGAACCGAACTCCGTGCCGCAATTGCCCGTGAAAGAGAACTGCTTGGCCCGATTATCAATTCCGCCGATCTCGCGATCGATACATCGCGAACCAGTGTTTATCAGCTTGCTGAAGTTATTCGCGAGCGCGTCGACCGCCGTAAATCAAAGATGCTTTCTGTATTGATCGAATCGTTCGGCTACAAGCACGGAATTCCTGCGGACGCCGACTTCGTCTTCGACCTGCGATGCCTTCCGAACCCGTATTGGACGACTGAACTGAGGGCGCTGACGGGACAGAACGAGGCCGTCAAGACTTTTCTGGACAATCAGCCAATGTTTCAACGAATGTATGAGGACGTTCTTTCGTTTCTGAGCCGTTGGATTCCCGAATATGTCAGTTTCGACCGCGCCTATCTTACGGTTGCACTCGGATGTACAGGTGGCCAGCATCGATCAGTCTATATGGCAGACAAGATTGCCGCGGCGCTGGGAGAAATACACGATCCCGTTCTGACTCGCCACAACGAAATTTCAGCCAGCGGTAACGACAAAGACTCCTAGCCGCGATCTCTATGGACAGCTAAACTTCGGCCGACCCGATGTCGGGCCGAGGCAGGACCCGTGGAAGCGAGAGAGCACATCCAGACCAATCTGAAACTGTTGCGCGAGATGCTCGACAGCGGTGGCATGCGCTCTGCCCGCCTGCTGATCCAGAGTCTGCACCCCTCGGAATTGGCTCGCCTGCTCGAGTCGCTACCACTACGCGAACGTGCCGTCATCTGGGAGATGGTCGAACTGGATCTCGAAGGGGACGTTCTGGTCGAGGTTGCCGACGAAGTTCGAGACGGGCTACTGCAGGGCATGCCGAAGGAGGAACTCCTCGCCGCAACCGAGGGCATGGAACTTGATGATCTCGCGGACCTTGTCGCCGATCTTCCTGAAGCGCTGACACAGGAGGTATTGAAGTCACTTAATCATCTGGATCAGGAGAGACTGCAACAAGTTCTGGCCTACGATGAAGACAGCGCCGGCGGATTGATGAACGTAGATATCGTCACGGTTCGTCCCGACGTTACGGTCGAGGTCGTTCTCAGATATCTTCGTGCGCACGCTGAGATTCCTGATGGTACGGACACGATATTTGTGGTGAATCGAGACAATGAATACGTCGGATCGCTTTATCTGACTCGTCTGCTCACGCAGGATCCGGATGCAAGCATTGAACATGTCATGTCAACGGACATCCTGCCGATCCCCGCTCACACGCCGTCAGAGGAAGTCGTCTGGGAATTCGAAAACCGTGATCTGCTTTCTGCACCGGTCGTTGACGACGAATACCGCGTCGTCGGTCGTATTACGATCGACGATGTTGTCGATATAATTCGTGACGAGGCCGAGCACTCGCTGATGAGTGCAGCCGGTCTCGACGAAGAAGACGACATGTTTGCGCCTGTCGTGAAGAGTGCTCGGCGCCGAGCGCTCTGGCTCGGTGTCAATCTTCTAACGGCGTTTCTGGCCGCATCGGTTGTTGACATTTTTCAGACGACCGTCGACAAAATCGTTTTGCTCGCAGTTCTGATGCCGGTGGTGCCCAGCATGGGGGGTGTGGCCGGCACCCAGTCCCTGACGATTATTACCCGTGCAATGGCACTCGGTCTTATCGATAAAACCAATGCCCGCGGTATTCTCAAGAAAGAGTTGATGGTTGGCGTGATGAACAGCCTGGGGTGGTCAGTTGTCGTCGCATTGGCCACATACTTTTGGTTTAACGACTGGCGCATAGGGGCCGTCATTGCCGCCGCGATGGCTATAAATCTGACCATTGCTGCCGGCGCAGGATTCGCTATACCGCTCACGTTGAAGCGCATGAATATCGACCCCGCTCTGGCAGGCGGCGTCGTATTGACGACCATCACCGATGTCGTCGGCTATATGGCGTTCCTCGGTCTGGGCGCCGCCTTTCTCCTGTAAAAACCTGCCTGACTTTTTTATCAGTTGTTGCGTAAGATCGGTTAAGAATTTGAATGGTTGAAGCCGCTGAGGTCCTTGGCCACCCAGCTCGGCGCAAACAGCCTCGGCACATCCTCGCCCATCACGAAGGCGTGCAGCTGGTCTTTAACCGCCATCGCATCTTTATAGCCCAGATCGATGAGTTCCTGCGTATATCCGCGCTCGAACAACAGGTAGCTCAAGAGACGGTTCCCGCCGGGGCTCTTGCCACCAATTCCCCGCAGAAGTGCGCGCAACGGCAACGGCAGGTCCTTCCTGTGCCGGTATGCAATCTCTCTCAGGTCCTCACTCGGCACAATCAACATTGTATCGATCGGACGCAACTTGATTAAGGTGCCGCTGCGTTTCAGCGGCTCGACGGAATCGATGAGTTGATTGATCCGCGTCATTCTTTCGAGGTCGGAATAAAGTCCGTCAAGGAACAGTGTGTCCAGCATATAACCGGCAATCTGCGCCAAACTTGGAATCTGCTGCGGCGATCTGGGGTCTGCCGCCGGGTCTGCGGTCTCGTCGCGCACTCCGATGACAAGAATTCGATCGGCCCCGAGGTGAATTGCAGGGCTCAGCGGCGTCGCCTGTCGCATGGCGCCGTCACCAAAGTATTCACCGCCGATATTCACGGGTGGAAAAATCATTGGCACGGCAATGCTTGCCATCAGATGATCCAGATGCAGCTTCTGGCGTATGCCGACACGGCGCGTGCGTGCCCATTGCTGCTTGCCGGGCGCCGCCTGAAAAAATGTCATCGATCGTGCAGAACCGTAACTGGCCGCTGTTATGGCAATAGCGTCGACATATCCGTTGTCGATCGATGTCTGAACCCGGGGAAAGCGAATATTGCGGCTCAGGAGAGACCGGAGCGGCGTATTGTCGAGCAAAGAGTGCGGCGCGCCGACGATCAAACCGCCAAAAACGATAGCAGTCATCCAGTGCAGGCTGCTTTTGAACATAGTCCAGCTGTCAGTACGAAATACGTGCTCGCTGCGAAAATGACTCCAGACACGCTCGAGTTCCTCCACAGCAATGCCGTAGTAACGAGCCTTACTGGCCAGGACGACGGAGTTGATTGCGCCGGCCGACGTCCCGCTGATTACCGGAAACGGATTGCACGCCCTCGGCGGCATTAACTCCGCAATAGCCTTGAGAACGCCAACCTGAAACGCACCGCGCGCGCCGCCGCCCGGCAAGACCAATGCTGAATTGTTACGTGCGATGCGACTTGTCATTCTTATTGATCAGAATCTCCCGAGGCGTATTATAGTGCCGAAAACGATGAGGACGTTGACCATGAAACATGTTTTTACGGCAATTGTGACCGCTTTTTTTCTATTTTCGGGAGGCAATGTTCCGCTAGCCGGGGAAATCAAAGAGGGCGATCCGGCGCCGGGATTCGAACTCAGGGACCAGAACGGCCAGCTTCATTCGCTCGAAGATTACAGGGACAAATGGGTAGCGGTTTATTTTTATCCCAAGGACGACACCCCCGGATGCACGACCGAGGCCTGCGAGTTTCGCGACGACATATTCGCGTTCAAAGAACTCGATTGCCAGATCCTTGGTGTGAGCCTAGACGACGAGGTGTCACACAAGGCTTTTGCCGACAAGTACAGCCTGCCCTTTCCGCTCCTGGCCGATACCGATGGAACAACGTCGGAGGCTTATGGTGTGAAGGCAAAAATGTTCGGCGTGACCGTGGCCAGACGGCAGACCTTCTTAATCGACCCGAGCGGACGGGTCGCGAAACACTACGCGAAGGTCGACCCGGACACTCACTCCAAGCAGGTCCTCGCCGACCTCAAGGCTTTAATAAACCCGTAGGAGATTCGCCCGTCAGGACGGGCGGCATAATTTCACTGTAGCCGTTTTATCCCGTCGCCCAGTCCGCTGATGGTCAGTGGATACATCCTGCCGTTCATGAGTTCCCTTGTTAGTTTTATTGAAGGCGTGTAATCCCATCGTTGTTCCGGTTCCGGGTTCAACCAGATCGCTTTCGAATAGGTATTCAACAGCCGCTTGATCCAGATCGCGCCGGGCTCTTCGTTCCAGTGCTCGACACTGCCGCCTGCGTAGACGATTTCGTAGGGACTCATGGTCGCGTCACCAACGAAAACCAACTTGTAATCAGGACCGTACTTGTTCGCTATGTCCGAAGTTGGGACTCGTTCGGCATGTCGGCGCCGGTTATCCTTCCACATGCTTTCGTAGACGAAGTTATGGAAGTAGAAATACTCAAGGTGTTTGAATTCGCTTCTCGCCGCAGAAAACATTTCTTCGCAGACCCGTATATGGTCATCCATCGAACCACCAATATCGAGACAAAGTAGAACCTTTACCGCATTGTGGCGTTCCGGAACCATCCTGATATCCAGAATGCCCGCGTTTCGTGCTGTCTTGTCGATCGTGTCCTCGAGATCTAGTTGATCCGCGGCGCCTTCGCGCGCGAACTTCCTGAGTTTTCTAAGGGCAATCTTGATATTGCGCGTGCCCAGCTCTACTTTATCGTCCAGGTTACGATACTCACGCCGGTCCCAGACCTTGGTTGCACGCCGGTGCCGTGAGCCTTGCTGTCCGATGCGAACCCCCTCAGGGTTGTAGCCATACGCACCAAATGGTGAAGTCCCTGCCGTACCGATCCATTTGTTACCGCCCTCATGGCGCTCTCCCTGCTCCTCCAGGCGTTCACGCAGAGCCTCCATCAATTTTTCGAAACCGCCCATTGCTTCTATCTCAGCGCGTTCCTCGTCGGTGAGAACCAGTTCGGCCTGACGCCGAACCCATTCCTCCGGCACTTCCGCCAACAGCGCTTCAAACGCGTCCTCGATGCCATTGAAATGTGCGGCAAAGATCTTGTCGAACCTGTCGAAGAGCGACTCATCCTTTACAAGACAGGATCGAGCCAGGTAATAGAAATCATCGACGCTGTGCCCTGCAACGCCCCTACGCATCGATTCAAGCAGCGTCAACAGCTCCGTTATTGACGGCTTCAGGCCGCCGTTGCGGAGCATGAAAAAAAATTTCGTGAGCATCAGAGCTTACTGACTGCGTATCCTGCGGTCCAGGAAGACAAGTTGCTCGAACAAGTGTACGTCCTGCTCATTCTTTAGTAACGCGCCGTATAACGGTGGTATCGCCTTACGCGAGTCTTCCGAGCGAAGTGCCTCCGGCGGAATATCTTCAGCAAGCAGCAGCTTGATCCAATCGAGCAGTTCCGATGTCGCCGGCTTCTTCTTGAGCCCTGGCACATCTCGAACTCTATAAAACATCTCGAGCGCTTCGCGCAGCAGAGTCTTCTTCAGTTTCGGGAAATGCACGTCGACAATGCGACTCATCGTTACCTTATCCGGAAATTTGATGTAATGAAAAAAACATCGTCTGAGAAACGCATCGGGTAACTCTTTTTCATTATTACTCGTAATAATGATAATTGGCCTGTGTTTTGCTTTGACCAGTTGTTTGGTCTCATAGACGTAGAATTCCATGCGGTCGAGTTCCAGCAGCAGATCGTTTGGAAACTCGATGTCGGCCTTGTCGATTTCGTCGATAAGAAACACAGGCTGAACATCTGACTCGAACGCCTCCCAGATCTTGCCGGGCACGATGTAATTAGCGATATCGTGGACGCGGTCATCGCCAAGCTGCGAATCGCGCAATCTGGCAACCGCATCGTAGTCGTACAGGCCCTGCTGCGCCTTCGTAGTCGATTTGATGTGCCACTCGTGCAACGGGCGGTCGAATGCCTTGGCAACTTCCATGGCAAGCTGCGTTTTGCCAGTGCCTGGCTCACCCTTGATGAGAATCGGCCGCTGCAGCGTTACTGACGCGTTGACTGCCATCATCAGGTCGTCAGTTACGACATAGGAGCTTGTACCGGTGAATTTCTTGTCAGCCATTCTTTATTCCACGCAGTTTGCGGTGCAGCGCCAAGTATCCCCGCTCGTCCTTTCCGGCACAAGCCGGTTCTTGCCATAAGAAAAGGGGGGGAAAGGGGAGAGGCGTGCTTTTCCGTCCCCTTTTTTCCGCTGAGGATTTCGTGCCCGGTCCTTTTTACTTATTGCGAAGGGCTTAGTGTCAGCACGTGCTCGGTGGGACCTGGCAGGAAACCCGTCGCTCGCCCCTGTACCCAGTCCTGATGTCCGGCCCCATAAAAATCCGACAAAGGATGGCCGCTTTGCCCACCAGGCATATGCATGTACGCGTTGGCCTCGTCGCCCGGCGATACTGCGAAGCGCTCGGACGCACCCCAATCGGAACCCTGCGCCTTCGGCATATTGGAGTCGCCGTTCAGGGGGTCGCGCTGCATGTCGAGCCAGCGCGACAGAAATGGCATGGCACGGCTCAGTGGATGACGTATCGCAGCCGCATTTTTCTCGCCCCAGTTGCGTTGTGCGAGCCCGCCATCGAAATTGTTGGTGAAGTACTTAATATTAGTATCTACGGCCCGTAACATCAGGTCCTGCCAACTGCTGTAGTCGGGAGGCAACAAGTGCTTCGGTCGCTCTTCAAGGATCGCCCAAAGCGGGCCTTCGAACTGATTGCTGATCCGGAGATCGACGTCTCCGTCATAGGCCGCGCGGACCTCGCTCATCAACGCGTCGAACACTGATTCACGTACTTCGATGCGAAATGCCCTTACAAGGCGATATCCGATAGATTCTGAGGACGCGTTCGGGATCCAGTTGTCTACCAGTTGCCGATATTCGCGACGTCGGGTATCACCGCGAACAGCCGCGTCGTCGAGGGCGGAAAGTAAGAGCTCCCTCCACGGCGCCAAAAAAACCGCACGGTCATCAAACTGTATGTCCAGCATGTCGTGTGGACGAAACGAATCTTTTGCGAATAAGCCGTCGCGGATTTGTTGAGCGCGAGCGCCGAGATCGTAACCACCATCACCGATTTTATTTAGCGCGTCACCGTCGACGACGCGAGCATTAGCTGTCCATATTCTGCCGCTTTCCGGATTAATCACACGCGGGTAGTCGTCAGGGTCGAGCCAACCGATCCAACCGTCGCGCTCGCTCCAGTCGGCCGGTATCGACGAATCGTAATCTGCGCGAATCGGGATTAGTCCAGCGATCGTCCAGGCGATGTTGCCCTCCGTGTCACCTGCAACGAAATTTTGCGGCGGAATTCCCATGCGATTGGCAACTTGTACTGCCTCAAACACTGTCTGCACAGTTTCGAGCTTCAATTGCTCGAGATTGATTGAATTCGGTTCATGGGCGAGCCATCGGACGGCCAGATCGAACTCAGGGTAATCATGGTCGTCAATAACGGGGCCCCAAATGGTTTCCCGAACGATGATTTGCTGCGGCGTTTCTCCCTTGATAGCAATCTGCTCTTTGTAACTGACGAAAGTTTTTTCGCCGTCCGGCGTCAGATAGGATTCCGGCCCAAGTCCGGGCTTCAGAATTACCGCGTCCGACCAGTCGCCCCAGCTGTTCGTAAATCCCCAGGCGACATGGCCATTGCTGCCGGCGACGACGGCCGGTGTACCGGGCAGGGTTACGCCAGTGACATCGCGGCGATCCGAGCCGTTCACAACCAGCCGCGCGCGATAGAAAACATTTGGTACGGTCAATCTCAGGTGCATGTCGTTAGCGACGATTGCACTACCGTTGTAGCTGAGATTCCCGCTGACAGCCCAATTATTGCTGCCAAGTATCGGCGTTTCATCGTGGACGATCAGGGAGACGTGCTTCGCCGCCTGCACCCGGTCACGAATACTGAACTGTTCGGCCGACGGAATTTCGGCAGGTAATCGTGCGTCCCCGATGAGAGGCGCGTCCCATTTCGTGCCCGCAGGGTACACCCAGTCATACACAATCGCGGACAGTATTCGATGCGCCATCCCGCGCTTGATATCACGAGAGGCACGCTCATCATTGAGCACCATGAACATCGCGTAAACAACGAGCACCGTATCTTCCCGACGCCAGGGTTCAGGTGACACGCCAAGAATAAAGTATTCAAACGGCTTGGCGGCGAGACTGTCGAGACCTGCGTTGACACCGGCAACGTAAGCTTCGGAAATCTTGCTCTCCTCAGCCGGCATCCGGCTTACGACAATGCTGGCCCGGTTGCGAAAGCGATGTACGCGATTTCTCTTATCGACCTCGACAATTGCCGGACCGATGATTTCCGCAAGCTCGCCGGCAGCCTGCCTGCGGCTGAGGTCCATCTGAAAAAATCGATCCTGACCGTGCACGAATCCGGTACCGAATGCGAGGTCCGCCCGGTTATCGGCAATCACCGTCGGTATGCCGATAGCATCGCGTTCAATCCTTACAACAGCTGAAATCTGCACCGCGGAAATTTCTCCATCGAGTTGTGGCAGGCTTGCCTCAAGAACGAGAAAAGTCGCCAGCACGCTGCCGGTCGCGACCAGCATGAACGAATAGACAAGCCATCGAGCGAGCCGTTTCATGACTCAATCTAATGGCGTTACGCGGACTATCTTCATCGCGTTTGTTCCGCCCGAAACGCCCGACAGGTCACCCTTGGTGAAGATGACGAGATCACCCTCCTCGACAAGGTGATTTGAAAGCAATGTCTTGAAGATAACCTCATACAGGTGCTCGGCGTCCGACTTTTCCAATCGGAACGACACGGGGTAAACACCACGATACATCGTTACCCGCCTACTGGTGGTCGCGTGCGGCGTAAATGCATAGATAGGAATATCCGAACGTATTCGCGACATCCATAGTGTCGTCGAGCCCGACTCGGTCAACGCAATGATCGCTTTCACCGACAGATGGTTCGCCGTGTACATGACCGCCATCGCTATCGCTTCATCAACCTGCTGAAAACGGTCGTCAAGGCGGTGCGTCGTGCGACCGCGGGCAAGAACGTGCTTTTCGGCGCCGACGCAGACCTCGCTCATTGCTGCGACGACTGATACGGGATACTCACCCACTGCCGTTTCAGCGGACAACATGACCGCATCGGTGCCATCCATGACGGCATTCGCAACATCCGACACTTCAGCCCTTGTAGGAATCGGATTCTTGATCATCGACTCCATCATCTGAGTCGCCGTAATAACGATTTTATTATTCGTTCTCGTCAAACGGATGATGCGTTTTTGCATGCCGGTCAACTCGGCATAACCCATTTCGACACCGAGATCTCCGCGCGCGACCATAATGACATCGGTTGCCTCGATGATCGATTCGATACTGTTGACGGCCTCTGCCCGTTCAATCTTTGCCACAATCAGGCCGTCACCACCTGCGGCTTTGAACAATTCACGCGCCTCGTTGACGTCATCGGCATTTCGTACGAATGAAATCGCTAAAAAGTCCATGCCCATTTCAGCCGCGAATTTTATGTATTCTCGGTCGGTGTCCGTTAGAGCGCCCGTCGACAGGCCACCGCCCTGACGATTGACGCCTTTGTGATCGGAAAGAATCCCACCGAGGATGACAGTTGTGTGCAGTCTCGTGCCTTCGATGCTGTCCACGGCGAGCTTAATTTGCCCGTCATTCAGGAGCAAAACATCACCTGCTACTACGTCCTCGTGCAGAGTGGGATAGGCAACACCGACGCCTTCGTCGCTACCATCGTCCATCCCGAGGGTTGAATCCAGAAAGAAATTCGCACCTTCGCTAAGCGTTGCCTTGCTTTCCCTAAATCTCTTGACGCGAATCTTCGGACCTTGCAAATCGCCCATGATGCCGATCTCGCGCCCGCACGCGGCCGACGCCGCACGCACAGCTTCTATTCTCGCGCGATGATCTTTCTCTTCGCCATGAGAAAAGTTGATGCGTGCGACGTCCATTCCAGCGTCGATGATTTCTTTGAGCACTTCCGTGTCATCAGTCGCCGGGCCAAGGGTCGCGACTATCTTTGTTCTTCTGGTCATGGACACGATTATTACATACAGCGGCACAAT
>Ga0209980_10001138_pt1 | contig 14646 bp, 14 predicted proteins | sample CR02metaG_FD_183611 | JGI IMG/M metagenome (GOLD analysis project Ga0209980, IMG submission 183611) | Deep subsurface microbial communities from Mariana Trench to uncover new lineages of life (NeLLi) - CR02 metaG (SPAdes) (version 2) | ecosystem: Environmental > Aquatic > Marine > Ocean trench...
GCCTCCGGCCGCACACTCGCTCTGGTACGGCCGCGCCGGAATGAATCCGGCGGGCCTGAGCGGGCGCAATCCGCTACACACTGAAGGAACCTGCTCTAGATTATGCACAGGTTTCGCCGGTCGCCCTCACCCTAGCCCTCTCCCGGTGGGAGAGGGGACCTGAACTCATCCCGCTTCCGATGGCTGGTCTGACCCTCTGCTCCCTCTCCCCTCGGGAGAGGGCTGGGGTGAGGGGGTCCTCTCTTTGCGTCGATCGCGCGTCGCTTCTTCTCACGACTAATGGCTCACGACTCCTGGCTCATGGCTCATGGCTTCTTCTTCACCTGCGAGCGCATCGCCACGTCGAACAAGCGGGGGAAGACGGTCATGACGCCGGCCACCGCGCGGACGGTGAAGCTCGTCCAGACCTCGGGGCGCGGCCGGCGGAGGCACTTGATGATCGCCCGGGCCACGCGCTGGGGCGGCTGCACGAAGAGCTTGGGGCTGTGATCGGGCACCGACTTCCCTTCGGGGTCGCGGCCGCTGAGCCGCGTCGAGACCTCGAAGAACTCGGTGGCGGTGGTGACCGGGTGGACGCTCGAGACGTGGATTCCGTAGGGCTTCAGCTCCAGCCCCATGGCCCGACAGACGTGGTTCTGCGCCGCCTTCGTCGCCGAGTAGGCCGAGTAGTAGGGCAGGGTGAACTTCGCCAGACAGCTCGAGCACATGAGCAGGTGGCCGCGGCGCCCGCCGGCGAGAAGCCGCCGGGCCGCCTCCCGCAGCAGGTCCAACGAGGCGAAGAAGTTCACCTCGAAGATGCGGCGCCACTGCTCGTCGGCGGTCTCGTGCACCGTGGTCTGGAGGCCGTAGCCCGCGTTGGAGAAGACCACGTCGAAGCGGCCGAAGCGCTCCTGGGCCGCGTCGAGCAGGCGCGCCGAGAGGTCCTTCTCGGTGACGTCCCCGACGACCAGCTCCGCCCCGGCGCCCCGCTCGCGGGCCTGCTCGGCCACCGCCTCGAGCTTCCGGGCCCGCCGGGCATTGAGGACGAGATCCATGCCCGCCTCGGCGGCCGCGATCGCGGTGGCGGCCCCGATTCCGGAGCTCGCGCCGGTGATCACCATCACGTTGGAGGTCAGGTCAAAGGGCATGCGAGGGGCGGGTATCTCCCTTTTTTTTTATCGCCGCGCAGGATCGCCGCCGCAGCGGCATAGATAATACTAATGATGGCATCACGTCTGACCGCCAGGGCAGCTCCCAGCAACCGCGGCTCGAGACCCGCCGACAGCGGTCTCTCGGGCACGGACTGGCCCATGATCTTCGAGGCCTCCCGCCCTGGCCGCCAATCCGCCGCCGAAGCCCTCGATCAGCTGGCCCGGCGGTACTGGTCGGCAGTCTACGCCTACCTTCGCAGCAGCGGGCGCGACGTGGACGAGGCGGCCGATCTCACCCAGGGGTTCGTCTGCGACGTCATGCTCGGCCGGCGGCTTTTTGCCGGCGCCGATCCGAAGCGAGGCCGCTTCCGATCGCTGCTCCTGCGGGCCCTGAAGACCTACATCAAGGAGCGTCACCGCGCCCGGATGCGGAAGCGGCTGTCCCACCAAGGCCTGCCCCTCAGGCTCGACCCGGCCCAGCTCGAGCAGGCCGAGGCCGACCCCGGCCGGACGCCGGAAGCCGCCTTCTACGCGCGGTGGAGCGCGACCCTCGTGCGCCACGTGCTCGACGAGGTCCGGAGCGCGTGCCTCGAGGATGGGCTGGAGGCGCACTGGACCGTCTTCGAGGCACGCGTGGCACGCCCCCTGCTCTGCGGGGAGCGCCCCCAACCGTACGCGGCGCTGGTGAGGGACCTCGACCTGAGCGACGCCGCGCAGGCCTCGAACATGATGATCACCGTCAAACGTCGGTTTGCTCGCGCCCTCTACGCGGAGGTCGGCCGCACCGTCACCGACCCGGCGGACGTCGAGGAGGAGCTGGGTGAGCTGCTGCGAGACCTGGAGCGACCGTCATGACCAAACTCGCCGGCCCACCACTGGGCAACGCATTCCGCTGGGCCCTCGAGGCCTCGACCGATCCCGCCCGGGCCATGGCGGACTGGCTGGCGGGCGACATCGATCCCGCTCGTCCAACGGCGCTGGCCCTCCTGGCCGACCCGAGCACCTCGGTGGCGACCCTGCGACAAGCCAAGAGCGTCTACAAGACGATGCGGATCGTGGGGGAGACCGTCGCGGCGCGCCGCCTGGCCGCGCGGCTGTACCTCGCCGCCATCGCCGCGGCCCTCGTCCGCCACGGCGAGCGAATCAGCTGCCAGTCCGACGCGGCCTTGCAGCGGGCCCTCACGTCGCTCCTCGACGACACCGAGATGCCCGATCCGCTGCGCGACCTGGCCGGCACGGCGCTGTGCGTCCTGCGCGAGCGCAAGAGCGCGTAAGGAAGAAGCTGTCAGCTCTCAGCTGTCGGCTGTCAGCCTGAAGAAGAAGCTCTCCGGGCGGCATGGGTCAACTTGTTGACTCGTGCATTCGGTCTCTCGACCTCTGCGTCCTCTTCGTCTCTGCGGTAGGCTTGGGACATGGATCCGGCCGTTTCCGAGGTCGAGCGGGTTTATCTGCTCGATCGCCTGCCCGAGCTGCCCGCGACCGCGGTCAGGGTGCGCATCGAGCAGGGCTACTTGCCGGACGCCCAGAACGCGGGTGCGACCGGCGGCGACGAGATGACCGAGGGAAGGCTGCGACGGCGCGTCGACCCCGACGGGTCGGTTCACTTGACCCACACGATCAAGCGCGGCGAGGGTCTGGTGCGATCCGAGGCGGAGCGAACCATCACCGAAGCGCAGTTCGAGGCCCACTGGCCCCGGACCGCCGGGCGGCGGCTGAGCAAGACCCGCCACCGCGTCCCCGCCGGCCCGCTGGTCTGGGAGATCGACGACTTCGACGACCTTGACCTGGTCCTCGCCGAGGTGGAGCTTCCCTCACCCGAAGCCAAGGCCCCACCCCCCGAGTGGCTCGCCCCCCACATCGTCCGCGAGGTGACGGAAGACCAGCGGTATCGGAATTATGAGATTGCCAAGAGAATGACGAAGTGACGAAGTCGTGGCCCTGAAGTTCCTGCCGCGAGACCTCACCGGGGACGCCGTCTGGCTGAAACGCTTCCACGACGAGGTCCGCATCGCCCGGGAGGTCGCCCACCCGGGACGAGCTGACGGAGGCGTGAGAAGATAGGGACGGGGGACGAGAGAAGAGACCGAGAACCGAAGACTGATCAGCGCTTGTTGAGCGCCGCGAGCATCTGGGTGTGCCAGCGGTCGAAGCGCTTTCGCAGCGCAGGGTTCTGGGCCGGGCGGAAATCGGTCACGGAACTCTGCGGTTGCCAATGGGGCGGTTGACCGGCCACGAGATAGGCCAGGCCCCGGGCGGTGGCCTGGCGTGCCTGGGGACGCTCGACCTGCATCCCGCTCAGGTCGGCGAGCCGCTGACACAGGCCGTCCATTGCCGCCAGACCGCCGGTGATCAGGAGACGATCCGGCTCGGGGCCGTGGGCGGCGAGCTCGTCGAGGTTGACCTTCAGCAGAAAGACGATGCTCTCCGCCACCGCGACGATTCTTTCCCGCGCCTCACCGTTACCGACGAACCTCGATGGGAAATCCGACACCCAGAAAGGTGAGCCCAGACCGGAGACGCCGTTCAAGAAAAGAGGCGGGTCGCAGGGCTCCTCCAGCCACCGGGCGGTCTGCGCGTCGGCGTCGTGCGTATCGAGACCCAGTTCCGTCCTGACCTGATCGAGCGCACTCCCGGCGCCGTTGACCGCGCCCTCGAGGGTGTAGGTGGCGCGGTCGGCCTCCTGCCAGACCACACTGCTCAGCAGACGAGGCGCTGCGACGGGTTGGTCGCCGACGACCCGCTGCACGAAGGCGCCCGTCCCCACGTTGACGTACACCATGTCCGGCCGCGGAGGACCGAAGGCGAAGAGCGCAGCTGACTGGTCACCGGTCGCGACCACCAGCGGGACCCCCCGCGACCCGACCCGAAGATGACCGCAGGGATGACGGCTCGGCACGCACATCGGCAGGGGCTCGCGGGGCAGGCCGAAAAGATCCAGAAGCGCCTGCGTCCAGTCGCGGGTGCGCAGGTCCCACAGGAGGGTCCGCGCTGCGTTGGCCGGATCGACGAGCAAGGGGCGCTCCGCCAGGATGCGAAACAGAAGAAAGCTCACCAGCGGGCCCCACGCCAGGCGGTTTTCTTGAAGGGCCTCCCCCACCTCGGGCAGATGATCGAGACACCACCGCAGCTTGCTCGCCCCGTAGTGGGCCGAGATGACGAGGCCGGTCTGCTCGTGCACGGCGGCGGCAGAGCCCTTGAACTGCTCGAGCCACCGTGCGGCGCGGTGATCCTGCCAGGAGATCACCGGCGAGAGCGCCTCCCCCGTCACTCGATCCCAGCAGACGAGGCTGGATCGCTGGGTGGCGAGCCCGGCGGCGGTAACGTCGGCCACCCGAGGACCCAAACCCTTCACCACCTGGTTGATCGCCACGTCGATGGATTCCACCACCGCCCGCGGGTCGTGCTCCACCCAGCCCGGCTGCGGATACGTCGTCTGGACCTCCACGAACGCCTCGGCGACCACCTCGCCGAGCCCGTCGAAGACGATCGCCCGGCTGGCATGCCCACCCTGGTCGATCGCCAGATAAAGCGAAGCGTCGTGGGCCATCGCGGTTACGTCGGCGAAAGGGTCAGCGTACGGGTGTCCGCCACCGGCTTGCGGGCCGGGAGAGCCCCGGCGAGTCGCTTCAATACCTTCTCGGCGGTCGACCGGTACGTCGTCAGCTTGCCGCCGTAGACGGTCAGCACCCGCGGCCGGTCGGCGCGATCGACGTCGAGGATCGTCTCGCGCGAGCGGGAGAAGGCCCGGCCCGGCCCCGACGGGAGCACCCGCAGCGCCGCGAAGGCCTCGACGATCTTGCCCGTGCCCCGGTATCGCGGAAAGTAGTGCTCCAGCACCGACGACAGGTACGCCTTCTCCTCGTCGAGCGGGCAGACCTGATCGGGGTCACCGTCGAAAGGCGTTTCCGTGGTGCCCACGAGGGTGCTCTCCCGCCAGGGCATGACGAAGACCCCCCGCCCGTCGCTCGGCACCTCCACGTAATAGATGCCGCGATCGACTCGTCCCTCCACGACGATGTGAGCGCCCTGGACCAGCTCCACCGCGCGCGACGGCGGCGCGGGATCGATCCGCTCGAGCACCCGAGCCGCCCACGCTCCGGCGACATTGACCATGACCCGGGCCCGGCACGTCCGCTGGGCGCCGTTGCTTTGATAGTCGACCGCGCAGCCGTCGCCGGTCAGACGGGCCCCGACGAAACGGGCGGGCATCGCCAGCTCGGCGCCGAGCGTCTGCGCCGACCGCATGACGGCGGCGGTCAAGGCCGCGTCGTCGGTCTGGGCATCGTGGTACCGAAAGACCACCGCGAGATCGTCGGTCCGCAGACCGTCGAGGCTCTCCCATTCGTTGGGCGGCACCCGGCGGAAACGGGTGTGGCCGTTGAAGCCGCCGAGGAGGGCGTAGAGGCTCAAGCCCGTGCGCACCTGCCAGGGGCGGCGGCGGGTCGTCCGGTAGATCGGAAAGTGGAAGGGCTTGAGCTGCACAAGGTCCGGCGCCAGCTTCAGGAGCAGAGCGCGCTCCCGCAGGCACTCGCCCACCATCCCCAGCCGCCCGCTCTCGAGGTACCGCAGCCCACCATGGATGAGCTTGCTCGACCCGCCCGAGGTGCCCCCGGCCAGACGACCCTTCTCCAGGAGCAGCACTCGGTGCCCCCCGGCCGCCGCCGCCTGGGCGATCCCCACGCCGTGGATCCCGCCGCCGACCACCACGATGTCGAAGCTCTCAGCCACCGTCTCTCTCCTGCCGGGCGGGCGCGCCCGTTCGGCGGCGCAGCCGCGGGTGGCCGAGCAACTCTCCGATCGCGTTGGTCTCGATGAGGTCGGCGCCGCGGGCGGCGAGCTCGAGGGCGCGCTCGGCGTCGTCGACGGTAAAGAGCACCCACCGCCAGGGACCCGGCCACAGGACACACTCCCTGGGGATGATCGCGTGGTTGCAGAGCAGGTAGTCGGGCGCCAGGGTTTCGGCGGTCTGCCGCACGGAGGCGCCCCAGGAGTCGATCACCCAGCCGATCCTCGACGCCCCGGCGGCCCGCGCCCGCTCGACCGCCCCGGCATCGTAGGAGATCACCACGCAGCGCCCGGCGATCGGCTCCACCGCCTCCAGGACCCGTTCGATCACCCGCGCGGTGCCGAAGCGCTGCAGGCTCTCCCGCTTGATCTCGACGAAGGCGTCGACCCCCGGCCAGTCGGCGAGGACCGACACCGTTTCGGCGAGCGTGGGGATCCGCACACCGCTGAAGGCCGACCCCAGCCGGCTCGTCTCGTTCACCTCGATCCGGCGCGCCTGCTCGAGGTCGAGGTCCATGATCCGCCCGGCCACCCCCCCGGTGCGCCGCAGGTGCGCGTCATGCAGCAGCACCGGGACCTCGTCGGCGGTCATATGCACGTCGAACTCGACGGCGCCGGCCCCGACCTCCAGGGCGGCCTCGATGGCGGGCAGGGTGTTCTCCGGGTAGTGCAGCGAGTACCCCCGATGCGCGACCAGGGCGGGCGGCTGGGCCTCGTCGGTGTGGCGCTCCATCAGCAGGGTCCCCAAGCTCTTCGCATGCAAGCCCTATCGGCCCGCGGGCGGCGTCACTCCTTCGATCGTTGGTGGTCGACCCGGTCGCCTCCCGGTGCGCGGTTGAGGCGGCGGGGCCGACCGGTACATTAGTGCTCCGTCACGGTCGATTCTTCGTGGCTGGACGGTCCTCGCCGCGGCTGGCGGTGTTGACGCTCCTCAACGTATCGCCGAGGATACGCCCTCGTCGCGTCGCCGTGCCAGCCACGACGATCCCGCGCCCAGCCCCGAAGCCTCCACCGTGACAGAGCACCAGTGCCGTGGCCAAAGGTTTTCACTGCTCGATCGTCACCCCGACTGAGACCGTCTTCGACGAAGAGGTCGCCTACGCGTCCTTTCCCGCCTGGGACGGCCAGCAGGGGGTCATGGCCGGCCAGTCACCCCTGCTCACCCGGCTGGGGTTTGGTTCGCTGCGCCTCGACTTCGCCGAGGGCGGCAGCCGGTGGTACCTCCTGGAGGGCGGGTTCGCCGAGGTCAAGGACGAGAAGCTGAGCCTGCTCACCGAGCGGGCCACGCCCGCCGAGAAGCTTTCGGTCGAGGAGGCCCAGGCCGAGCTGGCCGAGGCCCGGGCCCGGGTGACCGCCGACGGCGAGGATCGAGCCCAGGTGGAGCGCGACCAGCAACGGGCCCTGGCCAAGTGCGCCCTCGCCAAAGCCGCCACCGCCCGCGGGGGGGCGATTTGATTGACCATGAGTTCCCAGAACGACGATCAGCCCACATCGAGCGTCCACGTCGAGCCCAAGGGCGAGGTCGAGCGACCGGTGGAGCCACCGTGCGCCGATGAGCCGCTGGCGGCTCGGATCGAAGCGCTTCTCTTGAGCACCGACCGGCCGCTCGCCGAGGCTCGCCTCGCCGACGTGCTGGGGCTCGACGAGAAGACCGCGACCCAGGCGGTCCGGGCCGCGATCGACGAGCTCAACGCGCACTACGAGCAGACCGGCCGGTCGTTTCGCGCCGAGCGGCTCGCGGGCGGCTGGCAGCTCCTGACGCTTCCCGAGTTCGGGCCCCTCATGACGCGGCTGCATCGCGAGCGCCAGCAGTCGCGGCTCAGCCCCGCCGCGGTAGAGACCCTCGCGATCATCGCCTACCGGCAGCCCGTCCTGCGAGCGGAGATCGAGGCCGTTCGCGGCGTGGCCTGCGGCGACATCTTGCGGGGCCTGCTCGAGCGCCGGCTGATCAAGATCGCCGGCCGGGCCCCCGACCTCGGGCGGCCCATGCTCTACGGAACCACCAAGGAGTTCCTGCGGGTCTTCGGCCTCTCGGGCACCGATGACCTGCCCCCCGTGGGCGACGAACCCAGGCAGCCGCAGGCCGAGCCTGCGGACTCATCGCCGGGCCCGGCCGCGTCCGAGGCACCTTCCGCCGAGACGCCGGCGCCCGAGGAGCCCGCCCCGACCACCCCCGAGTCTAGAGCAGGTTCAGTTGGGGTGTAGCGGTTCGTGCCCGTTCAGGCCCGCCGGATTCACTCCGGCGCGGCCGTACCAGAGCGAGTGTGCGGCCGGAGGCCGCTACGGAGCGCTCGAAACAGCTCGAGCCCGGGCTGACCACGGCCGCAAGCGGGCTCAGAAGATCGCAGCGCCGCGCCGTCTATCATTGAGCGTGGAGACGCTCGTCGAGGGACGACGGCCCTCGCCCGAGCTGACCCTTCGACTCGCTCGCTGAGGTGGCCATGCCGATCACGACCCGTCTGCTGCTTCTGGGGTTGAGCCTCGCCGGTCCGGCGGGGGTGGCCGGCTGCCAGTCCTACGTCCTCTACGGCAAGGTGACCGGTGGATCCCTCAGCACGATGAGCCTGGTCGAGCCGGACGATCCCCGGCTGGCCGAACCAGGGGTGCAGAACGTTCAGATCACGGTGCACCGCGATCCCGACCGGCTGGCGATCCGGCGGGCCGGGCGCACCCTCTCCGACGCCCGCGGCGCCTTCGCGGTCAAGCTCGACGAGTTCGGGGCCGGCTGGATGGTAGAGGAGTGGCTGGTCATCGCCAGCCGCCGAGGCTTCGAGACCGCGCAGCTTCAGTTGCGCATCCCCTCTCGAAGAGACCCCCGGCAGCTCCTGATCATCCTCGCCCCCGGCGTCTCCGAGGATCCCAACCTCCCCGACGACCTGATCGAGCAGTATGAGCGGTTTCGTTAGGAGAGTGATCAGTGATCACTTCCCCCATGACCCGCCGGTACCACCTCGAGCTTCCCTTCTGGATCTACACCGGTCTGACCGTGCTCGTGGCGCTCGCGGCCTCGAGCAGCCAGAACAACCTGCTCTTCTGGATCTTCGGGGTCATGGCCTCGCTGCTGCTGCTCTCCGGGGTCGTCTCCGGGGTCATGATGAGCGGCCTGCGGGTCCGGCGCCTCGACCCCCAGCACGGGGCGGTCGGCGAGCCGCTGATCGTTCGCTACGCGGTCACCAACCGCAATCGCCTCGTTCCCGTCTTCAACATCCACATCGAGGAGCGCACCGTCGGCGCCGACAGCGGCTGGGACCTGCTCATGGCCTCGGCCCGGGCCTGGATGATGCACATCGCCCCGCGGGAACGGGCCCACGGCGAGGTGATCTTCTGGCCGACGCAGCGCGGTGAGGCCCGCTTCGACCAGGTGCGGATCTGGACGACGTTCCCCTTCGGCATCATCAAGAAGTCCGTCACCTTCTCGCAGCCGCAGCACACCCTGATCTACCCGCTCCGCTACCGGCTCCGGCGCCGCATCCTCGACGCCCTGGCGCCGGTCGGCCCCATCGGGGCCCGGGTCTCGCGCCAGTCCGGGCTCGGCGACGACTACTACGGGATGCGCGAGTACCGGCCGGGCGACAGCATGCGGCACATCGCCTGGAAACGGAGCGCTTGCCTCGACCAGCTCATCTGCATCGAGCGCAGCCGGCCCAGCCCACCGAAGCTACGGGTGGTGCTCGACCTCACCACTCCGACCGACAAGCTCCAGCCGGACACCGACGCCGGCCTCTCGCCGCGGCAGCTCGAGGAACGGGCGATCAGCCTCGCCGCCTCGGTCATTCACGCCGCCGACCTCGCCAGCTTCGAGGTCGGGCTCGCCGTGCCCGGAACCGATCTTCCGGTCATCCCCATCCGCCGCAACGCCTGGCACGTGGGCAAGCTCATGGCCGCCCTCGCCGGAATCAACCTCAACGCCCGCTCCGGACACGACGGCTGGCCGATCCCCGATGCCGAGCCGGCGGGTCTGGTGGTGATCCATCCCGACCGCGTGCTCGCCGCGCTCGGCCGCCCGGACGCATGGCACCTCACCGCGCGGCAGATCGACAGCCTCACGGTCCATCCCATCGGCCACACCCCCGGAATTCAATCAGCAGGTGCATCTTCGGACGGAACACCCTCAAGATCGGATGCCGCCGCATGAGGCTCCTGCGAAGCTTTCCGGCGCTCGCCTTCGCCCTGGTGCTCCTGAGCATCGTCGGTCTCTGCGCCGCCCAGGAGAGCGTGGGGCTGCTGCTGATCGCCGGCACCCTCGCGGCGATGAGCTGGTACGTCACCGAGGGCCCCCGCGGACGGTCGCTGCCCTTGTGGGTCTCGAACCTGCTCGTGATCGCGGCGCTTCTGAACGTCCCCGTCGACTGGCTCGGGCATCGCCTCGAGCCACTGGGGGTGCTCGGCCGGTTCACGGTGTGGCTGACGCTCATCAAGCTCTACGAGCGCAAGGAAGCGCGGAACCACGCGCGTCTCATGGTGCTCAGCTTGCTCATGATGACCATCGGGTGCATCGAGTCGGCGGACCTGCTCTTCGGCATCGTGCTGCTCGTCTACGCCTGCCTCGGCCTGTACGTGCTGATGCTCTACCAGCTCCACGGCGCCTACGAACGGGCCAAGGCCCATCGGCTCGCCTCGCTGCCCGGAGACCGGCTCGTCGGCCCGATGCGGCCGCTCATCGGACGGCACGTCCGCCTGCAGTTCGGGTCGCTGGTCGGCGCCGTCGGCCTGGCCGGCCTGGCGCTCTCGATCGTCTGGTTCGTCATCTTCCCCCGCAACCTCGGCGAGGGGACGGTCAACCTGCTCCGCGCGCCCACCGGCGAGCGGCGGACGGGCTACGTCGACGAGATCAACCTCACCAGCACCACGCGCATCACCGAATCCCAGCGGGTCGTCCTGACGCTCAAGCTGCTCACCACCAACGACACGCCGCTGCCCGCGGGGCAGCCGGTGTACCTGCGCGGGGGCGCGCTCGAGCGGTACGACGGCCACGGGGTGTGGACACGCAACCCGTCGGCTTTTCACCGGCGCATCACCACCGAGCCGCCGGGGTTCGCGCTGCTCGGCGCGGCGGAGCCCGAAGCGGGGATGACGGTGACCCAGCGGGTCCGGATGATGGTCGCCAGCCATGCGCTCTTCTCGATGGGCGTCCCGGTCTCGATCGCCACCGAGAAGGCGGAGACCTTCGACTTCGATCCGTCCACCCTCTCGATCCGGGCCCAGGGCGGCTCCACTCGGCTCGACGCCTACCAGATCCGGGCCCAGCTGGCCCCGTCGGATGCCACCCTGCGGCGGCTCATGGACGATCGAGATCCCTCCTGGCCCGCGGCCGGTCGATTCGACGATCCGGCTGTGCGGCGGCTGGCCCGCGATCTGCTCGAGGCCGCCGGCCTCGACCCCGACCCTCCCCACGATCCGGCCGAGCGCTGGGCCTTCAACCGGGACTCCGCCCGCGCCCTCAACGACCACTTGCGCTCGGACGAGTTCGAGTACACGATCGATCTGGGCGACGTCGTCCTCCCGGGCGGTGACGCCCGCACGTGGGACCCCATCGTCCATTTTCTTTTCGAGTCGAAGCGCGGCCACTGCGAATACTTCTCCTCCGCGCTCGTGGCCATGTGCCATTGCCTCGACATCCCGGCCCGCGTGGTGACCGGATACGTCACCCTCGAGTACGACGAGTCGGCCGAGCAGTACATCGTCCGCGAGTCGAACGCCCACGCCTGGGTGGAGGTTCGCACCGGGCCCCACCGCTGGACGAAGCTCGATCCCACGCCCCCGGCGACGCTCCGCGCCATCCACGCGCCCCGGCGCAGCTTCGTCGACGGGATCCGCTGGATGTACGACGAGTTCGAGTTCAAGTGGACCCGCGGCGTCGTCGGCTTCGACGGCTACTCGCAGGCGCGGCTCTACGAATCGCTCGACCTGGGCTGGTCGCGCCGCTTCGGCCACGGGTTGCAGGCGACGCGGGACTGGATGAGCCGCGTCAACCGCGCGTTCCACTTCGGCCCAGCCGGCTACATCTGGCTCGGCTTGGTCGCCTTCGCTCTGCTCATCGCGGTATTGACCCTGATCAAGCTCATGCGCCGCTCGCTGGCGATCCGCCGGACGTTGCGCCTGCGGCACCTCCGCGGCGCCGAATACCAGCGAATGCTCCGCCAGCTCGGCTTCTACCTCGACATGCTCCGGGTGCTCCGCCGCAGAAAATTCCCCAAGCCGGCCTGGCAGCCGCCGCTGGAGTACGCCCGGGTGCTCGCCGACCGCCGGCCGGACGCGGGGGAGATCGTGCGGCGGATCACCGAGACGTTCTACGCGGCGCGGTACGGCCGGCAGCGGCTCACGAGCGCCGAGGTGGCCCACGCCCGGACGCTCGTCGAGCGCCTGCCGGCGGCCCTGAAGGCGAAGCACCCCTAACCGAATGAGCCTGCATTCGTCCATCGAGAATCGCCCCCGGCTGCGTCGGTCTGCATCGACGGCATCGGAAGCCGCCTGCTTCGCCCTCCTTGCCGGGCGCGATTCTCGATGGGCTCGGTGCGACGGCTCATTCTGTGAGGGACTTTAAGGCGTGAGCGCCGACTCGACGCCGTGGCGGGACGAGACACAGCCACACGATCCGCCGCGTTCGCAGGCCCAGATCGACGGGCTGCTTCACCGGCTCGGCCCGGAGCCCAAGGATGTGCTCGACCTCGGCTGCGGAGATGGCCGGGTGCTCGTCCCCCTCGCCCGCGCCGGTCACCGGCTGACCGGCATCGACCGCCGCCACGACCTCCTGGAGCGATGCCGGGCGCGGCTCTCGGAGATCGATCGGGCCGCCGAGCTGATCGAGGCCGACTTTCTCGAGGCATGGCCGCCCCTCGCCGGCGGCTTCGACGCGGTGTGCTGCCTCGGCAACACCCTGATGACCGTCGCCGATGTCGATCAGGCGGTCGATCTGCTGACCCGCGCTGCGCGAGCCCTGAAAAACGGCGGCGCCTTCATCACCGACGACTGCCCGCAGGAGTTCTGGCCCGAGCTCACCGGGGGCAACTGGCAATCGGGTCTGAGCCCCGACGGAACCATGCAGATGGTCTGGGAGCCGGACGACGCGGTCTTCGCGCTCCGCCGCGGCGCCGAGATCGACCTCGACTGCGAGCGGCCGCGTTCGACCGACACCCGGCTTCGGCTCTGGTCGGCGGGAGCGCTGCGGCTGGCGTGCCGGGTCGCAGGGTTATCGGCCCCGCGCCATCTGCCGGAGGCCGGCCTGCTCGTCATGGGCCGGGCAGACCGCTGAGGCGCCGCGCGTTTGCGGCAGCGGCCATGAAGTGCCGTCCGCCGGCCGACGATAGCACCGCATGTAGGGGGAGCGCACGTGCCCGCGAATCGCTCGAGGACAATGGAGTGGCGCCGTTGCCTTCGGCAGGTCTGCGAGCGCAAAGGGGCGCTGGAGATCGCGGTCGTCCGCGAGTACGACGAGGGCGAGAACGGGCAGCACCTCGTGTGGCGGGTGCGGGTGCTCAACGTCACCGACGGCGAGATCGTCGTCGAGGAGCCCATGACCCTCGGTCAGGTCATCCACCTCGAGCCGGGGATCGAGCTCGTGGTCATCCTGGTGATCGGCCAGAACCGCTGGATGTTCCGCACCACGATCCTCGCGGCGCCCGATCGATCGCGGCGCGATCGAAGAGGCGCTTCCACCCTGCGGCTGGCGATGCCCAAGTCGGTCGAGCGCTGCCAGCGACGCAACTACTACCGGTTCGAGACGACCGGCATCAGCCTGCCCTCGGTCGACGTGTGGCCGCTGCTCGATCCCAAGTCGGTGCTCATCGCCGAGCGGTCCTACGAGCTTCAATTCGAGCAGGCGGAGCTGACGGGCGGCGGAGGCGACCGGTCCGAGACGGCATTGGACTCCGACGCCATGATGCCCGACGTCGGCCCGCGGTTCACCGCGATCCTGCTCAACGTGGGCGGCGGCGGCATGGGGCTGCGGGTCTCGCCGGAGGATGCGCAGGCGCTCGTCAGCCACAAGCTCTTCTGGATTCGCTTCCAGCTCTCGCCGGAGCTGACCACGCCGGTCTGCGCCACCACCAAGCTCGTGCACACCCACATCGACTCGACGCAGCACACCTACGCGGGCATGGCCTTCGATTTCTCCTTCAACCCCGGCCATCAGCGAATGGTGGTGGAACAGATCTGCCGCTTCATCGAGCGGCAGCAGCGCGACCAGCTCAAGAAGATGGGGGCGGGGGCGAAACGAAGGAAGTCGGCGTGAAGCCCCGGAAAAGGGGTCGGGAGTCTCTTGGGGCTCCTGCGCGATGATGACTCTGGAGCCGGGCATCCTGCCCGGCTCCCTTTCGTTCGGGTGGGGTTTGTCGCCTTCGCGCGGATGTGACGGGTATCCGCGTTCAAATTTGCGCATCGACGCCGCGTCCTGCGGCTCGCCGGAGCCGGGCATCCATGCCCGGCTCTCTTCGTCCGGACATGCTCCCGCCCTCGCGCGGATTCACAAGTGTCCGCGTTCAGGTTTGCGCATCGACGCCGCGTCCTGCGGCTCCCACAAGGCTGCCGGATACGCTCATCGACGCCGGCGTCCTGCCGGCTGCCTTGGTTGCGTTCCGGATGTGGGTAGGTTTGTTTTAGGCGGCCCTCCGGGCCGCGGGATGGCGCGGCAGCCGCCCGCATCCTGCGGGCTCACGCGTCGCGCGATGGACGATCGCTCCGCCGGCGTCCTTGCCGGCGGAGCTCCCACATCGGACAACCTAACTGACCAGTG